>Ga0209633_10000519_pt1 | contig 44304 bp, 43 predicted proteins | sample Cruoilmetagenom1_FD_187290 | JGI IMG/M metagenome (GOLD analysis project Ga0209633, IMG submission 187290) | Oil polluted marine microbial communities from Coal Oil Point, Santa Barbara, California, USA - Sample 1 (SPAdes) (version 2) | ecosystem: Environmental > Aquatic > Marine > Oil seeps ...
TTGTGTTTTTATATCAATTTTACTATATTATTTCTTTTTAGCTTTTAATGGGAAGCAGTACATTAAGGTGCAAAATGTATAGTTCACGGACAGTTATACGTACATTTATCTCAATTCTAGTCTTGGCATCAAGCATTTATCCTACTTTATATTCCAGTGCAGAAGAAAATCTGAAGTCAGAGAAATCTATAAGAATAGAATTTTTTATGAGGACCGGATGTCAAAACTGCGCCAAGGCAAAACTCTATCTAGACAAGCTCACCAAGCGACATCCGGATGTTGAGATCGAATCCCTGAACATAGAAAATGACATAGACGCGGCAATCAGGTTGAATGAGCTTGCCGATAAGCACGGTTACAGCGCCTGGGGTGTGCCAGCTCTCTACATAGACGGGCAACTGATTGTTGGGTTCAGAGGTGCAGATACCACTGGTAAAGAGATAGATTATCTGGTCGAGGGTCTTCTGACAGAGGATAAAAAGACTCTGGAAATAGAACGAGATACAGTGAATATACCTCTTTTCGGAGAGGTCAGAGTAAACGACTACGGGCTCCCGCTTTTTACTATAGTTTTAGGTCTTATCGACGGTTTTAACCCGTGTGCGATGTGGGTCCTGATCTTTCTGCTCAGTCTCCTTGTTAACCTCAAGAGCCGGAGACGTATGGTGCTTATCGCGGGCGTTTTTGTTTTCGTGAGCGGTCTTGTCTATTTCATTTTCATGGCGGCCTGGCTCAATTTCTTCTTCCTATTAGGTCTTACAAGGACGCTTCAGTTAATACTAGGCGTTTTCGCGATAGCCGTGGGGAGCATACATATAAAGGACTTTTTCATGTTCAAGAAAGGTCTTTCACTAAGCATCCCCGAGTCTGCCAAGCCAGGCATCTACAGCCGAGTCAACCGCATACTCAAAGCAGAAAATATTACAGGGGCGATATTCACAGTTATCGCACTGGCTGCAATGGTCAATGTAGTAGAGCTCGCGTGCACAGCAGGTCTGCCTGTGATATACACACAGATACTGGCGAGCCAGCCGCTTTCAACATTTGAGTACTACGCCTACCTGGTCTTATATAACATAGCGTATATGGCCGACGACTCGGTTATGATCGTAATTGCAGTCGTCACACTGAGCCGAGCGAGGCTTCAGGAAAAAGGAGGCCGCGTTTTAAAACTTATAAGCGGATTGGTTATCTCGCTCCTGGGACTCGTTATGATATTTTTCCCTGAGTGGCTTTCCCTATCATAGACTGCTTTTCCTCTTTCTTGACTATTTGTAATCAAAATAGCTTCAAAACCCAAATATTATTTGTTAGTATTGAATATCTATCCGATTTTGTTATTCAGGAAGGAGAGATAACAATGACAAAGGCTGGAAAAACTCAAGAAGCTCTCTTTTATCTAAAAACTCTTCTTCTGATACGAGACTGACTATTACAAACAGTTAGTTTGCAATTATATTCAGGAGGTTTATATATATCAGTAAATGTAAAAATATCATAATAACTCTGATAATTTTCTCATTGATTGGATTATTGTGCACCGTTCTCTTCAAAACCGCTTATGCTCAAAATGAAGATATTTACTACGGAATTGAAGACGGAAACGAATCTTTTAATTTTTCTCTGACCGACCATAACGGTTCGGTTGTAAATGTTGCCCGCCTGAAAGGAAAAGTGACACTCATCACTTTCGGCTATACAAACTGTCCCGACATATGCCCTATGACTTTATCGATACTAAAGCACGTTATGAATGAGCTAGGCAGTGAGCAGAACAGGATACAAGTTTTCTTTATAACTATAGACCCTGAAAACGACACCCAGGAGAGATTAAAAGAATATATTACTTTTTTTCATCCCAGTTTTCTGGGATTAACGGGCTCGAGCGAAGAAATAGAGAAAATCGCAGAGTTGCTTAAGTCACACTATCCGGATGAAGCTGGAGCCTCTGAAAACAATCACTTGAAGAGCCATACTTTTTCAATCTATCTTCTCAATGAAGAAGCAAGGCTCTTTCTCATATATCCGCCCAATAGGTTAAATCCGAGGGCGATAGCTAAAGATATTAGAAAAATTGTGAATTGAAATTTAATTAATGGAGGTCAGGGCGATATGTGTAAGGTAATTGCGGGGATTTTATTTATAATTTCTGCACTTGGGGCTTCAGGAGTCGAGTCAATAAAAGTTGCCGACCCCTGGGTAAGAGCAGTTCCTCCTGTATCTTCCGTGACAGCGGTTTACATGGTTATTGAGAACACTGGAGATGAGGACGATAAACTAACAGGTGTAAAAACAGCTGCTTCAAAGTACTCTGATATTCATACTACCACTATAGACGAACATAATGTGGCATCAATGTTAAAAGTCGAGTACCTGCCTCTACCGTCTGGGGAAATCATGGAACTCAAACCCGGCGGGTCTCACATAATGCTAAGAGATCTGTACGATTCGGTCAAAGCAGGGGAGAAAGTCGAAATAGATCTTGTGTTCGAGAAGTCAGGTACAATAAGAATCGAAGCTGAAGTAAGATAAGAATCATCCTAATAGGCTCTATTATCTAGAATATTTATGATTTAAAGAAGAGACATTAGGTTGTAATAAATTTACTAATCCTATTCACTCAAACAGCGTTCAATTTAGAATTATGATTCCTGCAGCGTTTCCTTTCGAGTTATAGTATCTGGTAAATATTTGCTGTACTTCTGAATTGGAACAGGTTTTCATAAAACTGAGCGAAGTAAGTTGACTCCCGTTATCACTCAAAATTTTACTAGCTTAATTCTACTAGATTTTTAATGAGGATCAGTATTCAACTAATATCATGTTCAACTGATAATTTCCGAAATCAGGCGGATTTCACAGATTAGCCCTGAGCATATTACCTGAATCTAAAATCAAAGGAAAAGTTAAATAACCCCGTTGTATTAGCACCGATTCCAGTTTGAGCTACCTCTCCTCTAGCCTTTTTGTATATACCGGTACCACCCGTAACTGCGCGGTTAAAAGGCACATTCAGATCTATTAGCTCCACACCTTCACTAATAATTAAGGTTTCCCCCGGGTTATCCGTATTGAGGTTGTAGATCTGAGTGGTTGCTACAAAAGGTCCTGATGGTGTAAAAATACCGCCTCTTGCCGGATCGTTGCTGTCGCCGACGAACCAGCCTCTGCAAGTCCATCTTCCAAGAACCCTGTCTGGAAATTCAGGTGCACCGTCAGGCATAAGCCCTGTATTTTCAAAGCCCGCTGCTCTAAGAGTTCCTTCTTCATAAATCACGCCCTGAACCACAAACGAGGCCCCGTAGTAAGGATGCGGCCCCGGATCTCCTTCCTGGTTATCCGGATTAGGGCCCTGAGGTCCCTCAAATCTAATGGTATTGGCATCACAAGAGACATCAATTTCTAATCTTCTTCTTTTCGCTTCGGCTTTCTGAACATTTACCGTGGCTGCGGTAGCAATTCCCAAAACCCCTATTCCCAAAGTGCCGAGCTTAAGAAATCCTCTCCTGGCTATCTTGTCAAAAATCTCCATAAAACACCTCCAGATTGATTTTATCCGCTACTAAAAGTATATCCGAGATCTTATAGCTGGTGACAATTTGTTTCAAGCGTATCTTACAGATGATTTGGAATCAACAACTTTTTAAGCATGTTTCAAGATACAGAGAGATGAATATACAGAGGATCAGAAATATTGTTTGGAAAAATCTAAGATAGACCGGAAACATTACTGAGTATTGTTATAACCCGAGAGTTGAGAGAGTTCTTGTAATGATTTAGCGCCCTCGTAATACTTGCCGTTAATCTCCCAGGTAGGATAATTCATTATTCCCCGTGAGAGGCACATTGTGGGCTTTGCGTTCTGACCTGCTGGGTCGCATTCTACATAATCTACATACTTTGATGCATCTCCAAACAATGCCTTCTGAGCGTTGCAGTGAGAACACTTATAAGAGCCGTACATTTTAGCACCACTCTGTCTTAAATGCTGGGCTAGCCCTAGCTGGAAGCTATTAGCAGTCATAGTTCCATCAGCATCAAGTCCAATATCAAGGCCATCTGATTGAAAAGCGTTAGAGCCTATTATCACAACTCCCAACACACAAATAGTAAGAACAGCTGTATGTAATGATGACAGTTTAGGATAAAATTCAGATTTTCTATAGGCAACCATAACGAAAATAATTGTCATTATAATGGCTGAAACCAAGCAGTAAAGGCATATCGCTTTGATTACAAAAAGCTCAAGATAGGTTAGATATGCGGAGAAAACAAAACCGGCCAAGGATATTGTATATAGCAGAAGCCATCTAGCACGCTTAGAAATAGAAACATATGTGAACCAAAATATTAGCGCATATCCAACTGCTCCGAGAAGAGCTACAGGAATACCAAATATTGATGAGTAACTGCTCTGGCGAACCGCATCACATTCAGACCCCTGTGAACAAAATGCAGCCTGACCCTCAGTGTAATGCAGATAGGTTAGATAAACAGATAGAAGAAACCCAATTACAGAAAGAATCAGGATTATAGGTTTGAAATACTTGCTCTTGGTCTTATCTTTAGAACCCATAATATTTAGAAACTTCAATTTACATGATTATAACGGCTTGGTAAATAAGAATATTCTCTCTTTACCAATATGCAATAGAATAATTAATTATCATAAAATTTATTGCCCGAAACCGAGGCATCCTTAAGAAGAACAGGTGATATGTAGCGGGCTCCATATTTGATGCTCAAGTTGTGGAGTTTTTTTAAAACTTCCCCCGCCCCTTGGGAATCTACATAGTTAAAAGGGCCTCCAAGGACTGAAGGAAAACCCAGTCCGAGCAATGCTGCTATATCCCCTTCCTGAGGACTGTCTACAACTCCCTCGTCAAGGCAAAGGAGCGCTTCATTAACCATTGCCAACATAAGCCGTTCTTGTATTTCCTTATTATTCATACTCTCAGACTTTTCAGAGTGGATCGGAAAAAACTTATATACTGATTTATCAAATCTTCCTTGCCCCTTATGGTATTTGTAAAAACCTTGCCCGTTTTTAAAACCCAGCCTTTCATTACTAACTAGTAAACCAAGAGAAGGATGAGGTTTTATTTTATCCCCCTGCACCTGATATAATATGTTTGATGCTTTCAGCACTAAATCTATTCCAATTCTATCGATAGTCATAAAAGGCCCTTCTTCAAACCCTAGTCGTGTCATGGAATCTTCCACCGACTCGATAGAGACGCCCTCGCTTACAAGATTGAGACTCTCATTAAAATACGCCAGCTGAACCCTTGTAGTGAAAGAACCGGTTGCGCCGTTTACGACTATCGGAATTTTCCCTAGTCTCTTAGAAAACTCTATTACTTCTGAAAGAGCTTTTTTAGATGTATTGTCGGTAACAGATATTTCAATTAATTCAGTCCCATCGGCATGATCAAAAACCCGTATCCCTATAATTCTGCCAGGGAGTATTGAATTTGATGCAATACCGGCAACAGGATAGACGAAAGAGCTTGTGAGATATATAGCATCCATCAGCAAAAGGGGCTCGATTTCCTTTAGCGCATCGAGTTTTAATTTCAGATCCTCTTCTACGCATTCAAAAATCATCTGAGCTCTTTTAAATCCCGAATAATCAGCTGTTGCGCTTATTAAATCAAACTTATGTTCAAATTCCAGTTCGTTTATTTCCTGATTTTCATATTTTTCTTTAAAGTGGTCATAACAAAACTTAAGTCCTGCCCCTACCTCTTCGTCATCATTCCCTTTGAATCTGACTCTAACACCGTGATCAGCGGCTAGAGAAGTTATTTCCTTCCCCAAATCTTTCGCTCCAACAACTGCTATTTTATGAATATTACTATTTGCTTGAACGCCTGTTTTAGAAAATCCCGACTCCTCTTTAACCTTTTCTAAAGCCATTTGGGTCCTTATTAAACCTCGGGTCGCCGTGCTTACAACCAGTTCTCCAAAATAGACAGATTCAACATGAAGCCCTCTGTTAAAGCTGGACATGCCAACCTCAAGGGCCTCTATAGCCATTATCGGAGCATTAATCGATGTCTGGCGATCTTTGTTTGCTTGTTTCCTTACATCATTAAAAAGTTTTTTTCTTGCAATAGGATTCTCATTTACAATCGTATGCTGTATTCCTTTAAAGTGACCCCTTCTGGGTTTAAATTCTTTATTTGAGATTTGTAGCGCACGCTCAAGTGAGATGTCTAAAAGTATTTCATCAGGAACCACTTCATCGATTAAACCTATTTCCTTAGCATTATTTGAATCGAGAGTTTCTCCAGAAAGAATTAGATCGAGACCTTCTCTTGTACCTATCAACCTGGGAAGCCTTTGAGTACCACCAGCACATGGAATTAATCCATTTTCAACCCCGTTCATTCCAAAATATGTTTGCGGACTTTCTGAAGCAATTCTATATGTACTAGCCAACACTAACTCAAGCCCCATACCTAAACATGATCCACCTACGGCAGCGATAAATGGCGCTCTAGAACTCTCTATCTTCTCGGTTACTTCTTGAGCTTTTAGGCTAAACACTCTACCCTCGTCAGCAAGTGTGAAATTTAAGTATTCACTTATTTCACCGCCATTAATGAAACTATTTTTCTTGTTGCTAAAGAGAACGACAGCTCTTATTTCATCTTCGTTTTCTATCATATCGAGCTGTCTATCAATATTGCCTAAAAACTCAAGCAACCAGGCTATATCATTTTGACGCAGCTTGTTTGCCGAGTTCTCAGGATTATCAAATCTGAGAATCGCAATACCATTTTTGTCTAATTCAAAAGATATACTGTTCATTTCTATTAGTCTTATAAACCGTCTTATAAAATTTTACTCCCTTTCTAGAACGACTGAGGCGCCAAGACCTCCAGCAGCGCAAACTGTAGCCAGTCCGAAATTGGCTTGTCTTCTCTGAAGCCCATATAAAAGGGTCAAGATAATTCTTCCTCCGGTTGCTCCAAATGGATGTCCAATAGCAATAGAACCTCCGGTCACGTTTACTTTATCTATATCAACCTCTCCGAGCGCTTTAGTTCGAGAGAGTTTTTCCTCAGCAAATTTTTTAGAAGCAAAAGCTCTAATATTTGAAAGCACCTGGGATGAAAAAGCTTCATGTATTTCTACTAAGTCCATCTCTTTAAGCGAAAGCCCGGCTTTGTCTAAAGCAGTCGGAGTAGAATATGCCGGGCCCATAAGCAGCTGATCTTTAGGGTCAAGAGCAGAATATGCATAGGAACGTACGTAGCCTAAAGGTTTGAAACCAAGAGCTTTTGCTCTTTCTTCTGACATGAGAAGCAAAACACAAGCGCCGTCTGATAATGGAGCTGAATTACCAGAAGTTACAGTGCCGTATTCTTTATCAAATGCCGGCTTCAGTTCTGAGAGAGTTTCCATGCTTAGATCCCTTCTCACACCGTTATCCATGAAAATGGGTTCTTCAAAATCTGGTGGGACAAAAGTCTTTACCATTTCCCTTCTAAATATTTCCTCTTTCTGGGCTTTTGATGCCAAAGTATGACTACGGAGTGCGAATTCATCCTGGTCCTTTCTGGATATCTGGTTTCGTCGGGCCATTTTTTCAGCAGATTCGCCCATAGTTAAACCTGTTGACCGCTCAGCTATTGCAGGGATATCAGGAGCAATGTCCTCTACTCCTATTTTTAAAAAGGGCCGCGCTTTTTGAAGAATGTTTTTACCTTTTGAAGAGTCAAAAAGCATGTTCCTGAAACTTTTTGAAAATAGAACCGGGAAATCAGAAATTGATTCGACTCCCCCCACAACAACTACACTGGAGTCGCCTGACAAAATGCTTTCAACCCCGTTTGTAAAAGCTTGAGTAGCAGAGGCGCATGCGCTGGTTACCGTAAAAGCAGGAACTGAAGTAGGAATTCCTGAGCTAAGTGATATTTCTCTTGCCAAGTTAGAAGTTTTAATCGAAGGAAGAACTGTACCAATAATTACTTTATCTATTTCCTCTGGATCTATTTCAGTCCGGTTTAAGAGTTCGACAGCTACTATTTTCCCAAGATCTAAAGACGATAGTTCTCTAAATAGCGTGCCCGATTTTATGAAAGGTGTCCTCAAACCGTAAACAATAGCGACTCTCTTTTGGCTATTATATTGACTCACTAATTGCTCCCGATGAGACATGCATATTAATATTATCCCTGACTTGATAACGAAGAAAGAACTAACAAATTATCAAACGACAAATATTTATAATGAGAAGATTACTCCTGACAATAGACAATATTACTTAAACCGCGACTAGTATACCGTAAATATCTTAAGCTGTTTCGGTTTCGGTCTCACTCCTCACTTTCATCTTAAGTTCAATGAATTTCGAATGATCTAGATTAAGCATATTTAGTAGCTTATGCGCTATATAGTTTTCAAACTTATCAAGGGTTCCATCTGAGTATATAACTTCCCAGACCTGCTCCATTAAGTTGTACTTTTCCTCATTATTTAGATTTTCATTTATAAGGTTGGTAAAATACCACAGATCTGTGGATGATTGTCTTTCCTGTTCGGATTTATCAATCAGTTCTTTGACCGATTCAGCATTCATCTGAAACCTTGATTTTAAAATTTCAAAAATCTTGTCCTGCTCTTCAGTAGAAAAGTGAGAGTCAGCCGTCGCTGCTTCTAACAAAACAACACTGGTTGCAACTTTCAGCTTAAGTTCCCTATCCTCTAGACTTTCTTTCTTTTTTGAGCCATCGAACATATTTTTAAATGCTCCAAGCATAATATCTTCCTTTTGTAGCTATTATATTTAGATTTCAAATCAGAACATGAGCACAATTATATAATTTGTTATGATATATCAAATACGAACTTTTCGGTCTGGTTCAAGTTAATATGACAAAATCAATTATTAAATTATAGCTAATAAATATGGCTATCAATAGTTCATCGTCAAAAAAACCTTTATTCTTGAGATCAGAGTCAAAACATGTAAGATTATCTGAGCTCATTTTGGAGAATATCGAATGCCTTTTTCTGAAACACTTACGAAAAAATTAAATGCTATTATTTCTAAATCTGAAACTAACAGATCAGCTCTCATACCAATGCTTAGAGAAATTCAGAATGAGTACGGATTCTTATCTGCTAAATCTATGGAAGAAGCTGCTAATATGCTGAAAATAAGTCCTTCTAGTGTTCAAAATGTTGCGACTTTTTATACTATGTTCTTTACAGAACCCGCGGGTAAGCACATCGTTTGGGTTTGCAGAACATTGTCATGCGCACTGAGAGGGGCAGAGCACGTGGAGCATTATATGTGCGATAAATTGGGCATCAAAATAGGCGAAACAACCCCTGATGGGAAAATTACACTTATGGAAGCTGAATGTCTGGCATCATGTGGAACGGCTCCTGTAATACTTGTCGACAATACGCTTGAAGAAAATCTTACAAAGGACAGAGTTGATCAGGTAATCGAAGAACTGAGTAAAAACTAATCAGGATTGCATCAAGATTGTAATACATGATCAAATAATAAAACCAAGACAAAATATTAAAACCAAGATAATGGATCTAGATAAAACAAGAAAGCATGCGCTTGAAATATATAAAGAGGCCGTAGAAGCGGCAAATCCTAAAAAATGCGTACTCGATTATTTAAACCTTGAAAACGAAGTACTCAGTATTGATGCCAAAACATATAATCTAAAAGAATTTGATTCTATATATACAATAGCTTTTGGAAAAGCTGCAGCCGCTATGGCTGAGGGTGTCGAAGAAGTACTTGGCGAGAGACTTACTGGAGGGATGGTCATATCCAATTCGAGCCCTGAGAAAAAATTCAACAAATTAGGATTTCACCTTTGTGGGCATCCAGTACCCGATGAGAGAAGTGTTAGCGCAGCCAATGATGTTATGTCCATTCTCGGAACTGCCGGCGAAAAAGACTTAGTTATATTCCTAATATCAGGAGGAGGCAGCGCTCTATTATCTATGCCTTCACCGGGTCTCACATTAGACGATACGAGAAAAGCTACAGAAGCGCTTTTGAGAAGTGGGGTGGATAAAAATGGGCTTAACGCTGTAAGAAAACATATATCACAAATTAAAGGCGGCGGGCTCTTAAAAAAAGCGCTGCCCGCTCGTGTAGTAACACTAATTTTGTCTAACGTAGTAAGCGATAAATTAGACACCATCGCCTCAGGTCCAACTGTCCCTGATTCAACTACATACGAGGATGCTTGGCGGGTTGTAGAGGCTTTAAATATAGAGCATCAACTCCCTCCTCAAGTAGTCGTACATCTTGAAGATGGGCGGAATGGAGAACTTCCCGAAACACTTAAAGAAGGCGAATTTGACCCTGAGATGGTTCAGACATTGATAGTCGGCAGCAATATTAAGTCTCTTATGGCGGCTCAGAAAAAAGCCAACGAATATGGATATAATCCACTTATGCTTTCTTCCCAAATCAGCGGTGAAGCAAAGGAAGTAGCTAAAGTAATCGCAGGAATTGCTTTTGATGTGGAGAGATCCGATATTCCTGTAAAAAAACCAAGTTGCATTATTTTTGGCGGAGAGACCACTGTCACAGTGCACAGCATGGGTAAAGGCGGCAGAAGCACAGAGACTGCTCTATCTTTCTGTATGGAAATCATAGGTCATAACGTTGTTGGTCTATTTTGTGATACTGATGGTGTAGACGGACCAATAGACGCTGCCGGAGCTATATGCGATGGGCAGAGCAGACTAAATGCCAGAAAAATTAACGTAAGCGCAAGGGAGCACCTTGCACAAAACAACTCCTATGACTTTTTCGACAAATTAGGAGATTTAATTATTACCGGTCCGACAGGCACAAACGTAATGGATATAGGCATTGTAATTGTTGAATAATTCAAATTATTAGCAGCTCAGATATTGAAATCACAGGGTGGAATGATTTAAAATAAAAGTTATGGAAATGCTATCTAGACCACTTCCGCAGAATATTGAAGCCGAGCAGGCTGTCCTTGGCGCAATTCTACTAGAAAGCACTATAATTAACCAGGTGCTTGAAATTCTTATATCTGAAGACTTCTATAAGGACGCCCACCGTAAAATCTTCAATGCCATGATAGATCTGGATAGGGACAATAAACCTATAGATCTACTTACTCTATTTGATCACCTTAAATCAAGAGGGAATCTACTTGAAGAAGTGGGTGAAAGCAGCTACCTCACATATCTTACGGAACTTGTACCCACTACTGAAAATGTTAATTATTACGCCACACTAGTCAAAGAAAAGTCCATTATAAGAAATCTTGTTATGGCAGCGACGGACATTGCTCATAGAGGAAATGATGAGAACGTGGATCTGGATGAGTTTATCGACAGGGCAGAACACACAATATTAGACATTGGTCAGAATAAAATTAAACCAAGCTTTTATGACTCACGATTTCTCGCAAATAAGGCGCTTGAAATCATTGAACAGCTACACGCGAGAAAAGAATTTGTCACGGGTATACCGACAGGCTTTGAGAGACTTGACCACCTAACTTCGGGATTTCAAGCTGGAGACCTTGTAATACTAGCAGCTCGACCTGGCCTTGGAAAAACATCTTTTTCTTTAAATATTGCATATCATTCTGCTATTAACGACGGAAAGTCTGTTGGCATCTTTTCTCTTGAGATGACAAAAGAGCAGCTCATGTTAAGAATGTTCTCTAATAAATCCAAAGTTAACTACTCCAGCATTAGAAGCGGTTTCATTAAGGATGACGACCTGGAAAAACTAGTACATACAGCTGATGAGTTAGGTCAGGCAAAGATCTATATTGATGATACCCCTGCAATAAGCGTTATGGAGATAAGAGCTAAGGCAAGAAGACTACAAAAAGATAAGGGCTTGGATTTAATCATTGTGGATTACCTACAACTAATGCGGGGTAGCAGTAGAGCAGATTCGAGAGAAAGGGAAATAGCCGAAATATCAGGATCTTTAAAAGCTCTTGCTAAGGAATTATCCCTACCTGTATTAGCAATTTCTCAGCTTAGCAGACAAACCGAAACCCGATCCGACAGGATACCTCAGCTTTCGGATTTAAGAGAGAGTGGGGCTATAGAGCAAGATGCTGACTTGGTTTTGTTTATTCATAGAGCTGATGCTTACAAAAAAAATCCTGAAGAAAAAGATGGTATTGCTGAAATAATTATAGGCAAGCAAAGAAATGGTCCTACAGGAACTGTGAAACTAGCCTTCCTAGAAAAACGCGGCGTCCCAAGTTTTGAAAACCTAGCTCCCGAATATGAAGACGATTTTTCTTGATTAACAGCTAGATGAGATTTTCTCGCTTACTACATACGCTTAGACCAACATTGGTTTAACAATTGCTTTTGATTTAACTTCTTTTTTATAGAGTTTCTCGTCATTTTGCCAGGATTCAAATTTAGAAAAAATTTCATTTAAATTTTCTTTGACCGAGGTCCAGTAAAAATCCCAATCATGGCTTTTCTTTCGATTTCTGAAAAACATTTTGACAAATAAATCTCTTTCTAAGGGAAAACCCTTCTCGGCAATCCATCCGGATCTTGCGCTTCCGTAACCCGCTCCAAAAGACATAGCAAATGATCCGTTCAGTCCCAATCTTTCCACAGCTTTAGTGGCAAGTTCCACAAAAACATATAGGGCTTCTATTGTCCGGTAACCATCTATTCGAAGCTTTTCATCCATTTTTAGCAAATTCTGTACAAAGTACATAGGATAAAACGTTGGTGAGTATCCGGAGACAGATTTTGTTGGGCTTAAGAGTGGTTCACGGATTATCACATCTTCTTCTATAACCCCAATCATAAAATCTTCCTTATCAAACTCGCCTATGTCTCCAGCGAGTTCAAGTGAAGATCTCATATGTTCCCATTCTCTTTGGGCTATTACCAAGGCATCGTTTAGTCTCTTTCTCCCCTCATCAAATTCTCTGTCTCTTAAAAGTTCTTCTAATTCCATTTTAACCCCTAAATAAGAAGTGGTTGTAAAAATATACATTGATAAGTATCGAACTCAATGCCTAGACAATATTTTCATTACAACACAGCCTCTTATTAAATAATCTATATAAGATCCCGTATAACAATGTCATACTTAAAACGACATTGTCTTTACTGTACGTCTATTGTAATATGACTTCTTCATAACTTAATAGGAGGTTTTTTATGGCTAAGTTAGTAACTGGGGCAACTGGATTTATAGGCTCTCATATTGCCAAAAAGTTAATGGAAAGAGGTGAGCATGTAAAAATCCTTCTAAGAAAATCAAGCAAAACCACAAATATCGATGACATCGATGTCGAAAGAGTATATGGCGATGTAATGGATATTGATTCCATAAACGAAGCTCTTAAAGATTGCGATACTTTGTATCATACGGCAGGGGTAGCATCATTTAGAAAAGAAGATTATCAGAAAATGGAAGAAATAAATGTAAAAGGAACCTCAAACATACTAAATGCAGCGCTTAATGCAGGTGTTAAAAAAGTGGTTCACACCAGCAGTATTGCAGCAATAGGAGTGGATCCTAGAGGCGGCATTGCCGATGAAGAAACTAAGTACAGTCTGGATTATTTAGGTGTTAAATATCTGGACACAAAACATAGAGGAGAGCAGGCAGCGCTTGAGTTAGCGAAAAAAGGGCTGCCGCTTGTTGTAGTGAATCCAGCCACAGTAATTGGTACCGGAGATATTTATTTATCCAGCACAGCATTCATTCTTTGGTTTTACAAAAAGAAGTTTCCGGGATATATGGACGGCACTTTAAATATGGTGGATGTAGAGGATGTTGCTGAAGGACACATTCTCGCTGCTGAAAAAGGGAGAATCGGTGAAAGGTACATTCTCGGAAACCAAAATTTTACATTATTAGAACTTTTCAGTTTATTAGAAGAAGTTACAGGAGTACCAAAACCCAAAATGAAGATCCCTTACTTTATAGCATTAGCATCAGGATATTTTGTCGAGAGAATACTCGGTATGAGTTTCCCAAATTATTCGACTATGGACCTGGACTCAGTGAAACTTTCTAAACTTAGATGGCATTTTGATAGCTCAAAGGCTATAAAGGAATTAGGCTATCAGCCCTCAGATATCAAGCAAAGCATAAAGAATACAATGACATGGTTTAAGGAAAACGGATATTTGGACTAGTATATAATTTGCAACGTCTTTCATTTCATATAAAATCATCCTATGTCTGGTAATTCATTTGGTACAATTTTCCGCATTACAACCTGGGGAGAGTCTCATGGACCCGCAGTTGGTGTCGTATTGGACGGCTGTCCTGCAGGGCTTGAAATATCTACAGAAGAAATTCAGTTTGAGCTCGACCGTCGTCGTCCGGGACAAAGTAAAATTACAACTCAGAGAAAAGAGCCGGATACAGTTGAAATACTTTCGGGCGTTTTTGAAGGAAAAACACTCGGCACTCCCATTTCACTCATGGTGAGAAACACGGACGCGATATCGAAATCCTATGAGGATATAAAAGACACATATCGCCCGGGACATGCTGACTTCACATACGACGAAAAGTATGGGTTCAGAGATCACAGGGGCGGAGGAAGATCCTCAAACAGGGAGACTGTGGGACGTGTAGCAGCCGCTGCAATAGCTAAAAAAATTCTAAATTTAAACGGCATACATACTTACGGATATGTAAAACAGGTAGGAGACATAATTGCTGAGAATATAGATTTTAACGAGATTGAAAAAAACATTGTCAGATCTCCTGATCCTAAGACAGCTCAGCAAATGATAGAGCTTATAGATGAAGTAAGGAACGAAGGAGACTCAATAGGCGGCGTAGTAGAAGTGGTCTCTATCGGGCTTCCTACAGGTTTAGGAACTCCGGTGTTTCATAAAGTTGATGCTGAGCTGGCGCAAGGACTTATGAGTCTTGGTGGTATAAGGGGATTTGAAGTCGGTCTTGGTTTTGAAGCTGCGAGAATGAAGGGATCTGAAGCTAACGATCTAATGGTCAAAAAAGATTCGGGAGAATTAGGTTTTGAAACTAATAACGCCGGGGGATTACTTGGGGGAATCACAAACGGTGAAGATTTGATTGTAAGAATTGCTATCAAACCAACATCATCTATTTCAAAAGTACAAAATACCGTCAATAAATCTGGAAATCCTAAAGAGCTTAAAGTAAAAGGACGTCATGACCCATGTCTTTGTCCAAGAGCTGTACCCATAGCCGAAGCTATGGTGAATCTTGTTCTTGTAGATCAGCTTTTGTTATCTAGAACTACACGTATTTAACCTAAATCGGTATGTCAAATGGAACAAAAAGTTAATTTCTTTTGCAAAATTTATGTAGATGAAGATGAAATTTATTCGGGTGATCTAAGCGAAATTCCTGAAAAATTCAGAAATTGTATTACCTGGGATATCTCCGAGTGGGCGGATTCTCTTGGCAAAAGGGGGATGAACGAACTACTTTATTCACATTTAGTTTGGTATGAAAAAAAGGGATTATTGTGCCAGGACTGCTCGACAAAGGTTGAGAATTTAGATTCATCACAATGCAACAATTGCGGCGGGAAAGTTAGAGAAGAATATCTTTATGAAAGAAATGCTAGTATAGACAAAATTATGACCTGTATCGGCATGATTTCACGAATTCAGGTATCCAAATAAATTTTCTCAAATATAGAGGTCTACAATGAAACTAAATGTAAACGGACAGGTTTTTCCAAAAGTTTGGGAATTGGCAGATAGAGTAACGAAGCTTAGAGAAGAAAGGAAATCAGTCAACATTGGCGCAGGAACTGTAGGATTTCCAGTGTATGAAGTTGAGCTGTCTGATGAGACGAGAAAAGAGGGGATATTTTATATTACACCACAGGGCGTGAGGTTATATTATTACCCGGGAGACCAGTATCAGATAGGATATCTGATATCCGAGATTGACCGCGACCCACTAGTAAAAAGGCATTTTGGTAAACCTAATTAACCATTTCAGTTTAATTTTTAGTATTCTTTGCCTAGGGCTTTGAGCAGGTATATTTTATTCAGATGGAACATCACAACCATAGCCATGGTCATGACCACAGCCATAGTCACGATTTAAAAAGCGTAAGAGAAAAAAGAGCGCTTGGTATAGTTCTCGGGCTTACTTTTTGCTTTATGATAGTGGAAGCTGCTGCAGGCTTCTATACCAATAGTCTTGCTTTGTTGTCGGATGCCGGGCACATGCTCACAGATGTTTTCGCAGTATCGCTAGCCTTCTTTGCAATTTGGTTCACAGAAAAACCCCCTACGCCCACAAAAACATTCGGATTCTACAGAGCAGAGATACTAGCAGCATTTTTTAACAGTCTATTACTATTTGCAATATCTATCGGGATATTGATTGAAGCTTATAAGAGACTTCTAACTCCCCATGAAGTAAAAAGCGTTGAAATGACGATAGTTGCAGTTGTGGGTCTAATTATAAACCTTATAAGCGCTTACGTACTATTTAAATATCAAAGCGGCAATTTGAATATTAAAGGGGCTCTTTATCATGTATTGAGCGACGCGCTTGGATCGGTTGGGGCTATAGTTGCGGGAATAATAATGATTACAACCAAGTGGTACTATGCAGACTCACTTATAAGCATCCTGGTATCCATTCTAATTATCAGAGGGGCATGGGTGCTATTTAAAGAATCAAGCCATATACTGCTCGAAGGAACTCCTAAAGGAATAGATCTTGACGCAGTACAAACCTGTATCTGCTCTAATGAGAAGGTGGTTAGTGTTCATGACCTTCATGCCTGGACTCTAAATCAAGGATTCGAGGCGCTTAGCGCTCATATTGTAGTTCAAAACATGGAAAACAGTGAAGATATCTTAAGTCAACTCAAACAAGAACTGTCGGAAAAATTCAACATTACACATATCACTTTACAACTCGAAATTGAAGAATGTGAAGAAGCTAACGGCCCTTGCTATGATAACGGCGTATGAGAGAATTAATCTCTAGTATTATTATCTCTTATAAGTTTTTCAGCATACGATTTCATCTCATCCGATATGCTTTTTAATTCAGGTTTTGTTTCAATATATTTATCGAGAGCTTCCATTAGTCCCATAGTTTTTGAAAGCCCTGCCTGCCTCATTAACTTTTCGTGCTTATCAAACACCTTCTCAATCTTAAGAGTTTGAGCGCTCTCAAATAGTGATTTAATTCTCTTTTCATCTACTTTATCGCTGGGACTGGAGACTTTGTATCTTACTCTAACAACTGCATCTGAAATATCTTCTTTATTAAAGCGTTTTTCTAAATCCTCGTCTGACTCCAAATTGCCTTGATCAAGCTCGATAGTTATAAATTTTCTTGCTGGAGTTTCAACAAACTCATATTTGCAATCCCATCCTTCCTCGGCTTCGATAATCTCTCCTAAAACAAACCCCTTCTTCTCTTTTTCCTCTGTAAAATCAATCCTCTCTATACTCCCTGAATATATAATTGGAGGGGCATCGTCTTTATTTAAGTTTTGAAACCTATGAATATGCCCGAGAGCTACATAGTCAAAAGCTTTAACATTCAGCTCGCTCACCGGCACAATTGGATCTGTAGTTGTAATAGTATCTCTTTCAGTACCAGAGAGCTTAGCGTCTCTTGCTGCAAGGTGCCCCATGAAGATTGAAGGTATATCATTAACTGCTTTAGTCGACAAATCTCGAATAATAGCAATTAACCTCTTTTCTATTTCTATCTGAATTTCTTGAGAGTTTAAGGACTTATATTCATCCTTTGCAAGCAGACTGCTTCGACCCGCCCACGGCATACACGCAATTTGAACAGTACCGTTTTCAGTGTTTAAGTTAATTAATTCGGGTTTTCTTACGATAGTTACGCCTTCAATATCAAGCGCTGGAAAAATCTCAACAGCAGAAGCCTTGCCTCCGGCTGAAGGGTAATCGTGGTTCAGTGTTTAAGTTAATTAATTCGGGTTTTCTTACGATAGTTACGCCTTCAATATCAAGCGCTGGAAAAATCTCAACAGCAGAAGCCTTGCCTCCGGCTGAAGGGTAATCGTGGTTGCCTAAGACCATGACGACTTTGGCCTTAGTTTTTTGAACTAACTTTAGAACTCTTTTGGAAAATTCTATCTCTTCTGTAGGCTGGGGGTTTTCTCTGTGAAAAATATCACCTGCAATAAGGACCAGGTCCACCGACGTCTGTTGAGCACACTCAAATACGAAGTCGAGAGATTTGAGGATATCCTCTAACCTTGTATTTTTACCTGTAGCAGCGTTTATCCTTCCGTGCGTCTGAAGACCGATATGAATATCGGAAAGGTGGATAAATTTTATTTTCCTCACATAGTGCCCAGTCTTTTATTTATTTTTTAACTGCCAAAAAGACTACACCTATAATTCTGCGCTGAGTATTTCAGATGCCTTTTTAGTAGCAGCGCCAAAATTAAACTCATAACCAAGCTGATTAAGAACACTTTCAATAGCAGCTATGATCGACAAGGTATCTGTTTTATCAATATCGCCAATATGAGAGATTCTGAAGATCTTGCCTTTGGCCTGATCTTGCCCACCTGCAACAGTAATTCCAAACTCGTCGCGAAGGGCGGCAATAACTTTGGCAGCTCCGATTTCAGTAGGCGCTATAACTGTAGTAAGCGCGGTGCTTGGAGTGTCTTGTACAAAAGGCTCAAGCCCAATTGCTTTCATGGCTTCTCTGGTTGCTAGAGCAAGCCTTGCGTGGCGCTTGTGCATATTTTCTCGCCCCTCTTCTTTGAACCTTCTTAGAACCGCAGCGAGGCCTACTATAAGAGTTACAGCTGGAGTAAAAGTGGTAGTATTCTTTTCGGCATTTTTTAGAGCCGGTTTAAAGTCAAAGTAAAATTTTGGAAGATCAGATGATTCATAAAACTTCCATGCTTTTTCACTCATGGCGGCGAACGAGAGCCCAGGAGGAAGCATAAACGCTTTTTGAGAACCCCCAACCAGGACATCGACGCCCCATTCATCAAAATCTATCTCAAACACTCCTACTCCCGTAATACCGTCTACAATTTGAATCACATCGTCTCTTTTGTTTGTAATTTCGGCAATTTCTTTAATCGGATGTTTTACCCCAGTTGAAGTTTCACTGGCTTGAGTTAGGACTGCTTTAATAGAAGGATCGTCGTTTAGAGCTTTTTCAATAACTGCCGGGTCAACTTCTTTGCCCCATTCAACCATGATTTCTTCGACTTCAACACCGTAGGCGCGGCATATTTTTCCCCATCTCTCTCCGAACTTTCCGCTGTTTACTACTAAAGCTCTGTCACCTCGGGAAAGAGTATTCGCTACAGAGGCTTCCATAGCTCCGGTACCTGAAGCAGATAAAATAAAGACTTCCTGCGTAGTGTTGTAAATATATTTAAGCCCTTCTCTAACTTCTGCAAAGATTTCTTCAAATTCAGCTGTCCTATGATGGATGATGGGCTTAGCCATCTCAATTAATACTTCGCTCGGTACAGGTACGGGACCCGGTGTAAACACATATTTTTTCACTTTAGATTCTCCTTCTTTTTACTAACATTTTTGAATTATATAAACCCGACGCACACCAACAAATCTTTATAAATACAAATAACTATAGGATAAATATACTTCAATCTAAACGGTTTATGTTAATTTGTACCCTTTTATTTAAGCAGTGAAAATTTGCGGCAAGAAAGTCAATATGAATCTACCCAAAACTCCGTATAATTCAACCCGGTTTGCATTTGCAAAACAAAAATTTATATTAATTGATTATTAGTCGGAGGTATTTTACTTATGATAGGCGACAACAAAGAACAGATCCAAGATCTAAAGAAAAGACTAGCAATAATTGGAGACTATCTTTGACCTGCCTGGCAAAGAATCCAAATTAAAAGAGTTAGAAGAAATCACTGGCAAACCTGAATTTTGGGATAACGCCGACAAAGCCCAAGAAACACTCCGCGAACAATCTCTAATTAAAAATACTGTCGATCAGTGGCAGAGCCTAATTTCAGAGCTTGAAGATGTTGAGGTATTAGAGGAGCTTGCATTGGAAGAAGGCGATGAAGATGCTTTGAAAGAGGCCGCAGCCAAATTGTCAGAGATCGAAGTAAAAGTAGAGAATCTCGAATTTAAGAGAATTCTTGGTGAGCCTGAGGACGCAAGTAACGCAATTGTTTCTATAAATGCAGGAGCAGGCGGGACAGAAGCTCAAGACTGGGCGGACATGCTTTTAAGAATGTATCTCAGATACGCTGAAAGAAGCGGTTTCAAATCGGAAATAGTGGAATATCAAGAAGGAGATGAAGCCGGACTTAAGAGCGCTACATTCCTTGTGAACGGAGATTATGCATTTGGATATTTAAAGGCTGAGAGCGGTGTTCACCGTTTAGTAAGAATTTCTCCATTTGATTCAAACAAAAGAAGACACACTTCCTTTGCTTCTGTATTCATTTCCCCGGAGATTGACGATAGTATAGAGGTCGATATAGACGAAAAAGACTTAAGAGTAGATACTTACCGGGCGAGTGGAGCCGGTGGGCAGCATGTGAATAAAACCGATTCTGCCATAAGAATTACTCACGGCCCATCAGGAATAGTCGTAAGCTGCCAAAATGAGCGCTCACAACGCCAAAACAGGGAAACAGCTATGAAGATACTTCGCGCCCGACTTTATGAACGGGAAAGAGAAAAGCAGAGGGAAAAACTTGATGAGCTTAACTCAACCAAAAAAGAAATAGGATGGGGTAGCCAAATCCGCTCTTATGTACTTCATCCATACAGAATGATAAAAGACCATAGAACTGATTTTGAAACCGGAAATGTGGATCCTGTTCTGGACGGTGACCTGAGTGAGTTTATAAAAAGTTATTTGCTCTATTCAAGTGGTCAAAAAACCAATTAACCGAAATCGACACATACTCTGAATTCTTTGTTTCTTTAAGCTTGGTGGTATATTTATCAAGCTGTAAAACTAAATCTGAATATAGAAAGTTCCACCTTTTAGGAGGATATGCATCTTGAAAATCGGCATTATAGCCAAACCTAATATAGAAGAATCTCTCGAAATAACTCAAAAACTATCTATTTGGCTTAAGGATAGAGGTGTTGAGGTATTCGTTGAAAAGGATTTAGGCGATAAAATTGAACATCCTAACTCTTTAGACCGGGCGGATATTCCTGAGCTTGTTGATGTAATCCTGGTCTTTGGGGGAGACGGTACATTTTTAGGTGTGGCTAGGTTAGCATGTAAGCACGGAACTCCAATTTTAGGAATTAACCTAGGTGGACTAGGCTTTTTAACTGAAGTCACGGTAGATGAACTCTACCCCATGATGGAAAGAATTATCGAGGGAAATTACGATGTGGAAGAAAGACAGATGCTGCATACATCAATCCACCGCGAGAAAACCACCATAGGAACCTATGAAGTGCTAAATGATGTTGTTATCAACAAAGGCGCTGTCGCAAGAATAATCGATCTGGAAATTCACATAGAAGAATCTCACGTGACAACCTACAGAGCCGATGGGATCATACTTTCGACACCTACAGGTTCAACTGCTTATTCATTATCTGCAGGCGGCCCGATTGTTCATCCAAAAATACCGGTAACGATAATAACCCCTATTTGTCCCCATACCCTTACAAACCGGCCTCTTGTAGTTTCCAGCGATATGAAAGTAGAGATTAAAGTAAACACACAGGAACCGGATACTTACCTTACGTTGGACGGGCAAATTGGAGTAAGACTAAATACTGGAGACGTAGTTGAAGTAAAAAGAACTGATACTTGTGTGAAGCTTATTAAATCTCCTTTCAGGGACTTCTTTGCCATTCTCAAAACAAAACTTATGTGGGGGGAAAGGTATGGCAAGATCGACGGATGAGCAGTTTTTACACGACTGGGTAATCAGAAAAGTATACGAGAAATATTCGAGACAATATTCTAAAGTCCACATAAACCCCGGAGAAGAAAAGAATTACGAATATAGTGGGGCATACCCAGACATTATTTTTGAGAATTATGGGCAAATAGTACAAGTAGTCGAAGTTGAAACAAAGGAAACAATTAATAACGAAAGGGCAGAGAAATGGAAGGAACTATCTGAGCTTGGAGCAAAACTGCATCTCTTGGTACCGAAAGAGATGCAAAATGCAGCAAGGGATATTTGTTGGAAATCTGGGCTTGTGGCAAAAATAAACATTGGTTCTTTTGATGTGAATTTGAATATTTAACATAGCGATTTCTTGCAGTTTCTGAGAAATCTTTTACCTTTATTATCACTTGAGAAGCTATTAAAGTTTACAAAAAAATCAGCAAATTGATATTAACAAATTAGACCTTAAAATATAAGCGCTATAAGCTTGCTAACATGATTAATATTTGATACGCTTTTCTCGACTTCACGGAGGTAGTACAAATGTCCATTCTTGAAAATGTTGATCCAGAAATAGCTCAGATTATAAGATCCGAAACAGAGCGCCAGGAATATAAGCTAGAGCTTATCGCATCTGAAAATTATATTAGTGAAGCCGTTTTAGAGGCCTCCGGATCAGTGCTTACCAATAAATATGCTGAGGGGCTTCCCGGCAAAAGATATTACGGCGGATGCGAGTATGTGGACATGGCCGAGGATCTTGCTCGAGATAGAGCAAAAGAGCTATTCGGATGCGATGCAGTGAATGTACAGCCGCACTCGGGCTCTCAGGCAAATATGGCAGTATACTTTGCAGCTGTTCAACCAGGAGATACTGTACTGGGAATGAATCTGGCGCACGGCGGACATTTGACACACGGAAGTCCGGTAAATTTCTCAGGTAGACTTTATAATATAGTTCCTTACGGAGTTACAGAAGATACAAACTTAATTGATTATGATGAAGTTAGAAAACTCGCTCTAGAACACAATCCTAAACTGATCATTGTGGGCTGGAGCGCTTATCCCCGCGATATAGATTTTTCTAAATTTAAAGACATTGCAGATGAATGCGGCGCATTGCTAATGGCGGATATCGCTCACCCGGCAGGGCTAGTGGTTGCAGGGCTTTATTCAGACCCAATACCCTACTGTGATTATGTCACAACCACAACGCATAAAACCTTGCGTGGTCCTAGAGGCGGCATGATTATGATGAAGGAAGAACATGCGAAAAAAGTTAATAGCAGAGTTTTTCCAGGCTCACAGGGCGGGCCTCTAATGCATGCAATTGCAGCTAAAGCCGTCGCTTTTAAGGAAGCGCTAACCCCGGAGTTTAAAGAATACCAAAGTCAGATAGTGAAAAATGCAAAGCACCTTGGAGAATGTATGCTGGAACATGGGTTTAATCTTGTCTCTGGCGGAACGGATACCCACCTCGTACTTATTGATTTAAGAGAAACAGAGCTCACAGGCAAGATTGCCGAAGACACCCTTGAGCTTGCAGGCATAACTGTTAATAAAAATGCTATTCCCTTTGACCCTCATCCTCCTGCAGTTACAAGTGGGATAAGAATTGGAACCCCTGCTATTACAACAAGGGGAATGAAGGAAAACGAGATGACGATTGTAGCAGGATTTATTAAAGAAGCATTAGACAATACAGAGAATGAAAGTATTCTTTCGAGAATAAAAGACGATGTAAGGGAGCTATGCAATAAATTTCCAATCTATAGTGAGAGGCTCGTATAAATGAAATGTCCATTTTGTTCCAGCTTGGAAAGCAAGGTAATAGACTCGCGTCTCGGCAAAGAAGAAACATCTATTAGGAGACGAAGAGAATGCCTGGAGTGCAACAGCCGTTATACAACGTATGAGCGAGTTGAAGAAGTAGAGCTTCTTATCGTGAAGAAAGGCGGAGTGAGAGAGGTATTTGATAGAAGCAAAATATTGGCTGGCATGTTAAAAGCCTGTGAAAAAAGGCCCATAAGCATGGATGTAATTGAAAGTTTTGTATCTTCACTTGAAAGGGAATTACAAGAAAGGGGAGATAGAGAAGTGGATAGCAGAGAAATTGGCGAGATGGTTATCAACAAACTTTATGAAATTGATGAAGTAGCCTATGTAAGATTTGCATCAGTTTATCGATCATTTAAAGATGTAAACCAATTTATGTCAGAATTAAAAGAACTTTTAAAAGATAAAGAAGACGGCGTCAAAGATTTAACTGCATCAGCAGATATAAAAGCAGCTTCTTTATCTATAATCAAAGACAAAACCCAAAAATAATGCTTATAGACAGCCATGCGCATTTAGTTTCTTTAGAAAACTTAGAGGAAGTGTTAAAAAGAGCTAAAGACAGTGATATAGAAAAGATAGTTTCTATTTCTTCGGATATTCCTTCAACTGAAGAAACTATTTCAATTGCGCAAGATTGCGATTATATCTTTGCAACTACAGGCGTACACCCACATTCCGCAGATCAGATGAGCGAAGAGGTATTAGAAGGTATCAATAACTATGCTAATCACAAAAAAGTTGTGGCGATTGGAGAAACCGGCCTTGATTATTTTTATATGAACTCTGAGAAAGAGGTACAAATAAACTCATTCACAAATCAAATACAAATGGCAAGAAAACACGGTCTTCCCATTATCATTCATGTACGCGATGCTCATGAGGATATGTTGCGCATTTTAAAAGAAGAAAATCTGCCCAATACACCGGGTGTCATACACTGCTTTACCGGAGATCATGAAACTGCAGTAAAATATTTGGACCTTGGATTTTATATATCGTTTTCAGGAATAGTTACATTTAAGAGGTCTGAAGAATTAAGAGAAGCGGCAAAAAATATTCCCTCAGACAAGATACTCATTGAAACAGATTCTCCCTATCTAGCGCCTGTTCCAAATAGAGGAAAACCAAATGAACCCTCTTATATAAAATACGTAGCTGAGACTGTGGCAGAGGTGAGAGGAATTTCATTTGATGAGCTTGCAGAAATAACCAAAGCCAATGCTGAGAGACTTTTCAGAATCTAAACCACCATTAAATTGCGAATTAAGTTTTAGGGAAATCTTATGTCTAGAAAACCAATAATTGGAATAACAATGGGGGATCCTAATGGAATTGGTCCTGAGGTAATTGTAAAAGCAATCTCTTCAAGCGAGATAGAGCAATTATGTGAGATAGTAATATTTGGAGATGCTGGAATTATTCAAAAAGCTGCAAAAAATTCTACCCCCCAAATTAAAATTAATGAATGCTCTGAATTTGGATTAGAAGATTTAGAACCTGGAATTATAGATAGAAAAGCCGGCCAGGCTAGTCTTGATTATATTGGTGCCGCGGTTAAATCTGCTCTAGCAAATGAAATTGATGCAATTGTAACAGCCCCAATCAGCAAAGAATCAACTCATCTTGCAGGATCTCAATATCCCGGTCATACAGAAATGTTGAAAGATCTCACAGGAGCTGAACAGGCTGTCATGATGTTTGAAGGGGGGAGATTTAAAGTAATGCTGGTAACAATACACGAGGCCCTTTCAGATGTGCCTAGCTTAATTAGTAAAGACAGAGTGCTCTCTACAATCAAGATCACCCATGATGCCCTCATAAATCATTTCAAAATTTCAGAGCCAAAAATAGTCGTTTGCGGGCTTAATCCCCATGCAGGGGAATCAGGCGCGTTTGGAAAAGAGGAGATAAATCATATAATTCCGGCAGTAGAAGAAGCAAGAGAGTTAGGAATTAATATTGATGGCCCATTCCCTGCAGACACTTTGTTTTATTATGCAAGCCAGGGTAAATGGGATGCAGTAGTTGCAATGTACCATGATCAAGGATTGATACCGTTTAAAATGGTTTCTTTTGATGACGGCGTAAATATTACACTCGGGCTTCCAATAATAAGAACCTCTCCTGATCACGGAACTGCTTTTGACATTGCATGGAAAAGGAAAGCCGATCCCTCAAGTATGAAGGCTGCGATAAAAGTTGCTGCGCAACTAGCAATAAATAAATCAGCTTAAAGTTCTGTTTGAAGTAAATAATAAGGGAAGTATTTCTCCGGATTTTTCCCGGATTACAATATCGTAAAGTCCTGCGCTCGGTGTTTCTTCAAGATTAATTTCAATGACGGTTTTATTTGTTTGCTTAGCGACTAAACCCATTGAGGCTGCGGGTTCTACAACCCCTGATGTCCCAATAATAAGCATTACATGGCACTCTTCAATTGCTCTCAGAACATCATCTATTAAAGACATTTCGATCATCTCACCAAACCAAACCACATTGGGCCTGCCGATCTCACCGCATTTTTTGCATTTAGGAGGCAGTTCACCCAGCGGCACATCAAAGTTTTGTTCTATATCTCCGCATTTGGTGCACCTTATTTGCCACAAATTGCCGTGCATCTCTGTAATATTGCTGCTCCCCGCCATCTGATGAAGACCATCAATATTTTGTGTGACCAAGGTAAGATTCGGCACATAGCTTTCTAATTCAGCTAGCGCATAATGACCAGGATTGGGCTTTGCATCTTTGACAGCATTTCTTCTCCAGTCATACCATTCCCAGACAAGTTTTGGATCCTTCCAGAATGCTTCTGGAGTCGCAAGTTCTTCCGGTTTGTAATTCTGCCAAAGACCTTCTTGACCTCTGAAAGTAGGAACTCCACTTTCCGCTGAAATGCCGGCCCCTGTTAAAACCACAATATTTGAAGCATTTCCTAATTCTTCACGAGCTTGAGCAATCTTTTCTTCCAGTTCTGTCATAACACCTCTTTAATTAATATAAGTCTACCATTCTAAACTGGAGTTCATATAGAATTATTCTGAATTTTAAGAGTTAAATTTCATTTCCTGGGATAGATCATTCTAGCCTGTGTTGCAGTTTCAGGATATACAATGACCTTCTTTCCATTCTGCCATTGAACTACAACCATCTCATGCCCTATCTGACGCCCTTGTGAATCTGTTATAAATGTTCCATAGAAGGTTTTAAACTCTGCATCCTTTGCACACTCTCTAAGAGTTAAATTATCCAGCGTTCCAGCTTTCTGAATACACTTCTCGATTACAAGCCCTATATTGTATCCTTGCGCAGCTACATAATCCGGCTCTTTCCTATAATCGGATTGAAACTTTGCAAAGAATTCCTCAGGTGTTGGTCCAATATCTGGTATGATTTGAAGACCTCTTTCCCATTGACTTGCTGATAAGATGGCATTGACATTGTGACCAAATCTTTCTTTAAACAGTTTAATTGAAGCAACTATAAACCCTGCCGCTTTTGAGTAGATTCTGTTAGAAAATAACTGCTCAGCAAGGACTAAATCATCTTCAGCCCGACCCATCCCTAATATTAAGTCAGGCTCATAAGAAACCAGGTCATCTAGATAGCTAGAAAGATCCTTTACACCTGAAATGAATTTATATTCTCTGACATTCAATCCAAGCGATTCTGCATATTCTTTAGCTCCATTTGCAACACGAGTTGAGAACCCGCTATTTTCCGCACTAAATGTAGCAATTTTCTCAAGCTTGGGATCAACTTGTTTTACAGCTTCTATGATTCCACAAGAATAATTACTCGCTGGTGTAATAGCATTAATCACATTATTGAAACCTCGCTCCTCAATCTCATCTGTAGAGCCGCCGTGATTCCAGAGGGTCTTATCGTTTTCCTTAGCGACTTCACATGCCGCAAGAGCAAGTGAGCTTGAATAAGGACCGAGAAGAATATTGACTTTATTATCTAAAATTAGCTTTTCTGTATTGGCTATGCATCTTTCAACAGAACTTTCGTCATCATAGTGAACTAATTCTAATGGAAGCTTCTCATTATATTCCTTTATGAAAATCCCGCCTTGGCTATTCGCCTCAGATACCCAAAGCTCTATTCCTTCAAAGCTCTCTTTGCCTTGGATGGAATAAATGCCAGTAAGTGAAATTGATAAACCTATTATAATGTTTTTCATAGAAAGTGATTGCACTCACTTATTATTGTACTTGCAAGCGGGTGCAACTGTCCTATAATGAGCTATTAAAAAAGGAAAATCCAGGTGACCATATATAAAATACTAACAGAGTTTCTTAATTGCCTCTGTCATTCTATCGATCCCCTTAACAATGTCATCCATTGATGTGGCATAAGAAATCCTGACATGATCGTCAGAACCAAATGCAACTCCAGGAACTACGGCGACTTTGGCTTCATCTAAGATAAACTCTGTAAAGTCGAGTGAATCCTTGATAACTTTACCGTTATATTCTTTACCGTAGCATCCTGACACATTAGGGAATACATAAAATGCCCCTTGGGGGTCAAAGCAATTAATTTCAGGAATGTCGTTTAGCTTTTTTACAATATAATTTTTTCTCTGCTCGAACTCTTTGGTTCTATCTTCAATCACTTGATGCGGCCCACTTAACGCAGCAATTGCAGCCCACTGAGATATAGAAGTTGGGTTTGACGTAGATTGCCCCTGCAGTTTACTCATTGCGCTAATAACTTCTTTGTCGCCTGCGGCATATCCTATTCTCCAACCGGTCATCGAGTATGTTTTTGATACGCCGTTTACAAGGATCGTAGATTTTTTTATATCTTCTCCCAAAGATGCAACAGGTATATGTTTAGCACCGCCATATAGAATTTTCTCATATATTTCGTCTGAAATTATTATGAGTCCTGCATCCATTGCAACGTCTACAATTGCTCTTAGTTCCTCTTCATTATAAGTTGCACCAGTTGGGTTTGATGGATAATTCAGTATTAGAGCTTTGGTGTTGGAATTGATATGCTGTTTAAGAGCATCTGGAGTAATTTTAAAGCCTTCGGCTTCTTTAGTATCTAAAATTACTGGAGTTGCTTCTGCCAATCTTATCTGTTCCGGATATGAAACCCAGTACGGAGCTGGAACAATAACCTCGTCCCCGCTATCAAAAAGAACTTGGATTACATTGTAAAGTGTATGCTTAGCGCCCACAGATGCAATGATTTCTGATTTTTCATATTCTAGATTGTGATCTTCTTTTAATCTGTGAATAATGGCGTCTTTTAGTTCATCGATGCCGCCAACACCGGTATATTTGGTCATGCCCTCATTTATGGCTCTGACAGCTGCTTCTTTAACATGGAGAGGGCTGTCAAAATCAGGCTCACCAGCACCAAATCCTATTACATCAACTCCTTGGGATTTAAGGGCTTTTGCTTTTGCTGTAATAGTTAGAGTTGCCGAGGGTTGTAATCTTTCAGCTCGTGCGGACAATTTCATTGGGTAATTCCTCCTAGCTTTTTAAAAGTTTTTCCCTTAACCATTTTTCTACAATTTCCGGAACCATATGAGAGGCTGATCCGTTTAAAGAGATAACTTCTTTTATTACAGAAGAGCTTATGTGTGCAAATTCACTATCTGTTACCATAAAAACTGTTTCCAAATCTGAACTCAAGGTTTTATTAGCAAGAGCCATCTGCATCTCAAACTCAAAATCAGATACTGTTCTCATTCCTCTGAGAACTATGTTAGTTCCCATCCTTTTTATATATTCAACAAGCAGTCCTTCAAAATAATCGACTTTTACATCATCTCGGTCTTTGAACACTTCATTTAATATTTCGACCCTCTCTTCCACGGTAAAAACAGTCTTTTTAGAGGTGTTATGTGCGACAGCTACAACAATCTGGTCAAAGACTTTTACTCCGCGTTCGATAATGTTGTTATGCCCATTAGTAAATGGATCAAAAGACCCTGGATAAATTGCAACTTTCATGACTGTTCACCCTTCCTGAAATAACTGACGTGCGTCCCACCGAAAGGTTTGGTAGATCTTTGAAATCCAGGAGGTGTGTCTTCTATCTTGTGGTCGTGCTCTATCACTATAACTCCGTCATCATGTAGTAATTCTGAAACATCATCTACAAAATCCTTCACTTCTAATTCACCGTAAAGCCTGTAAGGCGGATCAATAAAAATTAATTCAAAAACCTCTCTTTTTCTTCTTAGCATCGATAAAGCATCTTTGTAATCAGAACAAAGTAAGCTTGCTTTGTCCACAAAACCACAGTGCTCATAATTCTCTTTAATAATCTTAAACACTAAAGGATCTTTCTCAATTACTGTGACATGATCTGCTCCACAGCTTAGTGATTCGATCCCTATTGCCCCAGAGCCTGCGAAAATATCTAAAACACTGACTCCTGATATGTCACCCAGGGTATCAAAAACAGACTTTTTCACCCTGCTCGTCATAGGACGAATTTTCTGCCCCTTGGGAACCTTGAGCTTTCTGCCCTTTACTGATCCCGTAAGTACCTGCAACATAAGGATTGTTATACTACCATGACGTCTATTTTTGGCAAAGCAAACTATAAGTTCAATTAACCAAGAGATCCCTTATTGTGTCTTCTCACCCACGAGCTTTTGTATTATATGACCTAAAACAGAAAAAAATACCCGACGCAAAAACCCGCAACATACTTCGATCATTGTGTTTTATCTCAAACTGATTAAATGGTACAGATATTGCTCATATATTATTAATACCTGATTTATCCAGGAGGATATTAAATGAAATACTCGAAGAAAATACTCTTTATAGCTCTATTAGGCTTTATTCCGCTAGTATTTGGTCTTAGCTGTGATGGAGGTGGTGGAGAAAATAGCGGACAGAATACACAGACAACTGTTATAAACGGCCAGATAACAAATATCGTATCATCCGCTCTAGAACAAGAAACATCCTTAAAGTTGGCTCTAGTGGATTTCTTTACTTTTATAAAAGAAGCCAAAGCACAGGGGGGTATTTTAGTAACAGCGATGGTTGATGGGATTACCCTAGCCACTGATACAACTGATCCTCAAGGGAATTTTATGCTTAACCTGCAGTTAGCATCTGCTTCAAATGTATTAATCCGATTTGATGTAAATGGAAGCAAAGTTTTTATAGAAATAGTTGCAGAAGAAGGATCAATATTAAATATTATCGTAAGTATAGACCTTAACGCACCTGAGGGAGATGAAGTGGAGATAGTAGATATGGAAGATGTGATGAGTCCAATTCGATGTGAAAACGGCAATAGTGACATTATAAAGGATATCAATGAGAGCGTTGTAATTGATGGTGGAGGTGAAGCCTGTATCAGAACTGAAGGGAATTGCACTATATTACTTGAAGCAGAAGAAATATTTTTAACCAATTGTGAGACGTGTGTTGATGCAAGAGGGACATCTGAGGTAATGATAATAAGCCCATTTGGCGACATATTCTGCGAAGCCGGTGATGATGGATTTAAAACTGTAGGAAATGCTGAGATATTAGTGGATGCAAACGAAAAAATTAATATAGAAGCAGGAGAAAATGGTCTAAAAGCAGACGGAAATTCCAGAATAACTCTTGATGCCGATACTTGTATTATTGATTCCCTAGAAAGTCCGATAGATGCAAACGGTAATGTTATTATAGACACAAGCGGGTGCGGTGAAATATCAGAAGATCCTTCTCCTTCACCAAATCCAAGCCCGAGTCCGTTTCCATCGCCAGAATGATTAACTTATGATCATGATTGATTGGAAGATTTTGTATGCTCATACGGAACGGATGTAAAAAAGATATCTGCCCCTATAAGTATTTATATAAAAAACCACTTTGTTCAAAGAGATTTATCAGTTTTAATATATATACCCGTAACCTAAGGAGAGAAGGATGATACTTGCACTAAGAAATCAATTTCAGATAGCTATAATATTTTTAGTACTGTTAACGTTTGTACCAGTCGCTCTAATATCCACACCCGTAAATGCCGCTGTAACAGAATCGCAGATGATTGCGCCTGAACAAAATGCATCTACTCTAAGAGAAATAAACGAGCTTAAAGTACGGCGTGCTTTGGAAAACAAGATTGTGGCTGAAAAATTACAGAGTCATGGGTTAACACAAGAAGAAGTTTCTCTAAAAATAAAGGAAATGAGCGATGAGCAGGTACATCAAATAGCATCGCTTACAGACCGAATTCCCGCCGGTGGTGACGGCGCAGTTGCCGTAGTTGTAACACTTCTTGTTATTGCAGCGTTAGTGCTCTTAATAATCTTTTTATGGAAGAGGATATAAGCCGCTAAAGTAGCCATAATGTCCCGCTTTTATTATATATTGACACTTTATCTATTAATTAACTTGATGTTGGGTTGTGCCCATAATCAACCCTCATCACAAACAGTCTCTGATAATGACAATGTTGTGATTGTAGAGAATGTTCCATTTGTAAGACAGAACGATAAGTTTTGCGGTCCTGCTGCCATGGCTTCAGTTATGCAATTCTATGGTCAGAACATTGATCAGGATGAGATTGCAGAAGAAATATACATACCGCAGTTAAATGGAGCTTTGATTTCCGATATGGAGAATTTTGCGGGGGACAGTGGTTACACAGTAAAGAGTACCAACGGAAGCATTGAATTGCTCAAATCAAATCTAGATAATAAACAGCCGGTTATATTGTTAGTTGATAAAGGAAAATGGAGAGTTAGCATCCCACATTATTACGTTGCTTACGGTTATAACGATGAAAAGGAAACTGTGCTCCTCCACACAGGCGACAAAAGAGACCAGGAGATAAACTTTGACAAGTTGGATCAAGAATGGAAGAAAATGAATAGACTTATGCTAGTAATAACACCGTGAAAAATCTCCTACTAATATTAAGCCCAATAATTATTATTTTATTTTTTTCTGGAGGCTGTGCATCACTTGAGGGATCGCTATTTATGAAAGATCCGCTCACAGCCGAAGAACACAATAATCTTGGAGTGATTTATGAAAGGGAAGGGAAATATGATCTAGCTATCAGGGAATATAAAAGGGCGATTAGTAGCGACGAAACTTTGGTTACGCCTATTGTAAATCTGGGGAATGTTTACTTTAAAGAAGGTGAATATACAAAAGCTGAAAAGTATTACAAGAAGGCTCTTAATATTGATGAAATAAACGTAGAAGCCGCAAACAACCTTGCGTCACTATATATCGAAACAGGTGGGCAATATAAAGAAGGTCTTGAATATATGCTTCTATCCACAAAACACCTAGAAACGATCCCGCCATATGCGCTTGATACCATTGGGGTCTTATATATAAAACTTAAGAACAATGTCGAAGCTGAAAAATTTCTAGTTCAAGCATGTAGTACAGTAAAAAGTAATGAGGTTTTAAGAGAAGAGATACGATCTCATCTTTGGCAACTAGGTATGAATAAAAGATGTGGAGATTGAAATTTAACTACCTAAAATAGTTCCTTTTTCTATTTGATGACCTGTAATAAAAGCTTTTATATCTAACCTCTTCCCGCCCTCTATTTGCAGTTCTAATATCTCAAGAGCCCCGTCTCCAGTTGCTATATGCAGATCATTTTTACTAGATAGAACAACTTCTCCAGGCTTGCCATGACCTTCAACTACTTTAGTTTTAAAGATTTTTAGAGTTCTATTACCAAGCTTTGTAAATGTGCCCGGCCATGGGTTCATACCTCTTATCAGATTCCACAACTCTAAAGATGGCCTCTCCCAATTAATTTCTCCATCACTTTTCTTAAGCATTGGGGCGTATGTTACTAAAGATTCATCTTGCTTAACTGGATTTAACTTTCCCTCAGCAAGAAGCCCTATTGTTTCTACTAACATCTCACCGCCAATATGAGATAACTTTTCAAACATAGTACCTGCGTCATCTTCGTCACTGATCGGAACCTCCCGTACAAGTAGCATATCACCTGAATCCATCCCCTCATCCATTTGGATTATAGTAACACCAGTTACCTTATCCCCACCCGCTATTGTCCAATTAATCGGCGCAGCCCCTCTGTATTTAGGGAGCAGCGACGGATGCACATTTATACAACCATACTCGGGCAGTTCAAGAATGGATTTAGGGATTATTTTCCCATAAGCAGTAACACATATTACATCCGGGTCTAGTTCTTCTAGTTCTTTTAGAAATTCATCAGTTTTAATTTTATCAGGCTGCAATACCGGAATATTAAATTCCTGAGAAAGCACTTTCGTTGGAGGAGAGGCAATTTTATGCCCTCTTCCTTTTGGTTTATCAGGCTGAGCTACAACAGCTATGACATCATGATCTGATTCAATAAGCGCTTTCAAAGAAGGGACAGCGAATTCTGGGGTTCCCATAAAAATTATTTTCATAATAGCTAGGATTATATTCTTAAATCAGTATGTATACAATTTGTTATGTTTTGAGCGGGAAATTAGAAAATACTAAGTTGGTTTTGGCTATTAACCCTCATCTTCGGCTTTTTCAGTAACTGCTTTAGTGAAGATATCAGTAAGCCATTTTTTAATTTTGTCCTGTGAGCCTTTGCCAATTGTTTCCCTTACTTTGCTCAGGGGTATAACCGCTTTTGCTGCAGATCTATGCCCTCCAGCACTACCTATTTCTTTAAATAATTCTCTCACAAGACGGCCCGCGCCTTTAACATAGCCTACATTTCTTACTGAAATTATCAGATGTGAATTGCCTAGAATCCCAAAAGCAACAGACCATTCGACCCCCTTTACCTGAATACCGAAATCAGACATTTTAGGGATAAGATATTCTCTATCAACCCTTCCGACATTTACAAAGAAAATACCTTCATTTATCCAGTGAGCCGCGAGCGCCTGTCCAAGAGATTTGATCTCAGATGGGGGTACTTCTGCGCGCTCAATACGTCTTAAGAGCGCAAGGTTGGCGTGGGGGTAAAGGAACGTAAAAGCTTCTACATCATCCGGATTAGCGTCTCGGTTTAGAGTAATGGTATCGGTCTTAATTCCGTAGAGAAGCGCAGTAGCCAGTCTCTCAGAGATATCGACCTGAGCTGCGCGCAAGTATTTGGTCAAGATTGTAGACGTCGCGCCCTCTTCAGCGCTTATCTCTTTAAACTTTGCTTCATATGATCCGACTAGTGGGTGGTGATCAATAACTGTATCTACTTCAGGAATCTGCTTCTCACTAAAGAATGTTGGCTGTACATCCACAAGTGCGATTGAATCGAAATCTTTTAGTTTAGCAGGCGTTAGCGCTTCTAAATCTATCTCCAGTAGTTCTATCATGGCAACGTTTTCAGGGCGTGATATTTTTTCTCCCAAGTGTCCGATGATTGCAGTCTGTTTATTTCTCTTAAGCAGTGTCCTAAGAGCAAGGGCACTGGCAATAGAATCTGGATCTGGGTGATCATGCAGCAGTATTAGAAGCTTCTTTGCTCTCGCATGCGCTTGTCTTAATTCTTCTACTCTTAATTCTGTTTTTGCAAGCCTCTCTTCTCGTTCAATCTGTTCAGATAACAGTTTATGAAATGCTACAAATCGCACAGATGGCGGCGGTTCATCATGTTCGTCACCATTACTGACAATTAAAGGTATTTGGGGATAATGGGTAGAAAGTTTTTTTGATATTTTGGGAGTGAAAAAATTCTTCTCGAGCATAATGAGTGTGAAGTCACCTGTCTGATTCAGCGCTTCCTCAAGAGAACTCACCCATATTACCTCGCCGCGCTTAGAGAAAAGCCCGAGGAGGAGAGAATCAAATTCACCAATAAAAAGGTATCGTCTAAGCTCTTTCTGCATACTTTTACTTTGCCTTTTGTTTGAGTTTCAAATTGGGCTTGTTGCATGCCTTACTTAAACTGCCAATAAAGTTTGAAAGTTCCTTAAGAAGAACATCTTTATCCTTTCCATGCTGTTCTATTATTCTTACTATTGAGCTTCCAACTATAACTGCATCCGCATATTCTGCTATGGTTTCAACCTGTTCAGGAGAAGAAACTCCAAATCCAACACCGACTGGAAGCCCTGTCGTAGATTTAATCTGGCCTGCCAGTGTATCAAGAGAGTAATTCAGGTCAGGACGAACTCCTGTTACACCAGTTACAGAGACAAGATAAACAAATCCGCTTGCATGGCTTGCAACAAGTTCAACGCGCTCAGTAGTACTTGTTGGGGCTAAGAGGAAAACAAGATTGAGTCCTGCTTTATCTGTGTGGATTTTGAATTCAGGGGCTTCTTCCGGCGGCAGATCTACAACTAGAATGCCATCTGCGCCAGCCCCGGCTGCATCCTCTGCAAATTTTCCTACCCCATAATGGAAAAAGGGATTGTAGTAGCCAAACAGTATTATAGGCACTTCTGAGACCTTTCTAATGTTTCTAATAGAATCCAGGATATTTTTTAGGGTAGCGCCTCCCATGAGGGCTCTTTCAGATGCCAGTTGTATCACCGGACCATCAGCCATTGGGTCAGAAAACGGAACTCCAAGCTCAATAATATCAGCACCGCTCTCTTCGAGCTTAAGCACAATATCTTCCGTCACTTCGAGGGAAGGATCACCCGCTGTAATATATGTAACTAATGCAATTCTGTCCTTTTCATTAAGTTCGCTGAACTTATTCGTTATTCTATTCATGAGATTTTTGTCGTTGTTTATTTATAGTGAAAAAGGCTGTCCGCAATATGCGTCGAATCGTAGACTTTATTCATTTTAAGCCCTTTTTCCGGATAGGTAATGCTATATGAAATTACTAAGTGCTCCAACCCCTGCTTTCGATACTTCGGTCAAACTCTAACACCACCATGCCCAAAGTCAAGACTATCAGCAGGCATAAGATAAATCTAAAAATCCTAGTATTATAGTTATAAATCTCTATTGAGAAGCATCACTTTCCATGAGATCGGCAATTGTGTTGATATCCTTGTCTCCTCTGCCTGATAAGCAAATAATAATAATTGAGTCTTTAGGCATTCTTGGCGCCGTCTTCATAGCGTATGCAATAGCATGGGAGGTCTCTAATGCGGGAATTATTCCCTCTACTTGAGATATAAATTGAAAGCCCTCAAGAGCTTCTCCATCAGTAGCATTTGTATATGAAACCCGCCCGGAATCGTTAAGAAAAGAATGCTCAGGACCTACTCCAGGGTAATCGAGTCCCGCCGCTATAGAATGTGTGCCTTTAATTTGACCATTGTTGTCTTGAAGGAGGTAAGTCTTACTCCCATGAAGAACCCCGACACTGCCTGCAGAGATAGTTGCTGCGTGGTTTCCCTTATCTATTCCAGCCCCTGCTGCTTCGACACCTGTCATCTTGACCTCTTCATCTTGAAGGAAGGGATAGAAGAGCCCCATCGCGTTAGAACCACCGCCTACGCATGCAATAAGCAGATCAGGCAACCTGTCTTCTTTCTCGAGAATCTGTTCTCTTGCCTCTGTGCCTATAACCGATTGAAAATCCCTAACCATCATAGGATAAGGGTGAGGACCTGCAACACTACCTATTATATAGAAAGTATCTCTAACGTTAGTAATCCAATCTCTCATTGCCTCATTCATTGCGTCTTTTAGAGTTTGAGTGCCCTGAGTAACTTCCCTTACCTTTGCACCAAGAAGCTTCATTCTCAAAACATTTAGTGATTGACGCTTGGTATCTTCACTGCCCATAAATATTTCACATTCCATGTTTAATAATGCAGCTACAGTAGCTGTAGCAACCCCATGTTGCCCAGCTCCCGTTTCAGCAATGATTCTTTTCTTTCCCATACGGGAGGCAAGAATTGCCTGTCCAATTGTGTTATTAATCTTATGAGCCCCGGTATGAGCCAAATCTTCACGTTTTAGATAAATCTTTGCTCCACCGAGTTTATCGGTCATTCTTTGAGCAAAATAAAGAGGCGTCGGACGTCCTACATATTCTGAGAGATAATAGTTCAGTTCTTCGTGAAATTTGGGATCATCCTTAATTTCTTTATATGCTTCTTCCAATTGAAGAATTGCCGGCATAAGGGTTTCGGAAACGTATCTGCCACCGAATTGACCGTAATGTCCCATCTGGTCAGGTAATGCTGTTTTAGTATCCATTTTGTATCGCCTCAATGAATTTTTTTATTTTCATATGATCTTTTTTCCCGGGCAAATCCTCAACCCCGCTGCTAACATCAACCGCATATGGTCTGACAATTTGAATCGCTTTTAATACATTATCTGGATCAAGACCCCCAGAAAGAATAATTTGCTGTGAGAAATCCTTGGCTTTCAATAATTCCCAATTGAAGCTTTCTCCAGTTCCCCCATATTCTATATCAGAATAAGTATCGAAAAGGATAGCCTGAACAGGATATTGCGCAACTTCATGGATATCTACACTATCTTTCACACGTAACGCTTTAATAACCTTAAAAGGTACAGAGTCGCAAAATTCCGGAGTCTCGTCTCCGTGCAATTGAGCTATATCAATACCAGTCTTTTCTCTAATATCTATAATTTCGCTTAAATCCTGATTCACAAAAACTCCAACTGTTTTAATAAATGGAGGCAATTTGGAGATTATGCTCTTAGCAACTTCAGTCTCTACATATCTTTTGCTTTGATTATAGAATATAAACCCCAGCGCATCTGCTCCACGGTCGGCAGCTACTTGGGCATCCTCGATATTAGTGATCCCGCATATCTTAATTTTAGTACCATGTATATTTTCCATAGCAGTTGAGAAGAAGAATTATAAAAGTTGAATCTTAAGATGTAAACATCTGAGAAATATAAGATCTACTGAAGATTGTCAAATTCAAGGTACTGATTTATAGATTCAGCTATTATTTGATATCCGTTTTTATTCGAATGTCCTCCGAAATTGTTGGGGTATATTTGCTCACTTCCAGCTGCGGATTTTAGAGGCTCAAGCTTATATATCAAATTCTCATCAGGGGCACTATTAGGGTTAAGAAAATCAATCGGCTCACAGAAAACCCTGGAAAGACCTTCAGAACTAATATTGCTATAATGATTGAGAAAAATATTAAGAGAACGTTCTTGAGATTCTTATTCAAATGTGATACACAATATCGAGTATCTTCATTAAACTATCAGATGACCAGCATCAAATTAGTTAATTGAACTCTAGTAATACAAAGCAGGAAAACCCATATTCAACTGTGTTATACTGCTTTTTATAGTATCCGGTAGGAATGATCGGCCTACAAAACCTGTAATAACTGAGATTGTACAATGAACAAAGCAAGAAGCTCTTCGACATTTAGTAGAAAGATTGTCATAGTTCTTATAAGCATTATATTCACCTTATTAGTACTTGAAGTTCTTTCACGTGTTTGGCTCAATTTTTTTGTATTAGAAGAAGACCGTTTTGAATATTCCTTGCATTCATACTTGAGGCCTGATAATCAAAGATATATACCTCATCATTATTTGAATTATTATCCAAATCCCAAATATAAAAGGGGAAAGACTTTTCACAACTCACTTGGTTACCGCAATGATGAATTTTCTATAAAGAAACCCGAAAGGGTATTTAGAATAGTAGCTATTGGTGGCTCAAGCACATATACGATAAGCGTAAAAGACAATGAAAAAACATTTACCTCACAGCTAGAAAGAATTCTTCAAGACAAATACGGATACAATAATGTAGAAGTAATAAATGCTGGCGTTGGGGGATATAACTCTTGGGAGTCTCTTGTAAATCTACAATTCCGCGTGCTGGACCTTGATCCTGATCTAATAATAGTTTATCACGGTACTAATGACGTTCAAACAAGATTTGTAGAGCCGGAATCTTACACTGGAGACAATTCGGGTAGGAGAAAACAATGGAGATCTCCAAATATTCCTATACTGGAATATAGTGCCTTATTTAGGATTCTGCTTAGAAATTCCGGAATCACTTCTCAAGTCGGAATTGGAAATTTTGTAGATTCAGATACTGCATATAAGCCTAATTCTATAATTAACAAAAATCCCTTTGATCTTTTGAAAAAGAATCCTCCTATATATTTCAAGAGAAATCTGACCAATATTGCTGCAGTATCCAGAGCAAATGGGACCGAAATAATATTTGCAACCTGGGCGCATTCATCTAATTTTGACGATTACGCTTCAACCCCTTACTATCAACAGGGTTTTAGAGAAAACAATGAAGCCGTTATAGAAATTGCTCAAATTAACGACATCTCAATGTTTGACTTTGCTTCCAAAATGCCTGAAGACAAGAAATATTGGGCAGATGGACGCCATGTCAATGAACTTGGGGCAGAAAAGAAAGCAGAACTGTTTGCGGAATTTATTTACAACTTAGGATTGATAAATAACAGCAAATAATAATTGCACCCTTATAATTTAGGGCTTCAATAGGATCTAATGTAGATGGATCAATAAGTTCTAGGTTTCTTAGCTCTGGTCGAATATTATAAAGTTCAGAAAAATTTCTGACTTGTACATTAGATTTATTTAAAGAGGGATTACTTTGATATATCTGATTAAGAACTAAACTATGTTTTCCTATTTAAGGATATTATAGTCTTAGTTTAAAAATACTTTGTAGTAATATTTGTGATTTGTGAAGTGCTTATCATTGTATATTCTATATTATAATACGGTGAATTTACATGGAGCTTAATAGGTATCAGAATACTATTCATACCAATATCAAACTTCTATTATTGAGTGGAATTTAATCTCGATATATATTGAATAGTTGCTGATTGTATTCGAACTACTATACTACCGGCATGAAAATCCTTATATACACCCACGAGTTTCCTCCATTCCCAGGCGGACTGGCAACAACAAGTTATAAACTAGCCAAAGGGTTCCAAGCAGCTGGGATAGATACCACTGTCCTAGCACCAACCTATTCTAAAAATGACAAGATCCAAGATATAGATTTTAATTTTAGCATCAATAGAATGGGGACTCTTAGCAGAAATCATGGTATCCCGTCACCTATAAGAGAGGTTGCCGGCTTATTGTCATTATCAAAGTACTTATCGCAGACTACTCCAGATGTAATCTTATTAGTAACAAGGGAAGCTCATGTTGTGGGTGGTATGATCCTAGACCTCGATAAATATAACGTTATGGTAAGAGTAGCAGGTTATGAAGCAAAGAGGTTTCTTCTTGGAAGGAAATGGTTAAATAAATTGCAGGGCGTAGCATTGCGAAAACTCTATTTAGGCGCACATAAAATCATAAGTCCCAGTAATTCCACCAAACAGTTACTAATAGACGCTAAAATACCGGAGTCGAAAGTTAGAGTAATACACAACGGAGTTAAAAGTGAGTTGATTTTGCGTTATGTCGACAATTCAGAGTTAGAATTAATCAGGAAACAATATAGTATAAAGAATACCGAAAAGGTAATTTTAACAGTATCTAGGCTTGTTCCAGGAAAAGGACAAGATAAAGTTATAGAAGCGCTCTCTAAAGTTAGAAATCAATATGATAATTTTAAATATTTGGTTGTCGGAGATGGGAGCTATAGAAAAGCACTAAGTGATTTAGTCCAAAGTAAAAATCTCCAGGATAAGGTTATTTTTGCTGGTTCTATACCAAATGAAAGAGTGAATCATTTCTATGATTTATGCGATATTTTTGTTATGGTAAATAGAACTATTAAAACTAAAGAAAATATAGAAGGTCTTCCAAATGTTTTAATTGAAGCAGCATCTCGAGCTAAACCAATTATTACTGGTTTAGATGGTGGGTCTAATGAAGCTGTTGAACATGGAAAGAGTGGATATGTTGCAAATGGAGAGAACATTGATCAAATTGCAGAATATCTTCTCGAATTACTAACTAATGAACAAAAGAGTAAAGATTTCGGAATAAATGGAAAGCAAAAAATGCTAAACGAATTTACTGAAGAAGAAATGATAGAAAAATACATTCAAACTATAAACGCTATAGAAGAATAGTATAATATTCCGAGTTTTCATTCCGACTCGATCCAATCTCGACAAACAAAGATCCATACAGCCACTCGCAGATTTTTCCTAGCAACTAAACCATATTTATAAAAGAAGCTTGTATTAAGCTAGATAATAGTACAATTCAGAAATACAAATTATATTCGATGGACTCTAATAGAGTTTTATTTAGTGATTCATTTGCCAAATTTTAAAAACTAACAAACTAAATAGTCTTCGAGTTTGGTCATAATTAGAATTTTTATTAAGCTTCAGTAGTCTAAGAATATATTCTTTTTCAAAGAAACCATCTTCACCATCCAACAGGATCTCAACTGCAAAATCAAACCATTCATTTCTTAACCATTTAGATAAAGGAGGATTAAAACCACGTTTTCTTTCTAGTGGCAGTTCCGGAGGCAGGTATTTCTCACCAATCTTTTTTAAAATGTATTTAGTGGTTTCCCCTTTTAGTTTTAAGTTTGCAGGCAATTTCCCTAATGCAAATTCGACTATGTTTGTATCTAAAAAAGGGATTCTTACATGAAGATCTAAATCTCTGCTTAGATTATAAATCTTAGATAAAATATCATCCGGGTCAGATTTATAGGTGAAATACCCCATTTTTTCACTAAACGTACCGTCGTACGATTCAAAGACTGAATTAGCATATTCTTCTGGTTGATTAATAGTTTCTTGGAGTTCTTCTAACACCCACCCTTTCAATAATTTTTTTCTCATCACATTGTTAAATACTGTATTTCTTTGTAAAAAAAACTGCGATGATGAAATATTATCTAAAAAGATTTTCAGTTTATGTTCCTCTGGAAACATACCGGCTATTTTTCCTTTAATTTGTCTTAGAGGTTTAGGGATTTTGTTATTAATGTCTAGATGTTGTGAAGATAAGACGTGCGTTCTGAATCCTAAAAAAAGCCCATCAGCTCCATCTCCAGAAAGAACAGAATTAGCATTCTCGTTTGCGAGACGTAAAGCATGGTAAGTTGGAATTATGGATGGGTCTGCCAAAGGTTCTTGTAATTGTGCAATACAAGCGATTAAATGATCAATATCTGGTTTTATGAATAACTCATGGTGATCAGTTTGGTAGTAATCGGAGACAACCTTAGAATACCCCGTTTCATTATAGTGCTTATCCGAATATCCCACAATGAAGGTTTTTACAGGTTTAGAAGTTAATTTGCTCATGAGAGCAACTAGAATGCTTGAGTCAAGTCCCCCGCTGAGAAAACCTGCTGGATTTGATTCAGTATCCAGCCTCAATTTAACAGACTTTTCTAGTAATGTCTCTAACTCCTCCACAAGCTCTGTTTCATTTCCTATTTGAGTCCCTTCTAATGGAGGCTCCCAATATTTCCACTCTTCTAAATTTCTCGAGTCAATATCGTAACGAACACTGGATCCGGGTAGCACCTTATGAATGTTTTTAAATATTGTTTTCTCGCCGGGAATGTATCGAAGTGTTAGGTATAAATTTAAAGCACTAAGGTCAATTTCTTTCGGAAATGCTTTTCTTTCAATAATGTCATTCAAGTTTGATGAAAAAATAAATTTACCATTGAAGTGAGAATAATATAAAGGAATACGTCCAACTTGGTCCCTGACAAGAATTAATTTTCTCTTTGCCCGATCAAATATAAAAAATGCGAACGCACCATTAAATACTTTAGGGCAGTCTTCCCCCCATTCTTTATAAGCGTTGGATATAAGTTCATTATTATTCTGTTCCTTAAACTCATAACCCTTTTTTCTAAGTATGTTTCTAACTTCTTCCGAGTTATGGATTTCCCCATCACATCCTATATAGAGTGTTATTTTGGGATCTGAAAAGAAGGTCTTCTCGTTGAAGCCCATTATTCTTCCATCGCAAATTTCATGTAAAAAACTCATTGAATGTTCTCTCGTTGTGATGTATCGAACTATAATAAATTTAAAGTTGCAAGTTGTTTTTCATTATCAGAACTTGTACCTTATTATTCTGATCCGATTTTTGAATATTAATTCAATGTTCAAATTTGTTCTTGAGAATAAATAGCTTGATATAGCCTATTATCGTTTCGATAAAGAAATATTTCATTTGTCGTTAGATCACTCTAAAAAGATGTATTCAGATTGCCAAAAAACTTACTAAAACATTGAAGATATATTTTTAGATTAGTAGCTTAAAGCCTTTATAGTACAACTAGGATAGTTCATGTCAATTAAACCTGCTGTGTTTAGAAATTAGACCTTTATCATGAGAATGAGGCCAGCAAAAGATATAGAAATCTGGCAAAAAATCTTATATAACCCGAGGAAGTTTGCTCCAAAGTATAAATTGATTATATACAATTGGGCTTATTGTTAGGCTAAATGTGCTGTTGAAACAAATTAATTACACTAATTCAATCTATCCATCACTAAGTTAACTATTTAAGTTGCAAAACAGGACTAATTGTACTGCTCCCCTTTTGTCAAGCTAGGTTTTAGTTGAGAACATGAATTGTTTCAAATGCTTTGCCCAGAACCGCGTTCAGTCATATAAGCCCGGAGAGCGCCGATCTACAACCATAGGAGTAGAATAGATATTCGTATGTTAAATCTGTAAGAACTTCAGACACCAAGCAGTAAATTAATGCCGATTTAATT
>Ga0209633_10000521_pt1 | contig 44276 bp, 37 predicted proteins | sample Cruoilmetagenom1_FD_187290 | JGI IMG/M metagenome (GOLD analysis project Ga0209633, IMG submission 187290) | Oil polluted marine microbial communities from Coal Oil Point, Santa Barbara, California, USA - Sample 1 (SPAdes) (version 2) | ecosystem: Environmental > Aquatic > Marine > Oil seeps ...
CGCTGACTCAGAAACAGTCTTCTATTGCGAGTGTTGTTAGAAAGCTGGAAGAGCACGGCGCGATGGAACATACCATTGTTGTTGTTGCGTCAGCTTCTGAGTCAGCGGCTATGCAGTTTATCGCACCATACTCTGGTTGTGCGATGGGCGAATATTTTCGTGATAAAGGCGAAGATGCATTGATCGTATATGATGACTTAACCAAGCAAGCTTGGGCTTACAGGCAGGTTTCATTGTTATTGCGTCGCCCACCAGGTCGTGAAGCGTATCCAGGGGATGTTTTCTATCTCCATTCAAGATTGCTAGAGCGTGCATCGAGAATTAATGAAGTCGAAGTTGAAAAACTAACTGGCGGAAAAGTAAAAGGTAAAACAGGCTCATTGACTGCGTTGCCGATTATTGAAACTCAGGCTGGTGACGTTTCTGCATTTGTACCAACAAACGTAATTTCTATTACAGATGGTCAGATCTTCTTAGAAACAGATCTATTTAATGCGGGTATTCGCCCAGCGGTTAACGCCGGTCTTTCAGTCTCGCGTGTAGGTGGTGCAGCCCAGACTAAAATCATTAAGAAGTTGGGTGGCGGTATTCGTCTTGATTTGGCTCAATACCGCGAATTGGCAGCTTTTGCGCAGTTTGCTTCAGATCTTGATGAAAGCACACGTAAGCAGATCGAGCGTGGTCAGCGGGTAACAGAACTAATGAAGCAGGATCAGTATGCAACTCAAAATGTTGCTGAAATGGCCGTTTCACTGTTCGCAGCTAACGAAGGCTTTTTAGATGGCTTGGAAATAGCTCAGGTACGTGACTTTGAAGCGGGCCTTCTGTCCTATATGAAGTCTGAGCAGAGCGAGTTAATGGCTAGTATTCAGGAAACTGGCGATTTCAATGATGAAATCAAAGGTTCGCTGCAATCAGCAATCGAAGCTTTCGCAAACACTTATAGCTAGTAAAATAAGGTAACGATATGGCAGTCGGTAAAGAAATCCGTACGAAAATCTCGAGTATCCAAAATACTCAGAAGATTACGCGTGCTATGGAAATGGTTGCCGCAAGTAAGATGCGTAAAACTCAGGATCGTATGCAGTCTACAAGACCGTATGCGAAAAAGATCAGTCAAATAATTCACCATTTGGCTCATGCTCATCCTGAGTATAAGCATCCTTATCTGCTGGAACGAGATGTAAAGCGTGTTGGTGTCATACTTGTCTCTTCTGATCGTGGTTTATGTGGTGGCTTAAACAGCAACCTGTTTAGAAAAACGATCGAGCAGTTCAAAGAGTGGGATTCTAAAGGAATCGAGATTGATGTCTGCGCGATTGGTCAGAAAGGCGCGGGCTTTTTAGGAAGAATTGGTGCCAATCTGGTCGCACAGGCAACAAAACTTGGCGATACCCCTCATCTAGAAGATCTGTTGGGAACAGTCAAAGTGATGCTGGATGCCTATGACGAAGGAACTATCGACGAACTGTATGTTGTTTATAACGAGTTCGTTAATACGATGACACAGGAACCAACGGTTCAACAGATGATTCCAGTAAAAGTTGAAGAGCTTGAAGAGGAGCTATCAACGCACTGGGATTACATCTACGAACCTGATTCAAAAGAGGTTCTGGAAGCGCTTTTAACTAGATACATTGAGTCAATCGTTTTCCAAGGTGTTATGGAAAATAATGCAAGTGAACAGTCTGCCCGTATGGTTGCGATGAAAAGTGCGTCGGATAATGCCGGAACACTTATTGACGAGCTTCAGCTTATTTACAATAAGGCGCGTCAAGCTTCAATTACGCAAGAGTTGTCAGAAATTGTTGCTGGCGCAGCAGCTGTTTAATTAACGTAAAGAATTAGTTAGGTCGAAGAGGAACGTAATATGAGTGCTGGAAAGGTCGTTCAGATTATTGGTGCGGTTATCGATGTGGAGTTTCCTAGAGATTCTCTACCAAAAGTGTATGACGCGCTGACTGTTGAAGGTCAAGAAATTATTCTTGAGGTTCAGCAACAGTTAGGAGATGGTGTTGTAAGAACTATCGCAATGGGTACCACCGATGGTCTTCGCCGTGGATTGGTAATTGAAAACACAGGCAATCCAATTTCAGTACCTGTTGGTACCGAAACACTTGGACGTATCATGAACGTTCTGGGTTCGCCAATCGATGAAAAAGGACCAATTGGCGAGAAGTCAAAATGGGCTATTCACCGTAAAGCACCGACTTATGCGGAACAGAACGCAAGTGATGAACTCCTAGAGACAGGCATTAAAGTTATTGACTTGATCTGCCCATTTGCTAAGGGTGGTAAAGTTGGTCTGTTCGGTGGTGCGGGTGTAGGCAAGACCGTAAACATGATGGAACTGATCCGTAATATCGCGATCGAGCACAGTGGTTACTCAGTATTTGCTGGTGTAGGAGAGCGTACTCGTGAAGGGAACGATTTCTATCACGAAATGACAGACAGTAACGTAATCGATAAAGTGTCATTGGTTTACGGTCAGATGAATGAGCCACCAGGAAATAGACTACGTGTTGCGTTAACGGGTCTTACAATGGCCGAGTATTTCCGTGAAGAAGGTAACGATGTACTTTTCTTCGTTGATAATATTTATCGCTATACACTGGCCGGAACAGAAGTATCTGCTCTACTAGGTCGTATGCCTTCTGCGGTAGGTTACCAGCCAACACTTGCTGAAGAGATGGGTGTTCTACAAGAGCGAATCACTTCAACTAAAACAGGTTCTATTACATCGATCCAGGCTGTATATGTACCTGCGGATGATTTGACTGATCCATCACCTGCGACAACATTTGCTCACTTGGATGCGACGATTGTACTTTCAAGACAGATTGCTGAATTAGGTATCTATCCTGCGGTAGATCCGCTTGATTCAACAAGCCGTCAGCTAGATCCACTCGTTATCGGTAATGAGCACTACGAAGTGGCTCGTGACGTACAGGGAACTTTGCAGCGCTATAAAGAATTAAGAGATATTATCGCGATTCTGGGTATGGACGAGTTGTCTGAAGAAGATAAGCAGACCGTTGCCAGAGCTAGAAAGATCCAAAGATTCCTATCTCAACCATTCTTTGTTGCTGAAGTCTTCACAGGATCACCAGGTAAGTATGTCTCTTTGAAAGACACCATCGCTGGATTTAAAGGCATTATTAATGGTGAGTACGATTCTATTCCTGAGCAAGCTTTCTACATGGTCGGTACGATTGATGAAGTCCTTGAGAAAGCAAAAGGAATGAACGCCTAATCAACTGTAGGTAATATCATGACGATGACAATACACGTTGACATAGTAAGTGCAGAAGAAGAGATATTCTCAGGCCTTGCAGAGATGGTTTTTGCTCCCGCTTCACAAGGTGAAGTGGGTATCGCACCGCGCCATACGCCACTGTTAACGAGATTAAAACCTGGCGAAGTTAGAGTTAAAACCAACGATCAAGAAGAGCTTACTTTTGTTGTATCGGGTGGAATGCTTGAAGTTCAACCACATTTAGTGACAGTTTTAGCTGATACAGCTATTAGAGCTAAAGATCTTGATGAAGCTGCAGCACTTGAAGCGAAGAGAAAAGCTGAAGAGTTGATGTCGGATAAATCGGGTGAAATTGACTACAGCAAAGCACAAGGTGAACTTGCTGAAGCGATGGCTCAGCTAAGTGCGATTTATAAGCTTAGAAAGAAAGTAAAGTAGCAAGCTTTTAAGCCATAAAATTTAAAAACCCACCTGTTTAGTGTTAATGCACGACAAGGTGGGTTTTTTTATGCCTTGAGAAGCACTCAAAGTAAGATTTTCATCTATTATTTATGAATTGTTCAAACCATTACAGGACAGGTAATGCCAATTAAGACTTTAATACTTGCTGCAGGAAAGGGCACAAGGATGCGTTCATCTTTACCAAAAGTTCTTCATAAGATTGGAGATAAGTCTCTTTTAGAGCATGTCTACAAATTGTCTGAACAGCTTGAAAGTGAAGAAATAAACATTGTTTATGGACATGGTGGCGAGTCGATTATACAAGCGCTCCCAGATCTCGATGCAAACTGGATTCTTCAAGAAAAACAATTAGGCACAGGGCATGCGGTGATGCAGGCCGAATCTTTTATTAATGATGAAGATGCGGTTCTAATTTTGTACGGCGATGTCCCACTACTTTCTAAATCTTCTGTTGATAACTTGTTGTTACAGCTTAATGAATCTCCACTTTCTCTTTTAACGGTGACTTTAGACAATCCGGCTGGTTATGGCCGCATTGTTCGATCTAAAGAGGGTAAAGTCAGACGTATTGTTGAAGAAAAAGATGCGAACAGTGATGAGAAATTAATCAGTGAGGTTAACACTGGCATTATGGCGGTTAAGGGTGGCAAGCTTAAAGGTTGGTTAGCACAGTTAGATAACAACAATGCCCAGAATGAATATTATTTAACCGATGTAATAGAGCTAGCGGTCAAAGATGGGGTTGAAATTCAAACCTGTCAGGCCATAAGCGAAGATGAGGTGCTTGGGGTCAATAATCGAGCTCAACTGGCTCATCTTGAGCGAGTCTATCAAAATAGTGAAGCAGACAAACTAATGGAGAAAGGCGTCTCCTTTAGAGATCCTGCACGCTTTGATATAAGGGGCCAGCTATTAGATGTTGGGCAAGATGTAGAGATTGACGTAAATGTTATTATCGAAGGCGAATGCACGATTGGTAATAGAGTAAAAATTGGCGCTAATTGCATCATTAAAAATGCAACGATTCATGATGGTGTTGAAATTCTTCCGAATAGCCTGATTGAAGAGGCAGAGGTTGGCAAGCGGAGCAGTGTCGGCCCCTATGCTCGATTACGTCCGGGAACGGTACTTGCAGAAGATGTCAAAGTTGGTAATTTTGTAGAGACCAAAAAGACAAAAGTTGGTAATGGCTCAAAGATAAGCCATTTAAGCTATATCGGTGATTGTGAAATAGGTAGCTTAGTAAATATCGGGGCAGGAACAATTACCTGTAATTATGACGGTGTGAATAAATTTAAAACGATCATAGAAGATGGCGTTTTTATCGGTTCAGATACGCAGCTTGTAGCACCTGTTACAGTTGCGAAAAATACAACGGTTGGCGCTGGATCAACCATTACTAAAAACACAACGGCAGAGAGCCTGACATTAAGTCGGAGCAAGCAAGTCTCAATAGCTAGCTGGAAACGGCCTGTAAAGAAATAAAGGAGTAGTTCATGTGTGGGATTGTTGGTGCGGTTGCACATCGCTTGGTCACCCCTATTTTGCTAAAAGGGTTAAAGCGGCTTGAATATAGGGGTTATGACTCTGCAGGAATAGCTGTTCTTGACCATGAAAACAGATTAGAAAGAGCCCGAGCAAAAGGAAAAGTTCGAGGTCTTGAAGAGGCAATGCAAACAACACCACTTATTGGGAAAGTTGGTATTGCACATACACGCTGGGCGACGCATGGCGTGCCATCGTTGGAAAATGCGCACCCACATATCTGCAGAGATAAAGTGGCAGTTGTGCATAATGGGATTATTGAAAACCATGAAATCCTAAGAGCGGTACAGAAAGAGAAAGGGCATGACTTCAGCTCTGAGACAGATACAGAGGTGATTGTTCATGAGATTCATGATCAACTAGAGAGCGGTCTCGATCTGCTAGCGGCAGTACAGGCAACCGTAAAAAACCTTGATGGTGCGTATGCACTGGGGGTCATTAGCACTAGTGAGCCTGGTCGGTTGGTGACAGCACGAAAAGGGAGCCCCCTTGTCATCGGTGTAGGCAAACGTGAGAATTTTATCGCATCAGATGTATTTGCATTATTAGGCGAGACACAAAAATTTATTTTTCTCGAAGAGGGTGATGTGGCCGATATGACGGCTGACTCCATAACCATCTATGATGAAGAGGGAAATAGAGTAGAGCGCCCCTTTTCAGAGACGGAACTAGCGGCAGATTCAACGGAAAAAGGAAGCTATCGCCACTACATGGAAAAAGAGATTTATGAGCAACCACAAGCGGTAAGCAATACTCTCGAAGGGCGAATAATTAATGAAAAAGTGGTTGATGAAGCCTTTGGTCCTGATGCCGCGACAGCCTTTGATCGTGTAAAAAGGGTTCAAATCGTTGCTTGTGGAACAAGCTTTCATGCTGGAATGGTTGCTAAATACTGGATGGAATCAATCGCAGGGCTTCCTTGTGATGTAGAGGTGGCTAGTGAATACCGTTATCGCCCCCATGTGGTTAGTGAAGATACCCTATTTGTAACCATTTCCCAGTCAGGTGAAACAGCAGATACGCTGGCGGCTTTAAAAGAGGCAGGGAATATAGGCTATGCACATACCTTGGCAATCTGTAATGTTCCAGAAAGCTCGATTGTGCGTGAATCAGAATGGTCGTTGATGACACGAGCAGGCGCAGAAATTGGTGTTGCATCAACAAAAGCCTTTACCACACAGCTTGTGGCGCTGCTGTTACTGGTAGTTGCTTTGGGGCGTCGTAATGGCCTCTCAGCAGAAAAAGAGGCAAAAATTACCCGCCAATTGATTAATCTGCCAGCAGAAATTGAACAGGTTCTGGAACTTAACAAAGATATTAAGAAATGGGCAAAATCATTTGGAGATAAGCACCATGCGCTCTATCTTGGGCGTGGCGAGCAGTACCCCGTTGCGATGGAAGGGGCGCTTAAACTTAAAGAGATCTCCTATATTCATGCAGAAGCATATCCAGCGGGTGAACTTAAACATGGCCCTCTTGCGCTAATAGATGAAGAGATGCCGGTTGTTGCTGTTGCCCCAAATAATGAATTGCTGGAAAAATTAAAATCTAACCTTCAAGAGGTACAGGCGCGTGGCGGACAGCTATTTGTTTTTGCCGATGTGCATGCTCCGCTCGATTCCGTTTCAGGAGTAAAGATCTTACGGGTTGCAGAAACAGATGAAGTGGTTGCCCCTATCGTCTATACCATTCCGTTACAGCTCCTCTCGTACCATGCGGCGGTGATAAAAGGGACAGATGTGGATCAGCCCAGAAATCTTGCTAAATCGGTTACAGTGGAATAAGAATGCTTAAAAGGCTTATTTCTGTTGTGGGAGAGTAATAAAGTTTCATACCAATTTATTAAAGTACCATACTGGGCTAATGACTGTTCTAGCTAGGTGAGGGAATGCTCATAAGAAGCATTTTCAGATAATTTTTGGGCAATGGCTTTAGCCATGATGCTACGACAGCGGTTGTGGGTGCAGACAAAGGCTATATTCATTAGTCTGGGCCATGAGGTTAATGTTTTTTATGCATAAACCGTCCTTCCCCCATCAACCGCTATAATCTGCCCAGTGATATAGCCGGCATCAAGGGCGAGAAAAGCGACCGTATCGGCAATATCTTTTTCAACACCTTTTCTAGCAAGCGGAATACGTGACAACATCTCTTTTTTCTTCTCTTCGGTTAGCCCCTGCTCGGGCCACAAAATAGCACCAGGTGCAACTCCATTCACCCTTACCTCTGGCCCAAGTTCGATGGCTAAAGAGCGCGTCATGGCAGCTAGGCCCGCTTTGGCAATGCTATAGACAGGGAAATTGACCAAAGGCCGTTCAGCATGGATATCAACAATATTGATGATGCAGCCATTTGCCTCTTTCAGTGCTGGCATAACGGCTTGGGATAAAAAGAAAGGCGCTTTCAGATTGCTGCCGAGTAAATCGTTCCACTGCTCCTCTGTTACCTCTCCAAGTGGAGTTTCGTAAAATGAAGAGGCATTGTTGACGAGTAAATCTAACCGCCCCCAGCAGGCTATAGTTTCTTCAGCGAGCTGGACGATGGCGTGATTGTCATGAAGATCTGCTTGGATGATTTTGGCGGAATTGGCTCTCAAGCGGTTAAGATCGGCGCAAACAATTTCAGCATCGGATAAAGAGCTTCGGCAATGTAAAATCACATTCATTCCTTTAGAATGAAGTGTGCGGGCAGTTTCAGCACCAACTCGACGGGCTGCACCGGTTATTAACGCGACTTTATGGTTCACGGACAACTCCATTAATAAATCATGAAAAAGATTACCACTCCATTAATTGTGTTGATAACTTTTTTAACAACTAGCTGTAGCACATACGATGGAGTTAACTCTAAACCGTTCAGTTTAAGCTCTATCGCTAAAAGCGATATCGACATGGTTGAAGAGATTCACCTTGAGTCCACGTTATCACATTTAAAAGAGTTGGCAGATAAGCTATACAAGCGTAATCCTGCAGAGTTGCGAAAGGGGCGATATAGCTCACGGGGAATTGCAATAAAACATATTTTTGATGGCAACGCGTTAAACCGACCATCGAGTACCTCTATAAAAAATATTAAAAGAGCATTTGATGAGGACTATCAAGGTGACCGGATTGCGTTATACATTTCTGGTTTGAGAGGGATGACGCTCTCGGCATATGGAAATAAAAGAGAGTTTTTTATTTTTGATGATTTAGATGCTCAGAAGCTTTATAACTGCGCTAGGAATTTTGAGGTGGCAGCTTGGCTGTTAAGAAGCCGAATCGAGAGTAAAGGCACTCCGTATCTGCTGAATAATGAGATAGGAACCGTCCATAATTTGAGCTTTGAACGGCTTTTTGGAAAGATGATTGCAGAGCAGGATCTGATTGCTCAAATTATTGCCAACAAAACAAATCGGCGAATTAAAAATGTTATTCAGACGATGGTTTTTCTGCCGATTTGATTTGTTGAATATTTCTTGCCCATCCCGCTCTTCTCTCCGCTAAAAATCGGAAGGGGCTAAAGACCAAATTCCCTTCCGGTTTAGGGCTAGGATGGGGATGGAAAAGCATCTTTCACTTTATTCGCAGCAACGATCCGCATCCGGCGCAGCTCCTGCCCAATAGCGGCACCCTCTAGCCCTTTTTCCACAAGCCCTTTAGCATCAACTTTTAGTAGCTCAATATAAACAGATTTTAAATAATCCATCTGGGGGTATTCGGCCTCCCCCATTCCTTTGCGCCCCCGAACATCTGCCAAACAGGCGGTTAAAAATTGATCAAGCCTCTGTTCCTGGTTGGGTTTCAATATTTTTAATGCTTGCAACATATCAACAATAGTCGAGGCTTTTAACTCATAAGCACGATGGCAATTCAGGTGATAACGCATGACTGGTTCGGCCAAACTTCGGTAGTTGTTAGGAACTCGCAAACGATCACAAAAGGCGTTTAAGACAGGCAGGCCAGAAGTCTCATGCCCATAATGATGGGGCCATTTTGATTTAGGCGTGATTCCTTTACCCAAATCATGCACAAGTGCTGCAAAGCGAACGGCTTTGTTATCGCTCAACAAAACTGCCTGCCTTAAAACCAGTAGGGTGTGAATCCCTGCATCAATTTCAGGATGCCATTCAATAGATTGAGGAACACCGAAAAGCCGGTCGATTTCAGGCATTAGAATATTAAGCGCGCCCACATCACGTAATAATTCAATAAACTTTTCGGGCGATCGCTCTCCTAAAGCTTTATCAAACTCCGCCCAAACTCGTTCGGAGACAAGTGTATTAATTTCTCCGGCTTTCACCATTGATTGCATCAGAGTGAGGGTTTCATCTGCAACCGTAAAACCAAGGTGTGCATAACGAGCATAAAAGCGGGCAACACGGAGAATTCTGACAGGGTCTTCACAAAAAGCCTTAGAAACATGCCTCAGCAGTTTTTTCTCAAGATCTTTTTGGCCACCATAAGGGTCAATTAAATTACCATTTTGCGCTTCTGCAATGGCATTAATCGTTAGATCCCTGCGGATCAAATCCTCTTCAATCGTCACCTCGGGAGAGGTATAAAAAGTAAAGCCGTGATAGCCCTTGGCCGTTTTGCGCTCCGTGCGAGCAAGCGCATATTCATCTTGGGTTTTTGGGTGCAAAAAAACAGGAAAGTCTTTGCCGACGGTTCTAAAGCCCTGCTCGAGCATCTCCTCAACTGTCGAACCAACAACCAGCCAGTCATGTTCTATAACGGGATAATTTAGCAGTTTATCGCGGACAGCACCGCCGACTAGGTAGGTTTTCATGATATAAATTATTCAAAAATTTGGGTGTGCAAAATAGTTCTCGTGCAAAGATCTCGGTTCGTAGATTGTAGCAAAACAAATCTTTTTACCCCCATTCCAGCCTTCCCTCTGAAAGAGGAAGGCGTTAACAGCTAGAATTTGGCTCCAATAAATCCCCCTTCCCATTTAGGGGGAGGGTTAGGGAGGGGGTGAGCGGTTAGACTAAAACGAGCCTCCATCTATGCTAAATTAGCACTTTTAGTTCATAGAACCACTTGCCACCTTGATTGAATCAATCTTAATTTATTTGTTCCTCGGCTCAGTAGCAGGATTGATTTCTGGCCTGTTTGGTCTGGGTGGTGGCGTAATTTTAGTTCCCGTACTGGCTTGGCTATTTAAATCAGAAGGTTTTCCTACCGATTTAATCATGCACATGGCGCTTGCCACCTCTTTGGCGACGATTATTGCCACCTCAATTTCATCAATGCGAGCGCACCACAAGGTCAAAGCAGTTAATTGGGAAACGGTGTTTCAACTTACACCAGGAATCATCTTGGGCTCTTTTGTCGGTGCTTATCTAGCCGGTCTGCTTTCAACAGTGGCGCTAAAACAGTTTTTTGCGCTATTTTTGATTCTAATTGTGGGGCAGCTGCTTTTTCAACTACAGCCTGAAAAGGGTAAAAAAGCGCTTTCAGTGTTACAAAAAAGAGCGGCTGGAGTGATGATTGGAACGCTCTCTGCGCTGCTGGGAATTGGCGGTGGTTCAATAACAGTTCCATTGCTAATTTACGCAAAAACAGCGCCTAAACAGGCAGTAGCAGTTTCTAGTGCTTGTGGGCTACCTATTGCATTAGTAGGTAGCCTTAGCTATCTATTAATAGGTTGGAATACTGCCGGTTTGCCTGAAAACAGTTTGGGGTACATCTATCTGCCAGCACTGCTTGGGATTATTGCGAGCAGCACATTAACTGCACCGCTAGGTGCAAGGATCGCGCATAAGCTACCAGCGCAAACCTTAAAGAGATGGTTTGCGCTGCTGCTCGCGGCTATTGGGCTGAAGTTGCTTTATTGAGTGTTACCAGCAGTTGGCTGCAGGTGTTGTTGCGCCGGTTTGGGTTATGGTCATCGTTCCACAGCTGTCAGCACTTTGGGCTGAATCAGGTGTGGCGGTCAGTGTATAGGTCGTTGCCGTCAAAGTGGGGATTGTGAGAGCGTAGCTGTCATCGGTTATACCCGAAGCAGCAACGGTAGCTCCAGCGTAGGAATTATTTTCCGTAAAAGTGCGCTCCATAAAACTTGCCAACTCCATCAAGTGAGCCTGCGCCTCTGCACGCCGTGTTTTCCGTACACTATCTTGGTATGACGGAAGGGCGACTGAGGCAAGAATGGCGACAATAGCCACTACGATCATCAATTCTATAAGAGTGAATCCACCCATTGATGCTCTTAATCCTTTATTCATATTTAAACCCATCTCTCTTCCCATTATTCCCCCCCCCTAATGCACCCAAATCTGAGTGATAATCGGTAACCCTTCTTTAGGGAACACCACGGTATACCCCATTCTCCTGTTTTTCAGGTTGGAGATTTTCTTTGGATCTTCTCCAGACTCCAGACCATGCCATTTTGTCTCATCGGTTAGTTGGTATTTTTGCCCATTAAAAACGATCGTGTTGGTTAAAAAATTGATGGCTTCTGCTGCAGCAATTCTTTCTGGCCTCACTCGTTGTATTTCTGCCGAAACAAAGCCTATTTGGAAAACCGCAAGGCTAAGCGCTAAATTTTGTATTACCTTTTTTGGAGACATAACTGATTCCTTTTTAATTATTGGATCTGTTTCCAGGACTGCCGACCAGTTTTCGCACTGCGGGCTTCTACTGTTCGCTCAATATTTCCCGTAGATCCACTTGTATATTTAAATTCTTTGTCAGCAATTTTGATAATACCTGGGGTTTTAGTCATTCCCACTTTAGATTGCTTACCTGACACTGGAACAGTAACTGACTGGCCACCGATAGTGACTGTAATATAGTCTGCAGAGCTAAATGAGCCATCATTGTTTAAATCAAAAGGTGAGGTTGACGGACGTGATCCATCGATTGCTGTTAGCTCCATCAACCAGCCTGTTCCTCCAAAGTCACATGGGTTGACATCGGGAATGATTGTTGTAAATACAATTCGGCCTTCACGAATTATTGGTGCACTTACCACGCGCTCCCCTTTTTGTACATTGACAGGTGTTAGAAGATCCATATACCAACCTTTCTGGTTCGGGTTTACTCCCGTAGAGGTGTAATTAACGGCATTTTCTGATGTCACACGTAGATTAAACGAAACTATGGCTCCTCCAGGCTCGGCGAAAGAACCACTTGTTTCCACCTGAATCTCTTGCTGTAGCAAATTAGCGCGGCTTGAAATAACGCTCGTATCATCCCAAATACCATATATTGTGTTGATGTCTGTAGAACTTGCATCTCCTGTTTCTATGTATTTGCCCGTTCCAAAATAGACCATCACACCACCAGTCGGATGTGCGCCAACTTCTATCTTTCCCGTAATGGGTTGCGGGTTAGTCCCATCTGTTGCGGTGAAAAGCGGAGCGGGGTTTGCTCCCGACTTGTATTTTGATTTCCACTGACCAGTGCTGCTATTTGATACATCAAAGCTCCAAACGTTACCCAATAAATCTCCCGCGTAGATGGCGTCAACAATGCCATCACTATTTGTGTCAACAGCTGTTGGTGTGGCGAGTCCATTCGGAGTTCCGGCGCTTCCAGCTAGTGTATCGATTTTTATAATGGTGCCAGTCTCCATGTCCTTAATAAACAGTATGGCTTTCCCCGATGTTGAGTTATAACCGTTACCAAAAATAGCGCCCCAATGGCCATTTGCCATCCGAACAATCGAGGGCTGCCCTATGGTGTAACCGAGATCTGCAGTATCTGTAAATTCCCATAGGACTTTTGTCTTGTCCATTGTTACTGTCGTAACGCTTGTGGGAGGAGAGGTGGTGGTGACGGTGGTGGCTGGAGATGTGATATCCAAAGCAAAGACAGATTTGCCTCCTGCGCCTGTTGAACCAACTAAAATAGTTTTCCAGTTGCCTCCAATGTATGCGTCACCCGCTTTAGGAGGAGCATCAACAAAATATTGGTGGGTATATGCAGGATCCGTTAGCTGCCATAGGTTAGGGAATATGTTTTCTGGAATGTATGCAAACAGCTCAACTCCAGTCGTCGCATCAAAAGCATGCAACATGCCATCATTTGCACTGATATATATTATGTTGGTGCGATTTTTATAGGCAGAGGTATTGCGGAAGGTTAGATATTCTGTTCCTTCTGTACTAGGTAGAATGTTATATCCAAAGTTTTGCTGTCCGACAAACCATGGATCAGAATTCGCAATATCGCCCAAAATAATATTTCGATTCCTAAACGAGCCGCTATTTTTTTGTTCCTTGCTGCTGTCGCCCCGTAAGTGATTAAGTCGGTCTTGCCCAATGTTTGTTATTCCGCTGCCATTTATAAGGTAGTTCTTTTGCACGGTTGTTAAATCACTCCAGACAAAATCTTTTCCAGCTGAACTGCCTGAGTCAAAGGTAAAGATTTTTCTTGAAGCGTGAGCAGGAATTAATGTTCCAGCATCCCACGTTGGTGTGGCAGGAACCTCTCCTGTCGAGGGATTAATTTTGTATGCTAGCAGTTGGCCGTGCCAGTCACTACTATCGAACCTTGCCTGGTAGATGAATGTATTGGCATCTAATCTGGTGGAATTGGTGGCAATGGATGAGGCGGAAGAGACTCGTTGAGCAATGGCACTTAAAGAGTTTCCAAGTGCGGTTGCAAAGCTGGCAGGGTCCTGTGCTGAAAAGAATTCGCCTCGGCTATTAACCGCCGAGTGCCAAAGGTCGTCCACTTTTCCTGGGTTTGTTGTTGGTTGGGGCCATGCTTTTGCCCCTGATGTTAGCGCTGCCAAATCAGTTAATGGATCTAAACTCCCAGTAACACCTAGCCCAACGGGAAAAGTTACCATATGTTGCCAGAATGCATCGTCTGCCGGATTGGTTGGTACTTTGTTTGCTAATCCAGTACGTAAATCACGGTTCCAATAGTACATTGCAACATCCGCAAGCGTGTCGCTCCAAGCATCCATGTATGGGTTGCTGGCTAAATACTGAAAGCTGCCACCCGAAGGGCTCGTTATGCTGCTGCCATTAGTGTTATCCACATTGGCTTGCGCTGCAGCAGTTCCGGCAGCTGCGCCATTCCAATAGCCATCCGTCATTAATACATGATAGCTTTGCCTACACTCCATATGAGCGGTTGTGTTGTTAGTACCGGGGGCCTCGCCCCATGGCCCTTCATTGTCTGATCGCTCAAAATATTGGCCAATATCATCTTGAGCTCGGCGCAATGGCGTTCCAGATGTGGGAATAATATGATCATACAGTGAATCGAAGAAGTCTTGGCGATCTGTTCCGGTGAACTTTCTGACCCCAGTAATTAAAGCGCCTGGGCTTGTTTGGCCGTCAACGGTAGTGCTACCTTGATTAATTGATCCAAAACCGACCCGTAAACCGCTTCCTTGTTTAGAAAAAGCTATCCCGACTCCAGCGCGAGCCAGCAGGATTCTTGAGCGGTAGTAGGTATACCAATTAGCGAAATTCTGGATTTCTTCTGCGTATGTGCAACTCGGTTTTGCGGCACAATCTGTGCGGGCAGTGCTTCCAGTATAAGTTGTTGTGGTAGATATAATTTGGACTTTTGTATAATCGGTCGCAACCCAATCGTCAGTACCAGTAAAATTGTAATAGACCGCTGGCCAGAATGTTTTGCTCACATTGGTTGTGGTAACACCACCTGGAAAGCCTGCTGCAGCACCGTTATATAGCTCCCAAGAGGCCGATTCCGTGTTGTTTGCAGTAAGATCTCGACAACCTGCTCCCGTAATGGCTGGATTGTGAGGGGCGCATCCAATTGGTGCGTTAGCCATTGCTGAGCCTGTTGATGTTGCCCAAGGCACATAGGTTACCGCTGGATTATAATAGTTCTTATTGGCATGGTAACTACGAATACGGACACTGTATGAGGCGGCATCGTTAAATTCCGGAACGAAATTTCCATAATCAGCCCCACCGTAAACACCAGCCACACGGGGGTAGACAAAGTAGGTCCAATTATCATCGGGCATATTTTCCCACTGCATGGAGCCGGAATCATCCAGAGTAAAAACAACATTAGGTTCGATTGAGCCGCCTAAAAAGAGAGGGACCTGGGAGAGGCTTAGTGGGGCCCCTACAGCGGGCTGCATGGCTAAAAAGAGCAGAGATAAAAGAAAATTTCTAATGTAGCGGCTATTTTTTTTCATAAACTTACTCCATAAATCCTATTTGAAGGATCACCATTTATAGGTTGTCTGCAATATAACAACGGCATTATCTGTTCCACCAGTACCTCTAGCGGTTACTTGCAGATAAAAATCTTTATCATCAAGGGGCTTCCCAACTTCTAGGCTTCCTGCAACAGGTGGTAGTAGTTCGATCACATAAGCAGGCTGGCTGGCAATTCCCGAAATAACATTAGAACCACTATTTGCATCACCATTTGTACTCCACCAGGTGGAATCTCTCGCCGATTCTTCCCACCAAGCGGCGTTATTTGTTGTGTCAGGGTCGGCGGCTTTTACATCCCAAATACCGGTTGAACCATCGGAGCTAACATCGGGCAGATTTGTATAGCCTGCAATAACAAGTTCTCCTATACGTAAGGCAGATTCAGCCGCCTGAAAGGCCTGATTCCGGTTGTGCATGTTCCCAGCCATTTTTTCTTCGAGAACACTGGAGTTCATCGAGGTGATACCAATCAAGGTCATCACTAGCAACATGATGAGTGAGACAACGAGTACAACGCCTCTTTGTTTTGCTGGAGATAAGTTTTGCCTGTTCATGGTGTTCTGTTTCGTAAGCTGATGGTTGAAGTCATATTCTGACGTAGGCGCCTGTTAGTGATATTGGCGCCGTCATAGCTATAGGTCTGGTTACTGGTTGATACATTATTGGTCAGTGAACGTAAGCCAAACGTAGCCCGAACGCCGGAAATATTATTCCAGTCAGATACGGCGACTGCGTCCGCATCAACGTATTGGTCTGCTGATTTATCATCGGTAGTGTCTTCACCATAAAGAATCTGAAGGTCTTCTGTGCCTTCGACCAATTCACTGACAGCACCATTTTCTCTTATATAAAGTGCTGGCTCTCCCGCTGGGTTTTCTCTAATGTAATAGTCATAGCTTGAGAGTTTATGAATACGAGCATCTGCGCCATAAGCTTTGCTCAGCCGGTTAGTCGTATTTTGACTATTTGCGTGGGCGATGGTGATTTTGCTGGCACCAGCAGAAACGTTCGTTGCTCTAAATACATCCGTGGAAACGCAGTCGCTAATTATAATAATGTCACCTGCTGTAAAGCCGCAGCTATTACCAGGGTTAAGCTGTATGTTTGCATTGTCCGCTGTCATGTTTCCCAGCAAATAGGCACCACAGTCATCCCCTCTGTTAATGGTGATGACATCGGTATTAGCAACCACATTTGCAGGAGGCGCAGCGAATGCGGGAGTCCATGCGCTTCCATCATACTCATATCCAAAAACAGCGTTCGAGGCACTAAATCCTCCGGCTGGTGGATTGTTTGCAATTACATTTGGCTCGACAACATCAAGGCTTCCACAGCCAGTAAAACCGGCCATTCGGGTGTTTCTGGAAAATATTTCTATCGCAAAGCGGCCATTTTCTTGCACGCGAGACATTGCCTCTTGTACGCGGTAAGCCTGCTTGTTGCTGACGAAGATTTGTATGACTCCGCCTACCAGCACAAGCCCGATAACCATGGCGACCATCAGCTCAACAAGCGTGAGCCCCTTCTCTTTATAGAGTTGTTTATAGTTGCTATTCACTGTTAGATATCCGATATAACTGTAAAAGTTTTTGTTGTGCTGGCTGAATCACGATCACTCCATTGAACATTTACTGTTACACGTCTAGCTGCAACGACAACAGAGCCGTCACCACTCGGCAGTTCATTGCCCAAATTAGCCAACCAAGCATCAACGTCGTTCTTAGCCAGTCCTGCTTGGCCACTAGATGTTGCAGATAAAGCAATGGCGTAATCTGCAATATTTACTTGATTCGCACGAATATCATCAAGAATACTGTAGGCGTGAAGTGTCGCCTGTGAGCGTAAAAAAGCGCTGTGGCCATGCTTTAAACTTGTTAGCTGTAGGCCGGCTAGCCCCAACAGTCCAATTGACAGCACAAAGACCGAAATCATGACTTCGAGGAGAGTAAACCCTTTATTAAATTTTTTATTCATATCAGCAGCCTGCGGTTGTTAATTCGCTACTTGAGGCAGTCCTCACTCGCCCTGTATTGGAAACAACTAATCCCTTTGCTTTTGAAACGCCTCGGCTATCACATAAAACAAATGTTCCAGTAAACCCAACTGCGAACCCTTGCCCAGAGTAAACAATGCTGGTTCTTGGGAAAGCAATTGTTGTTCCCGGAGTTAAGCTATCGTGAACTCGGATTTCCTCGCCAGCATCAATGGTGCCATCACCATTTGAATCGACAAAGACCACCCAGCCATCTTCCCAGTTGCCTCCACAGGAGGCTCCGACACTGCCTGTGCAGACAGTTGTGCTTACGCCTCGTTTAATTGCCTCACTCCGTCCCACGTTCAGAGCAGTTAATAGTTCGTTGATTTCAGTGGTTAGACGGTTATTTTTGATTGTTTCACTAAAGCTCGGGATGCCAACAGTCATTAAAATCACGGCGATGGCAATCGTTATCATTAATTCAATCAATGTGAAACCGTGCTGTCGGTTGGCTGCTTTTTTCATATCTGTTGTTATAGTCCCTGCTTAAGCAGTAGTCATGTGTTTACTGATAAGTGGTTATTGATTGCCGACAAATGGCACATGCCCATAGGGCAGTACTTTATTGAAACGGAGGTGCTGCCCACCTAATTCAACTTTAATTGTAGCTAATGTATAGCTTTTTACTCACGGCAGTTGTGGATATTTTATCTATTGGGTGTGACAAGCAAGGTGATAATTGCTAAGAGGGCTGAGAATAAGAACTATAGAGGTGGCAATAGTGAAAGAGTGTAGTCAGAAGGAAGCAAATAAAAAGGCCACTGGTGAACTGATCACCAGTGGCCTTTTTATTATTTAGTGGTAAAGCTTATTTTTTTCTGTTCGCAAAATAAACAGCCATCGCGCCAATTGCAAAAAGCGCCCATATTCCCGGCTCAGGGATGGAGTTAGTTTTGCTGCCATCGTCAACAGCAAACACAGGTACTGATGCAGTAATTAAAAATGTACTGATAGCTAGTTTTTCTAATAATTTCATATTTGACCTCTTCTTATTCATTGAATTCGAATATATTCAAAGCACGAGCTGTGCCCATGTTTTTTTATTTTTATAAAACAAAGAGATATATAGATATTGAGATCGACTTCTTTGTTGCATGCAAAAATTGTAAAATTTTTTGACAGGCTGCCAAATCTGCTTTACAGGGTTATCAATCAAGCTATTATTATGGAGACCTAACTGTAGCAGGAATTTGAAAATGAATAACTTTACAGCGTTACACTGTGAAGCTTGCCAAGCAGGAGCTAGGGAAGTGAGTGGTGATGAGCTTAAGGCATTTGCCAGACAAGCTCCTGAATGGACAGTTTTGGAGATAGGTGGTGTAAAACGACTTCAACGAGAATTCGATTTTAAAAACTTTGTTGAGGCGCTGGCTTTTACGCAAAAAGTTGGCGAATTGTCTGAGGCTGAAAACCATCACCCATCAATTTTGACTGAATGGGGCAAGGTGACAGTGACTTGGTGGACGCATGCGATCAATGGATTGCATCAAAATGATCTGATTGCAGCGGCTAAAACCGATTTGCTTTATAAATGAGCCTGTTATGAACCGTATTAAGATCATTAAGAATGATATTACAACTTTAAATGTTGATGCGATTGTGAATGCGGCGAACCGTTCACTGTTGGGGGGTGGCGGTGTTGATGGTGCGATTCACCGAGCGGCTGGGCCAGAATTGCTTGAGGCCTGCCGACAGCTTAAAGGTTGCGAAACAGGGCAGGTAAAAATAACGGAGGGTTTTCAGCTTCCAGCAAAGTGGGTGATCCATACGGTGGGGCCGATTTGGTCGAATGGTTTAAAGGATGAGGCGGCACTTTTAACGAGTTGCTATATAGAATGTATGTCGCTGGCAAAAGAGCATGGCTTTAAGTCTATCGCCTTTCCGGCAATTTCATGTGGGGTGTATCATTTTCCGGTAAATCAGGCGGCGCGTATTGCTGTTTCAACCATAAGCGACTTGTTGAGATCGAATGATCAGTTAGAGGTTGTTTATCTGTGCTGTTTTGGTGACGAGGTTTTTGAGGCTTATGAAAAAGCGTTAGATCATTGTAAGCTTTAGTGAATATTTTTTGCTGGAATAGAGTGAATTTGATGACTGAAAAATTAGAACTAACCGAGCAGCAATGGCGTGAATGCTTGACTGAAGAGCAGTTTAAAATTTGTCGCGAAAAAGGCACCGAAGCACCTTTTTCGGGTGCCTATTATCACGATAAACAGACCGGAATTTATCATTGTGTTTGTTGTGGTGCGCCACTCTTTAATGCCAATAGTAAGTATGACTCTGGGTCTGGCTGGCCCAGCTTTTGGGAAGCAGTTGATGGTGAGGCGCTTGAGTATCATCAAGACAGGAGTGGTGGCCAGGCGCGAACGGAAATTACCTGCAAAAATTGTGATGCACATTTAGGGCATGTTTTTGAGGATGGACCGCAGCCGTCTGGGCTACGCTTTTGTGTTAATTCGGTTTCGTTGCATCGAGTTGATGGGGTTGAGGATTGATCGTTTTACCCCCATCTCGGCCTTCCTCCTTAAAACTAGAAGATGCTCCAAACAAATTCCCTCCCATTTAGGGGGAGGGTTAGGGTGGGGTGAAAGTTTTCGCGCTTCACCTTTCTGCTATTTAAGGAAACAAATTAAAAAATGACAATTGATCATAAATTCGCCCAAGAGCGCGTTAAAGAACTGCTTGATTTTATCGACAAAAGCCCAAGCCCTTGGCACGCTGTCTCCTCTATTGAGGTGCTGTTGGCTAGTCAGGGCTTTGTTCGTATTGAAGAGGCGAATAAGTGGTCTTTGGCTGAAAGTGGTCGTTATTATGTTGTTAGGGATGATTCTTCGGTTATCTTATTTGTAACAGGAAGCCAGCCTTTAAGTGAAACAGGTTTTCGGATTGTTGGAGCGCATACAGATTCTCCGGGGTTACGCATTAAACCCCAAAGTGCTCACGCAGCAGATGGTTATGTTCGGCTTGGTGTGGAGGTTTATGGTGGCCCCATTCTCGCGACATTTTCCGATCGTGATTTAGGTATTGCAGGGCGTGTGACGGTTAGGAATGGAGATGAGGTTGCCGCCCGGCTTGTTCATTTCGATGAGCCTCTTTTAAGGCTTCCTAACCTTGCGATTCATATGAACCGTAAGGTGAATGAAGAGGGGCTTAAGTTCAACAAACAGACTGAATTGCCACTTATTCTAGCGGCGTTGTCTGAGCAGTTAAATGCACAAGAAACTTTCCTTGAGTTGCTGGCAGAAAAGCTTGAGGTTTCGGCTGAGGCTATTCTTTCTTGGGAGTTGAATGTTTATGATTGCCAGAGAGGGGCGTTATTCGGTCTTGATCAGCTTTTTTATGCGAATAGCCAATTGGATAATCTTGCTTCGTGTCATGCCGCCGTTACGGCACTGCTTGAAAATGGTGGGTCTGCCCCATCTGCAACGCTAGTCTGCGCACTTTTTGACCATGAAGAGGTAGGAAGTGAAAGTAGCAAAGGGGCGGATGGGAGCTTTTTACCCGATATTCTTGAGCGTATCGCCTTTTCAACGGGGGGTGATGGTGAAAGCTATAAGCAGGCGCTGGCGAACAGTTTTATGATTAGTAGCGATATGGCACACGCGTGGAATCCTAATTTTCCAGCGGCTTATGAGCCAGAACACCGTGTGATGCTGAATGAGGGGCCGGTAATTAAGCTTAACGCCAATCAGCGTTACACCTCGGAGTCTATTTCAGAAGCGATGTTTATGTGCTGGTGTGAGGAGGCAGGCGTGCCGTGGCAAAAGTATTCACACCGAACCGATATTCCTTGCGGGAGCACGATTGGGCCGATGACTTCGGCGCGGTTAGGGATTAGGAGTGTTGATGTGGGTAACCCGATGTGGGGGATGCACAGTATTCGCGAAAGTGCTGGAGTTCTCGATCACGAGATGATGATTCGAGTCCTCCAGCAGTTCTTTAGCTCTTAAAAGCGTTCTGCAGCTCTCTTTTTTTGGTCTTTACGATACATCCAGAAGCCAAAGCCCCCGATGAGCAGGAGTGGAACAACAACATCAAGAATAAAAGAGTCTTCTGAGGGGCCAACAGTTAGAGGGATTCGGATGGATTTGGTTTCTCCATCTGCTGAACCTTCGATAACGTCAAGTATGGCGGTGTATCGACCAGCTAGTGGGAAATCAACTTCAGCATTGACGGTGCCTTCAGGGAAATTCTGTGCAGGGCCTTCAAAGAGAACCTCTTTGCTTTCTGTGCTCACAACTCTAATTTGAACTGCTTTATCCAGCAGTGGGTCATTTAGGTCCATTGAGATATAGGTTTTACCGATAACAGGAATTTTTTGGCACAGTTTGCGGTAAGAGCCTTTTTTATTGGCGTCACGGTCTCTTTCCCATAGGACATTGGGGTTATAGGCTGTGAAGTTAATTAGGTATGGCCCGATACCTTTCATGCAGTCAGAACCGCTAAGCCTGTAATTATCTCCTTTTACGGAGCCTGGGATCTCATCTCCCTCTGCTGCGTATGTCGATGGCGTCCACAGAAATGATGCAAAGAGCAGGGTTTTTAAAACAGTTGTAAAGTTCATTGGTCTCTCCGAGAGAAGCTACTAGTATTATAGTTATGTTGTTTCGCTTAATTTATCGGCTTTAGTGGGTTTTAGATTGGCAAAAGCCTTTATTAAGATATTCTCATATTATAACCATGCTATACGGAAAAATTCCTACTGTTTAAGTCTGTTGTCGGTAAAAATAGGTAGTGCAGTTTTGTTCGGTTTTATTTTTGGTCGTTTGATGAGTTCAAAGAAGGTATAAAGTAATGCGCGGTTGGCTTGGTTTTTTGGGGCAAATTAGATGCTTGTTTAGTTAAAAGCCGTGTTATTGCAAAGCTTAATCTTGCGAAATGCCGCCTATTTACGTATTATTTCCGGTTCCGTTTAGCGTAGTTGCTAAAAGATCTACTTATCTAAAGTTGTGAGTTACAGAGAAATGAGAGAAGAAATTCATCCTGAATATAAAGCGATCACCGTTACATGTGGTTGCGGTAATAGTTTTGAGACTGGTTCTACGCTTGGGAAAGAGCTGGCTGTAGAGGTTTGTTCTGAGTGCCACCCTTTTTATACCGGTAAGCAAAAAATTGTTGATACTGCTGGCCGTGTTGACAAGTTCCGTAAAAAGTACGCAAAGAAAGGCTGAGTTGCTCCTTAAGAGGTGCTAGTGCCATCAAGTGTGATGGCAGCTGCTCTTTAAGGGTTTAGTACCGGCTATATACATGATAGTTCTGGTTTGTGAAATAGAAAATTAGGGGAGATATATGTCAAAAGATACACTTTCTGTAACCGATAATTCGACAGGGAAAACAACTGAATTCCCCATTCTAAGGCCTGTTCATGGCAATCCAACTGTTGATATAAGCAGTTTGCCAAAGGATCTTGATTATTTCACATTTGATCCAGGTTTTGTTTCAACAGCAAGCTGTAAGAGTGATATTACTTATATCGATGGGGGAAAAGGCGTTCTGCTCTATCGTGGATATCCAATCGACCAGTTGGCAGAAAAAAGCAGCTACCTTGAAGTTGCTTACCTGCTTATGAATGGTGAGTTGCCAACAAAAGCTGAGTTTGAAGATTTTGATGCTGAAATAAAAAGCATGTCGATGATTAATGAGTCATTGAAGTCTTTTTTCAACGGTTTTTATCACGACGCTCACCCTATGGCAATGATGACAGGTGTTGTTGCATCTCTTTCAGCTTTCTATCATGAAGCGCTTGATATGCATGATGATGAGCACCGACGTCTTTCTGCGCACAGAATGATCGCAAAAATACCGACCATTGCTGCGGCTTGTTACAAGCATTCAATTGGCCAGCCAATCGTTTATCCACGTAATGATTTAAGTTACTGTGAAAACTTTTTGAACATGATGTTTTCAGTGCCTGCTGAAGAGTACGTGATTGATCCTGTTGCTGTTAAAGCGTTGGAATTGCTATTCATTCTTCATGCAGATCATGAACAAAATGCGAGTACCTCAACTGTTCGGCTAACAGGCAGTACGGGTGCAAATCCTTTTGCTTGCGTTGCTGCGGGTAATGCAGCTCTTTGGGGGCCGGCTCATGGTGGAGCCAATGAGGCGGTTTTGATTATGCTGGATGAAATTGGTTCAGTAGAAAACATTCCAAAATTTATTGCGAAAGCTAAAGATAAAAATGACCCGTTTAAGTTGATGGGTTTTGGACATCGTGTGTATCGCAATTTTGACCCTCGAGCTAAAATTATTCGCGAAATGTGCCACGAGGTTCTAAGTAACCTTGGCGAGGAAAACCCACTTTTTGAGTTGGCGTTGAAGCTAGAGCAGGTTGCTCTGGAAGATGCTTATTTCGTAGAGCGTAAACTTTATCCAAATGTGGATTTTTATTCTGGCCTTATTTATAAGGCGTTAGGGATTCCAGAAGGGATGTTTACTGCGATGTTCTCTTTGGCAAGAACGTCAGGTTGGGTTGCTCACTGGTTGGAAATGATGGAAGATCCAAGCTTAAAGATTGGTCGTCCTCGTCAGCTATATATGGGTGCGGCAATGCGTGATTATGTTCCAGAGGCTGAGCGTTAAGTTCTGCTTTTTTGGCGGCATTATAAAAAGGAGGCGTTTAGCCTCCTTTTTTGTGTCTCTAGAATAGCGAGTTGTCTTCGCTATTCTCACTTTCGTTGCTGTCGACATAGGGACCGCTCATTGAGTCTTGCTCATCTTCTGAAAATTTAGTGGGGCTATTTTCTATACGGAAGAGCTCAAAGATAGCCTTTTTATTGCCCGGTTTTGAAAGTAGCCCTGTTGTGGGGTCAATCAAAATGGAGGTAATTCCTTCGGGCTGCTCAAAAGTGATCTCGGCTTTGTTGGCGAGCACCTCTTTCATGTAGGCAATCCACATGGGTAGAGCTGCTCGTCCCCCAGTTTCCCGGCCACCAAGAGGCTGAGATGAGTCAAATCCAACCCAGGCGGTTGCAACTTGCTCTGGATTGTAGCCGTTAAACCAGGCATCTCGTTGGTCATTTGTCGTGCCAGTTTTTCCCGCAAGATCAGACCGGCCTAAGGCCAATGCCCTGCGGGCGGTGCCTCGGTTAACGACATCTTTTAGTAGCGAGTTCATCAGGTAATGGACTTCAGGGGAGATGATTCGTTTTGCAAGAATGGGTGCCTTTTCTAAGGCAGCCTCTTCTTGTTCTTGTTCTTGTTCTTGTTCTTGTTCTTGTTCTGATGCCGGCTCTTCAGCATTGCATCGGTTGCAGGCAATTTCTGGGGATGACTTAAAGAGAATTTCTCCTCCACTGTCCCTTATTTCGTCAATAAAATAAGGCGTGATCAGAAAACCGCCATTTGCAAAAGTTGAATAGACTCTCGCCATATTGAGTGGAGTGGCATGGCCACTGCCTAAGGCGAGGGAGAGGTTATTGGGGAGCTGTTTTTTAGATAGGCCAAAGCGTTGTGCAGAGGTGATAACTTTTTTAACGCCGAGATCACGTAATATACGAATAGAGACAAGGTTGCGTGAATTGCGTAGCGCAACACGAAGTCGAGTCGGACCAAAGAATTTCCCGCTGTAGTTTTCGGGTCTCCATTCACTCTCAAGGGCGGGGTCGTCAAAAACAATGGGGGCATCATTTATTAATGAGGCTAATGTATAGGCGTTCTCTAATGCGGTTGTGTAGAGAATGGGCTTAAAACCAGATCCAGGCTGGCGTTTGCTTTGTGTCGCACGGTTATATTTGCTTGCAGAAAAGTCATATCCCCCGACTAATGCTTCGATAGCACCTGATTGAGGATTTAGGGCGGTAAAGGCAGCTTCTGCGAGTGGTCTTTGTGAGAGCTCAAGTGCTCCGGAATTGTTTTTTCTAACAAAGATAATGTCACCAGGCTTTAAAATATCGGAGGCCACTTTAGGCTGTGCTCCAAGTCGACTATTCTTTAGGGATTTACGAGCCCACTCCAAGCCTGCCCATTCAATTTTTGCAGTGTCAGAATTGTTTAAATAAATAAAGACCGATTGTTTCTCTAGGGAGATAACAATTGCAGTTTGTGCACCTTTAAAAGGTTTTGTTTCGGCTAGAATTTCATCATAAATAGTTAAGTCAGCATCGGTAGAAAAATTTGTAGCGACTGACGTAACCCCTCTGTATCCATGTCTCCTGTCGTATGCGTGCAACGTATCCTTGAGAGATTTATTGGCGGCTGTTTGATTCGCTGATAGGAGGGTGGTTTTTACAGTATGGCCAGCGGTATAGGCGCTATGCCCATAGCGAAGAACCATTTCAGCACGAACCATTTCTGCAAGATGGGGGGCTTCAAGCTCAATTTCTGAGCGGTGCAGTTGTGCGGTGACGGGCTGTTCTTTGGCGTGGTCGTATTCTTCTTTTGAGATATGCTCGAGACTTAGCATGCGGCCGAGAACATAATTTCGGCGCGTTTTAGCGCGTTCCGGATTGGTGACAGGATTATAGCGAGACGGTGCTTTTGGTAAGCCGGCAATCATCGCTAGCTGTGCGAGCGACAGTGTATTTAAGTCGCTTCCATAATAGGTTTGCGAGGCGGCTCCAATACCGTAAGAGCGGTGGCCTAGGTAGATTTTATTTAGGTATAACTCAAGAATCTCAGCTTTTGATAGCTCGCTTTCAATTTTTAGCGCTAGAAAAATCTCTTTGAATTTCCGGGTAAATGTTTTTTCTTTGCTGAGGAAAAAGTTTCTAGCGACCTGCATTGTAATAGTGCTGCCACCCTGTCTCTTTTTGCCTGTTATGACAAGTTGAATGGCGGCTCGGATTAATCCATGATAGTCAACACCTGGATGCTCATAAAATCGGTCATCTTCAGCAGAGACAAAGGCATTGGTGAGCTGCTTTGGTGTGTCAGAAATGGCAACAGGCGTTCTCTTTTTTTCTCCAAATTGAGCAATGAGAAGGTCATCTTGGCTATAGATTTTTAACGGAACTTGGAGTTTAACTTCACGGAGTGATTGTATGTCAGGAAGTTGGGGTGATAGATAAAAATAGAGGCTAGTTACTGAAGCGGCTCCCGCAAAACCGGAGGCTAATAGAAGAATAAATGAGATGCGAATATAACGAATCGAGCGGGATGGTGTGGTTTTTTGCTTGTTTTCTTCGGTCACGTTGTGTTAATAATCTATTTTGTGTTGTAAATTAGCTAAATACAGCTATATTTGAATTATTTGGTTTAAATGATTGGGCGAGTAAAAGTTTGAAGGGATTAACAGAAAATAGAATTTCTCCCCAGTTTTTACAATCGTAACTATACTATAAACCGAATTGGTAGAAGTGGTATTGGTCGGCTCTAGAATTAGTTTTATAAAAGAAGATTGAGAGGCAGGCCAAGTTGGAGAACCTAAAAAGGGATAAATAATGCTTTCTTTTAAGCGGAAAAAGCCGTCATTACTTGGGATTGATATTAGTTCAGCAGCCGTTAAGCTTTTGGAGCTGTCGAGAACTGGGTCGCGATATCGCGTAGAAAGCTACGCTGTAGAGCCATTGCCACAAGAGGCGGTGGTTGACAAGAATATTGCCAATATTGAGGCTGTTGGAAATGCTGTGCAGGCTGTTGTAAAGAAATCCGGCACGCGACTAAAAAATGCGGCTGTAGCGGTTTCTGGTTCGGCTGTTATAACTAAGATTATATCTATGCCCGCATCACTTTCTGAAGAAGAGCTTGAAGATCAGATTGAGATGGAAGCAGATCAATATATTCCCTATTCGCTAGATGAAGTGAGCCTTGATTTTGAGGTGTTGGGTGCGAGTGCAAGTAATGCAGAAATGGTGGATGTGCTTCTTGCGGCGTCTAGGCGTGAGAATGTTGAAGATAGAGTTGCTGTTTTAGAGTATGCAGGGCTTACTGCAGATGTAGTTGATGTTGAAGCCTATGCGATGGAAAGCGCATTTGAATTGTTGGTTGATCAGCTGCCGGGCGGGAAAGGTGGGCAGACTATTGCAATCGCAGATATTGGTGCAACAACTACAACGCTAAATATTATAGATGATGGAAAAATCATCTATACCCGGGAGCAGAGTTTTGGAGGGCGCCAGCTGACAGAGGAAATTCAAAGGCGTTATGGTTTGTCATATGAAGAGGCGGGTATGGCTAAGAAGCATGGTGGGTTACCTGACAACTACATGACCGAGCTTTTGGACCCGTTTAAACAGGCGATGGTTCAGCAAATTGGGCGATCGCTGCAATTCTTTTTTGCGGCGAGTTCTCATCGAAGCGTGGATTATATTGTTTTATCGGGAGGGAGTGCTTCGATACCAGGCATAGAGAGTATGGTGGAGGAAAGCCTTGGTACATCGGCAATTGTAATCAACCCCTTTATGAATATGTCGCTGGCAAGCAAAATTAAGCCCCAAACTTTGAGTAATGATGCCCCTGCTATGATGATAGCGTGTGGGTTGGCGTTAAGGAGTTTCGACTAATGGCACGGATTAACCTATTACCTTGGCGGGAAGAGCTTAGGGTTCGTCAGCAGAGAGACTTTGTGTCGGCAATTGCTGCGGCAGTGCTGGCGACGATTGCTGTTCTTATTTTTGTTCACATGCAGATTAGCGGTTCAATTTCTAATCAAGAGGAGAGAAATCGCTACCTTAAAACTGAAATTGCAACGCTGGATGCGAAAATCAGGGAGATTAAAAGTCTTGAAGAGCTCAAAGGCAAGCTTTTGGCGCGGATGGATGTGATTCAGTCTTTACAAGGAAGTCGGCCAGAGATTGTGCATCTGTTTGATGCGCTGGCAAAGACCGCTCCTGAAGGGGTCTTCATTAATAAATTTATGCAATCAGGAAGAAATTTGACACTTAACGGTGTTGCGCAATCAAATGCGCGAGTTTCTGCTTATATGAGAAGGCTCGCAGAATCGCCTTGGTTGAAAGCGCCTGAGCTAAATATTATTGAGGCAAAAGGGAAAAATAAGAACGAAAGCACAAACAATTTTATTCTGAAGGTACAACAGGCCAACCCGAATAAAACTGAAAAGGCAGGGGGCTGATTATGAATCTCTCAGAAATTAATTGGGATCTGGATAGCGCTGGAAAATGGCCGTTACCGATAAAAATCGGCACAGTGGTTTTGTTTGTAGTGCTTACAATCGGTTTGTGGATCTATATGGATACGCAAGACCAGTTGGCAGATCTAGAGCGCGTTGAAAAGGTGGAGCTTGATCTTAGAGCGGAATTTGAGAGAAAGCAAAGAAAGGCGGCAAATTTAGAGGCTTATAAACAGCAGTTGGTAGAAATGGAAGAGTCTTTTGGTGCAATGTTAAGGCAGCTGCCAAATAAGACAGAGGTGGCCGATCTATTAGTGGATGTTTCTCAAACCGGATTGGCAAGTGGTCTGGAGTTCGAACTATTTAAGCCACGGGGCGAAGTGCCTAAGGATTTTTATGCGGAACTGCCGATAAATGTGCGAGTGGTTGGGGATTATTTAGAGTTTGGAAATTTTGTAAGTGGCTTGGCTTCCCTTCCTCGGATCGTGACAATTCATGACGCAAAAATTTCTCCAATAAAAGGTGGGGAGCAATTGAGAATGGAGGCAACGGTGAAAACTTACCGCTATCTTGATGAGGATGAGGGGCAATGAAAAAAATCACTGCGGAATTGAGAGAGTCTGGAGTGGCTCATGCTGCACCTCGTTTATTACTGATGATGGCTGCAACAGCAATACTTACGGCGTGTGGTGGTGATGGGCATCAAGATCTGCGTGATTATGTTGCAGAGGTAAAGGCCCGAGATAAAAGCGCTATTGCACCTCTGCCTGAAATAAAAACATTTGAAACATTTGTCTTTGATGAGTCGGGACTGCGAGACCCATTCGAGCCGGCAGAAATAGCCCAGGACTCAGTTGAAATGTCGGTGGGCAATGGAGGGATTCACCCAGATGCTGGCCGCCGAAAAGAGGAGCTAGAGTCGTATTCGCTTGATTCACTACGAATGATGGGTACTTTAGAGTTAAAAGGGCTCTACTGGGGCCTTATCAAAGCGGGTGACGGGACGATTCATAGGGTTCTACCTGGGAACTACCTAGGCATGAATCATGGGAAAATAAATCGAATTCTTGGCGACAGAATTGAGCTGACAGAAATTATCGCCGATGGTGCAGGTAGTTGGAATGAGCGACAGGCCGCTATTGCGCTTGCGGAATAATTTCAAGGTGAATGATATGAAAGCAATAAACAGACAGAATTTTGGTCAGAGCAGCGTGGGATTAAATAAAGGAACAGCAGGTATGATTCGAACAGGATGGGTAACACTGATTTTTCTTTTAATGACACTGAGTGCAGTGTCAGCTAATGCAGGAGGTTTGGCATTAAAAGCGATTAGTTCGGCGTCACTTCCTGGAGACAAGATTCAAATTAAGCTGACGCTAAATGGGCCCGCTTTTAATCCGGGCTCTTTTAGTACAGATAATCCAGCAAGAATTGTCTTCGACTTTCCGGGCGTGGCGAGCAATCTTGATAAAAAAGTTTTTCCTGTCAACACGGGTGTTGTAGGGACTGTTGCCGCTGTTGAAGCTGGAGAGCGTACGCGTGTAGTCGTCAATCTGGCGAATATGATCCCTTTTAAAACAAAGGTAGAGGGGAATGATGTTTTTCTAACTCTGATGAGTGCTGGAGGCGTTGCTCAGTTGAGTGAAAAGGCTCTGTCGTCAGGCAAAGTCGCAGTAGCTCCTGTGAGCGGTAAAGCATTAGAGAACGTTGATTTTAGACGGGGCGGCTCGGGAGAGGGTCAAGTTATTGTCGATTTAAGCGATCCTTCTGTAATCGTTGATGTTCAGGAAGAGGGAGGAAAAGTCGTTGTCTATTTCCATGACACAAACCTTCCAGAGAAATTGGCTAGGCGCCTAGATGTTACTGATTTTGCAACGCCGGTGAAGACGATTGACACTTCATCTAAGGCTGGCCATGTGCGCATGGCGATTTCAACAACTGAAAACTATGATTATCTTTCATATCAGACAGATAATCGGCTGACGTTAGAGTTTAAAGGGCTAACTAAAGAAGAGAAAGAAGAGCTGATTAAAAAGAAATTTAACTACACAGGAGAGCGTCTCTCGTTGAATTTCCAAGACATTGAGGTGCGTTCTGTTTTGCAGCTTCTGGCTGACTTTACAGATCTCAATATGATTGCAAGCGACTCGGTTAATGGTAACGTGACCCTTCGGTTAAACAATGTTCCTTGGGATCAGGCATTGGCGATTATTCTAAAAACCAATGGTTTGTCGCAGCGTAAAACGGGTAATGTTATTTTGGTTGCGCCAACAGAAGAGATTGCAGCGCAAGAGAAGCTGGAGTTAGAGGCGCAAAAGCAGGTTAAAGAGCTAGCACCTTTGCGAGCAGAATTTGTTCAAATTAACTACGCGAAAGCAGCTGATTTGGCGGCTCTTCTAAAATCTGAAGAGAACAGATTGTTGTCACCTAGAGGTAATGTGACAATCGATAAGCGGACTAATATTCTTCTGATTAAAGATACAGGCGCAAATCTTGAAGAGCTTCGTGCGATTATCAAAAAGCTAGATAAGCCAATTAAACAGGTAATGATTGAGTCTAGAATTGTGATTGCAAATAATGACTTTTCTCGTGACCTAGGCGTAAAAATGGCGGCACGAGTAGATTTAGGGTCAGGTGGTACTGACAATGGTAGTGGCACCACTAACAGTGGAGCTGTTGGGGGAGCTAACTTAGATACTTTTACTAATGGTATAGGCAATTCACTTATTGATTTGCCTGTGGCCAATCCAGCGGGAGCGGTGGGGCTCATTATTGGTAACCAGGCAAAGAGTCTTTTAGCGTTAGAGTTGTCTGCGATGCAAAGAGAGGGGAAAGGTGAAATTGTTTCTAGCCCAAGGGTAATTACTTCAGATCAAACCGAAGCAACGATCATGCAGGGTGTTGAGATACCTTATCAACAAGCCTCTTCAAGTGGTGCGACGAATGTTCAGTTTAAAGAGGCGGTGCTTAAGTTAATGGTCACGCCGCAGATTACGCCTGACGATAGGATAAGAATGGACCTGAAAGTTAATAAAGATAGTGTTGGTGCGGTTTTTAATGGTGTGCCCTCAATTAATACGCGTGAAGTTGGAACAACGGTTTTAGTTGATAATGGAGAAACGGTTGTCTTGGGTGGTGTGTATGAATCTGAAAACTCTAAGAATGACTCTAAGGTCCCGTTTTTTGGAGACCTACCATTTATCGGGTACCTCTTTAAGCAGGAGCTTAAGAAAGACTTGAATACAGAGCTGCTAATTTTTGTAACACCTAAAATCCTAAAAGAGAGTTTAAGTGTGAATTAACAAAACAGGTCGAAAGGCTAAAAAATTAAAAGCCTCCACCTAAAACAATTAGGGTGGGGGCTTTTTCATGTTGAAAATTCAATTAAAAGCGTTAGCTGATTGTTAAAGATTCCTTTAAGATTCAAAGAGCAAACTGTTTAATTGATGATAACAATCAGATAATCGATGGAAATAGCCAAGAATATTTACCTAGTTGGGCCAATGGGAACGGGTAAAACAACAATCGGAAAGCAATTGGCTAAGAAGCTCGAAATCGAGTTTTATGATAGTGATCATGAGATTGAGGCGAGAACAGGTGTGGATATTGCCCGAATTTTTGATGTTGAGGGTGAAGAGGGTTTTCGTGAGCGAGAGAGAAAAGTTATTGCTGAGCTGACAAAGCTGGAAGGAATAGTTATGGCTACGGGTGGTGGCGCTATTTTGAATGAAGAAAATAGAGCGCATTTAGCTGAGAATGGCTTTGTCGTATACCTGAAATCATCGGTGGACCACCTGTTGGAGCGGACTCGCTATGACACGAAGCGGCCGCTTCTTCAAACGGCAAATCCAAGAGAAAAATTGGAAGAGCTGGTTGTGGCAAGAGATCCACTTTATGAATCGGTTGCTAACTGTGTCATTGAGACGGGCGGTCGCTCAATCAGAGGTGTCTCGCGAAAAATTACGAATAAAATTTTGGCGGCAATGTTTAGCCAATTAATCGGGAAAATGCAGTAGATGATCACCTTAAATGTTGATTTGGATGAGAGAGGCTACCCGATCTTTATTGGGCGGGCGCTGCTAGGTAGGTCTGAAGAGCTTTTAGCTGAGAAAATTGTTTCCAAACAGGTGGTTATTGTGACGAATGAAACAATAGCCCCTTTGTACCTGGATGAGGTTGTCGCTAAGCTTAAAGCTTTCGATGTTGAAACCATTGTTTTGCCAGATGGGGAACAGTTTAAGACGTTAGATACAGTTATGCAGATATTTGATGCACTGGTGTCTAGAAAGTTTGGCCGAAAAGTGACGTTGATTGCTTTGGGTGGTGGTGTTGTGGGGGATATGACCGGTTTTGCTGCGGCCTGCTACCAAAGAGGTGTGCCGTTTATACAAATTCCTACCACGCTATTGTCGCAAGTTGATTCCTCTGTTGGTGGTAAAACGGGTGTTAACCACCCGCAAGGGAAAAACATGATTGGCGCTTTTCATCAGCCTAAAGCGGTTTTGATTGATACAGATGTTTTGAATACGCTGGATTCTCGACAGTTTAGTGCGGGATTGGCTGAAGTGATTAAATATGGGCTGATTAGGGATGCCTCATTTTTTAGTTGGTTAGAAGAAAACATTGGGCTGATTAACCAAAAAGAGAGCGAAATATTAGCTGAGACAATCGAGCGTTGCTGCCAGAGTAAAGCCGATATTGTCGAAGAAGATGAGCATGAGGGTGGCGTTAGAGCGCTGCTTAATCTGGGTCATACTTTTGGTCATGCAATTGAGGCTGGAGAAGGTTACGGTGAATACCTCCATGGTGAGGCGGTATCTATAGGGATTTGCATGGCGGCGGACCTCTCTTCCCGTATGGGCTGGTTAAGCAGGGATGATGTTGAGCGTATTACCTCTTTACTAAAGAAGGCAATGCTGCCAATTGTTCCGCCTTCGACGATGAAGAGGGAGCAATTTATGAGGTTAATGGCGGGAGACAAAAAGAATGTGGATGGCCAGCTGCGCCTCGTTTTAATGAGAAAGATTGGAGATGCTGTTGTTACGGATCAATTTGATTCCAATGCATTGAAAGAGACGCTCGATAGCTATGGGCGAGAATAGTCGGCAGCAGGTTGAGTTAATGAGCAAGGAGGAGTCTGCTAAGGTTCCCCCGCCGCTTCGGCGCAAGGTCGATTTGCTGCTTCATTTGTTGAGGAACTCTAGAAATCCAATTGGATTGGTGGGCTCACAAGAAGATCAAGTTGCTGTTTTCAATGCGTTACAAAAAGAGGAGCGCTTTCTTCATTCAGCCTACAGGATTCAGGCGGACCAGGAGGCAGGTTTGCCTTATGTTTTTGGTCTGTTATTTCATCTTCTCTCTATTTCTGAACAAGAGGTTGCAGGGGCTGACCCTGAGCAGTTATTGACGCGCCATTTGGCTGCCTTGGGGAAAAATAGCCAGTTTCTACTTTTATTTATCTGTCCGGAAAATGAGTTGGGCTCTGATTCGCGTAAACAGCTAGTGGGGCTGGCAGAGAGGCATCCTGCGCTGAGATTGATCTTTGCTTTGGATGATCAGAATGGGCGTTTTGAGAGAAACGAGGGGCTTTGCCTGTTTTCCCTGCTTGGGCAAGAAGCTAGTTTAGTTAAGCAGGCAGGCAAGCCATTCTCGTCGATAGAGATTAAGAGGTTCAGGCTGATTGGAATGGCCGTGGCGGTCTTATTGGCCGGGATATTATTGGCTGCCATTGGTTTCCCTCCTGAAATGGGTGGGCAGGCCAGGGTGGAGCAATTGAGTCAGGTAGAACCAGAAGCTGTTGGTGAGATCGAGGAGGTTAAAGTGCTGGAGCCCTCCTCGGTTTCGCTGGCCAAAAAACTGTTAGAGAAGCCAAGCCAGATCGATACAAGTGATCCGGTAGCTCCTGTTCTTCCTATCAAGAAGGAAGTCGTTCAAGTTGCCTCTGAGCTACAGAAAAAAATTCCTGTTCAAAAGGTAGAGAAGCCAAAGCCGTTTGATGCAATTGAAGTAGATGAAAGTAAAGACGCTAATGATGAGATTAAAGAGGCTCAAGCTGAGTTAGTAGTTTTGCAGAAAGAGCTTAGTCCTGTGGATTTAACCACCCAAGATGAAGAGCGAGCTAGTGTGCCAGTTCCGGCTGTCGTGCCCCCTAAGAGTAGAGAGGCAGCGGTTAAAGACAAAAGCTCTACAGAGGCAAGCCATCAAGAAAAATGGCTTTTGGCGCAACCGAAAGGGAATTTTACGCTTCAGATAATGGGAGGGAGCGAACAAGACTTAATAGCCAATTACGTTAAGGCTCAGAAAAATAGAGAGCTTTTCGCCTATTATCGGACAGTTAAAAGAGGGAAAAACTGGTACCCTTTGTTGTACGGTATCTATTCTTCAAAAGAGTCAGCAAAAGAGGCAATTAGTGGTCTGCCTCAGTCACTGCAAAAACTCCAACCATGGGCTCGGTCGCTTGAATCTATTCAGATGGAGATCCATAAAGCCGCAGGCTCTAACACCCGCAGATAGTGGGAGATATAGCCACTTTCAGCCCCTTAATGCCGGCGCGTAAGAGCCAGATTTCTTGCTAGATTAAGGTTCGAACGATATAATCACTGGCCGACTTGCGTCTAGAAATTACACGCTGGTCTCTCTAATATGTTTAATAACGCTAGGTGATCTTTTCCGTGAAGCCTTCAAAAATGACCGCTTCAGGCCTATATCGGCCTGAGTTTGAGAAAGACAGCTGTGGCTTTGGTTTGATGGCCCAGATGGACGACAAACCGAGCCATTGGCTCGTAAGTACCTCCATAGATGCATTGGCGCGACTGACGCATAGAGGTGCTGTTGCCGCAGACGGCAAGACCGGTGATGGTTGTGGTCTGCTAATGAAAAAGCCCGATACCTTCTTGCGAGAAAAAACCAAAGAGCTGGGGATTGAGCTGGGCAAGTTGTACGCGGTTGGGATGATCTTTCTGAGCCAGGATGAGCAGAAGTCAGCATTCGCCAGAGAAACGCTTGAAGCAGAGGTTCTGAAAGAGGGCTTGTCAGTCAAGGGTTGGCGAGAAGTTCCTGTTAACAGAGAGGCTTGCGGAGAGCAGGCGCTATTAACATTGCCTAAAATTGAGCAGTTTTTTGTGGGTGCGCCAGATGATATGGAGCCTGCGGAGCTAGATCGCCTGCTTTATATCGCTCGCCGTCGTGCAGAGAAGTTAATTGAGCCGCAAGATGAGGTCTTTTATGTCACAAGCCTCTCATCCAGTGTCATTTCCTATAAAGGGCTTGTCATGCCCGAAGCGCTCCCTGTTTTCTATTTGGAGTTAAATGACCCCTCTCTGGAATCTTCAGTTTGTGTTTTTCACCAGCGTTTTGCCACCAACACTTTTCCTCAGTGGCGTCTTGCGCAGCCTTTCCGCTATCTGGCACACAATGGAGAAATCAATACCATTGAGGGGAACAGAAACTGGGCACAGGCGAGAAGTTTTACGTTTGAAACGCCATTGATTCCAAGCCTGGATGATATTCGTCCTTGGGTCTCAATGGAGGGCTCGGATTCGAGCAGCATGGATAATATGCTTGAAGGGTTGCGAGCCGGTGGGATGGATCTATTCCGCATTATGCGCATGCTGGTTCCACCTGCATGGCAAAATATGGATGCGATGGACTCTGATCTGCGCGCATTCTATGAATACAACTCCATGCACATGGAGGCGTGGGATGGCCCTGCTGCGATCGTAATGACAGATGGTCGTTATGCGAGTTGCTGTTTAGATAGAAATGGCCTGCGCCCCGCACGGTACGTGATTACAAAGGATCGGCATATCACTTTGGCATCTGAAGTGGGTGTTTATCCCTATAAACCAGAAGATGTTGTCGCTAAAGGCAGGTTGAAGCCAGGCGAAATGCTGGCTGCGGATACACAAACAGGAGAGCTTCTGCTCCCTAAAGATATTGATGAAAAATTGAAGGCTCGCCAGCCCTATAGGAAATGGTTGGCTAAGAATACAAAGAAGCTCAGTACTCTGAGAAAAGCAGACCCATTGACCAGCAGCCCGCTTAGTGAAGAGCAGTTAGCGGTTTATGAGAAATTTTTCCAAGTTACCTTTGAAGAGAGAGATCAAGTTCTTAAGGTGTTGGCAAATGCTGGGCAAGAGGCGATCGGTTCAATGGGTGATGATAAGCCATTGCCTGTGCTTTCTAAGCAAGTTAGAAGCATTTATGACAATTTCCGCCAGCAGTTTGCTCAGGTAACAAATCCGCCTATCGATCCGATTCGTGAGCAAATAGTAATGTCTTTGGAGACCTGTTTTGGTCGTGAGAAGAACATGTTCACGGAAACAGCTGAACATGCAGCGCGCTTAGTCTGTGATTCTCCTGTATTGTCTGAGAGCAAATTCAAGCAGCTACTTGCGATGGGTGAAGAGGACTACAGTCACACCGTAATTAGCCTCTCTTACGCATCTGAAGACTCTTTACGTAGTGCCATTGAATCTGTTTGCCAGCAGGCAGAAGAGGCGGTTCGCTCAGGGAAGGTTGTTCTTGTTCTCTCTGATCGTGCTCTTGTAAAGGACGAGCTCGTTATTTCAGCACCGCTTGCTACAGGCGCGATTCATCATCATCTTGTTAAAGTTGGCTTGCGCTGTAATGCAAATCTGGTTGTGGAGACAGGTACAGCAAGAGATTCACATCAGGTGGCTGTTTTAATCGGTTATGGAGCAAGTGCGGTATATCCGTACTTGGCTTATGAGACGCTGCACAGCATGATGGTTTCTGGTGAGGTAAATGGCCAGAGCGAAGCAGAGTTATCAAAAGCCTATCGAAGAGGTGTGAACAAAGGGCTCTATAAGATCACTTCAAAAATGGGAATATCCACAATCGGGAGTTACCGTGGCGCTCAGCTATTTGAATGTGTTGGGTTGGCGAATGAGGTCGTTGATCTCTGTTTTTGTGGGACAACAAATCGAATTCAGGGTGCCTCTTTTAGCGATCTAGAGCTGGACGCAGTAAAACTCTCAAAAGATGCCTGGAATAGCCGTAAGCAGCAGGGTCAAGGTGGTCTGCTCAAGTTTGTACATGGCGAAGAGTATCATGCCTATAACCCAGATGTTGTGGGCACAATGCAGAAGGCTGTGCAGTCTGGGCTAAAAGCCGATTATCAGGTTTATGCCGATCTAGTTAACAAACGTTCCCCAGCAATGTTGCGCGACCTGTTGAAACTCGATGCAGAAGGTCAGGCGGCAATCACTTTGGATGAAGTTGAGCCGGTTGAGTCGATTTATAAACGATTTGATTCAGCAGCAATGTCATTGGGTGCGCTTTCCCCAGAAGCACACGAGACATTAGCCATTGCGATGAATGAGTTGGGTGGTCGATCAAATTCGGGTGAAGGGGGCGAAGACCCTGCTCGCTTTGGAACGAATAAAATTTCCAAAATCAAGCAGATTGCCTCAGGCCGCTTCGGGGTAACACCTCACTATTTGGTCAACGCAGAAGTTTTGCAGATCAAAGTGGCTCAAGGTGCTAAGCCGGGTGAAGGTGGGCAGTTGCCGGGTGATAAGGTCAACAAAATGATTGCGACACTGCGTTATGCAACGCCAGGTGTTTCATTGATTTCGCCACCACCACACCATGATATTTACTCAATTGAAGATCTATCTCAGCTGATTTTTGACCTTAAACAGGTTAACCCAGACGCGCTTGTTTCCGTGAAGCTGGTTTCAGAAGCTGGTGTTGGGACGATCGCGGCAGGTGTAGCAAAAGCCTATGCTGATTTGATTACGATCTCTGGCCATGATGGTGGAACTGGCGCAAGTCCTCTGACCTCTGTCCATAATGCCGGTTCACCTTGGGAATTGGGGCTGGCTGAGACACATCAAACCCTTTTGGGAAATGATTTGCGTGATAAAGTCCGCATCCAAACAGATGGTGGGTTAAAAACAGGCCTCGATGTTGTTAAAGCCGCACTTCTAGGTGCAGAGAGCTTTGGTTTTGGAACAGGGCCAATGGTTGCTATGGGTTGTAAATACCTTCGTATATGCCACCTAAACAATTGTGCAACCGGTGTTGCAACACAACATGGTGTTCTGCGCTCTAAGTATTATCGTGGTGAGGTGGAGTTTGTTAAGAACTATTTCCGCTTTATTGCTGAAGAGGTTAGAGAATGGCTGGCTGTTTTAGGTCTTCAGTCGCTTGAAGAGGCGGTTGGTAGAACAGATCTACTGAAAATGGTTGAAGGTGAAACGGCTAAACAGAGTGCGCTTGATCTAAGTCCTATACTTGAGCGGAATCCTGAATTTAGCGATAAAACGCCTTTCTGTATTGCGCCTAAAAATGAGCCTTTTGATAAGGCTGAATTGGCAGAGCAGATGGTTGCCGATATGTTGCCAGCTATTGAGGCTAAGAGTGGCGGAGAGTTCTCTTACGAAGTCGGAAACATCAATCGCTCGATCGGTGCAAGAGTATCAGGTGAGATTGCCAAACTACATGGCAATAATGGAATGGCAGAGCAGCCAGTTTCAATGCGATTGCATGGTAGCGCAGGGCAAAGCTTTGGTGTCTGGAATGCGGGTGGCCTTCATATGTACCTTGATGGTGACGCCAATGATTATGTTGGTAAAGGGATGGCTGGCGGCAAGTTGGTTATTCGTCCACCACAAGGCTCGCAGTTTGAGAGTCAACAGGCAGCCATTATGGGCAATACCTGCCTATATGGAGCGACGGGTGGGAAGCTGTTTGCATCTGGCCTGGCGGGCGAACGCTTTTGTGTTCGTAACTCAGGCGCATTAACAGTTGTTGAAGGTATTGGCGATCACGGTTGTGAATATATGACTGGTGGAGCAGTAGTTGTGCTGGGTGATACAGGGGTTAACTTTGGTGCAGGTATGACTGGAGGCTTTGCCTTCGTCCTTGATGAACAGCGCCAGTTTGTGGACCGTTATAATCATGAGTTGATTGAGATTCATCGTATCCAGTCAGAAACAATGGGTGCTCATCGCGATTATCTTTACGATCTTATCGAGGAGTTTGTAGCAGAAACGGGCAGCCGGCATGGACAGGAGATTCTTGATAATTTCTCTGGCTATTTAGCTAAGTTCTGGCTCGTTAAACCGAAAGCGGCCGATATTAAATCACTGCTAAATTCATTAAAGCAGGCAGCCTGATCACCTTTTGGTCAGGAGAGAGATAAGTAACATGGCAAATGATTTTCAATTTATAGAGATTAAGCGTCAGGATCCTGAAAAGGAGCCAGCGCGTCGTCGAATCCGTGGTTTTAAAGAAATTTATGGAGAGTATGACGCATCGACAGCGGCGGAGCAGTCAGAGCGTTGCCTCGGTTGTGGGAACCCTTACTGTGAATGGAAATGCCCTGTTCACAACTATATCCCAAACTGGTTAAAGCTTGTTTCTGAAGGAAATCTTCTTGAAGCAGCCGAGATGTCGAACCGCACGAATACATTGCCCGAGATTTGTGGCCGTGTTTGTCCTCAAGACCGGCTTTGTGAAGGAGCTTGCACCCTGAATGACGGCTTTGGCGCGGTTACGATTGGTTCGATAGAAAAGTACATTACGGATGAGGCGGTGAAGCAAGGTTGGCGTCCAGATCTTTCTAACGTGAAAGAGACGGGTAAGCGCGTTGCTATTGTTGGTGCAGGGCCTGCAGGGTTAGGTTGTGCAGACATCTTGGTGCGAAATGGTGTTAAGCCGGTTGTTTTTGATAAGCACCCGCAGGTTGGTGGGCTTTTAACCTTTGGTATTCCGGGCTTTAAGCTTGAAAAAGAGGTTATTCAACAGCGCCGTGAAATCATGGAAGAGATGGGGATTGAGTTTCGCCTAAATGTTGAAATAGGAAAGGATATCGATTTTCAGACTCTGCTTGATGAGTACGATGCGGTATTCCTAGGGATGGGTACTTATAGCTACATGAAAGGTGGTTTCCCAGGTGAAGAGTTGCCGGGTGTGTATGAAGCGCTTCCATTTTTGATCGCTAATACAAACCACCAGCTGGGATACGAGAAAGAGGCCTCTGAGTTTATCGATTTTAAAGGGCAGAAGGTTGTTGTGCTTGGTGGTGGTGATACCGCAATGGACTGTAACCGAACAAGCATCCGTCAGGAAGCGGCATCAGTTAGTTGCGCCTATCGCCGAGATGAAGAAAACATGCCGGGTTCACGCCGAGAAGTGGCGAATGCAAAAGAGGAAGGGGTTAAATTTCTCTGGAATCGACAGCCGGTTGAAGTCGTTGGCAAGGATAAAGTTGAAGGGGTTAAGTTTGTAACCACTCAGCTTGGAGAGCCAGATGCTATGGGGCGCCGTAGCCCAGAAGTGGTACCAGGAACGGAAGAGATAGTGCCGGCAGACAGCGTCGTGATTGCTTTTGGTTTTCGTCCAAGCCCTGCTGCCTGGTTCGAAACATTCTCTATTGATAAAGACCAAGGCGGACGTGTTAAAGCACCTGCAAATGGTGAGTTTAAGTATCAAACCAGCAACCCTAAGATTTTTGCGGGTGGAGATATGGTAAGAGGGTCTGACCTTGTTGTTACAGCGGTATTTGAAGGGCGTAATGCAGCAGAGGGTATTCTCGATTATCTAGCCGTTTAATTTCACAACTATTCTCAAAACCAGAAAGTGCTCCCGGAGGGGTATTGAAGTGACAACACTGCAAAACGACTGTTTTATCCGGGCGCTACTGCGCCAGCCTGTTGACCGTGCGCCTGTGTGGATGATGCGCCAGGCAGGGCGTTATCTGCCTGAGTACAGAAAAGTTCGCGGCCAGGCTGGAAACTTTCTCAATCTTTGCATGAACCCCGAGTTGGCCTGTGAAGTGACAATGCAGCCGCTGGAGCGTTTCCGTTTAGATGCAGCTATTCTTTTCTCGGATATTCTTACTATTCCGGATGCAATGGGATTAGGGCTCTATTTCTCTGAAGGAGAGGGGCCAAAATTTGAGCGTCCTATTCGCTCGCCTAAAGATATCGCAAACCTTCCTGTGCCAGATCCTGAGCTCTCGCTCTCTTATGTGACCGATGCGGTTAGACTGATTCGTAAAACACTCGATGGTCGTGTTCCTTTGATCGGTTTTTCAGGAAGCCCCTGGACGTTAGCAACCTATATGGTCGAAGGTGGCAGCAGCAAGACTTTCGGTAAGGTTAAGGGGTTGATGTACAACGACCCAGAACAGATGCATCTTCTGCTCGAAAAGATTGCAGATTCGGTCATTCTTTATCTGAATGCGCAAATTGCAGCAGGTGCGCAGGCGGTCATGCTGTTTGATACTTGGGGTGGAGTTTTAACGCCCGAAGATTACCAGACCTTCTCTCTTCGGTATGCACAGCGTATTCGCGAAGGTTTAAACCTGAATCACGAGGGGCAGAAAATCCCTGCTGTTTTGTTTACAAAAGGTGGCGGTCAGTGGCTAGAGGCAATGGCTGAAACCGGTTACGATGCACTTGGCCTTGATTGGACAACTAATATTGGTTCAGCTCGGCAACGTGTTGGTGATCGTGTGGCGCTTCAGGGTAATTTAGACCCGGCTACTTTATACGCTAAGCCAGAGATTATTCAGAGACAGGTGAAATATACGCTAGAGCAGTATGGTAGCGCTTCATCGGGTCATGTTTTCAATCTTGGGCATGGTATTACACCTGATGTGCCGCCAGAACATGCCGAGGCGATGATCGAAGCAGTTCACAAATATAGTCCTGCCTACTACTCTGGGAGTTGATCCCAACCGGTTAGCAGGTAACCGCATCACGGTATAGAATTTAGCGATGAAAAAAATAGGATTGATCGTCGCTCTCTCCTTTTCTTCATGGGCACTTCTATTTGTTGATCTAGACGGCAATATAGCGGCAAGTCGCATGGCAGCGATTGCTCTGTTGATGTCTGTTCTCTGGATTACAGAGGCTATTCCGCTTGCTGCAACTGCATTGATTCCACTGGTGGCTTTTCCTCTGTTAGGTATCTCTTCAGGCAAAGCGGTTGCCGCTACCTATATTAATTCAACCATTTTTCTATTTATCGGTGGATTTCTGATTGCATTGGCAATGGAAAAATGGGATTTACATCGTAGGATAGCTCTAAACCTTTTAGCGTTATTTGGTGGAAAGCCAGTCCGAGTGGTGATGGGTTTTATTGTCGCAACCGCATTTTTGTCGATGTGGGTCTCAAACACTGCGACCACGATTGCAATGTTACCGGTTGCTCTAGCGATCATTTCACGTTTTGAAAAATTGATGCCAGCTGAGCAAGCAAAACGGTTTTCAACAGGATTGCTGCTATCGGTGGCCTACTCAGCATCGATTGGTGGAATGATGACCCTGGTGGGAACGCCGCCGAATCTTGTTTTTTCGAGAATATATGAAATTTCGAATAGTGGCCGGGAGGCAATTAGCTTCGTGCAATGGATGGGATTAGGTGTTCCTGTTGGGCTGACGATGCTCACTATTTTAGTGCTTTACATGGTCTTTTTTTATTTTAGAAAGATTAAGTTCAAAGTCTCGCTGGATGAGGTAATCAAGGAGGAAAAGGATAATTTGGGTCGAATGGCTCGAGAAGAAAAAATCGTCGCCTCTATTTTTGCGATGACAGCACTGCTCTGGATAACCCGAAAAGGGCTTGCAGCCATTGGTTTACCTGGGTGGAGCTCATTGTTTTCAGATGGAACATTTATTGACGACGGGACGGTTGCGATAGCGATGGCCCTTCTGCTGTTTTTCATTCCGGCAGCGGCTAAAGGTGGCGGTGATTCGAGGCTTCTCGATACGACGGTATTTACAAAAATACCTTGGTCGGTTGTTATCTTGTTTGGTGGAGGCTTTGCGTTGGCTTCTGGTTTTGTAGAAAGTGGGTTGTCTAAATGGCTGGCATCAAATCTTCAGGGGCTTGCTGAAACGGGAACGGTGGCGATTATCTTCTCAATCGCAGCGATGATGACTTTTTTAACCGAATTAACCTCTAATACAGCTACCACTCAGCTCATTTTGCCCCTTCTCAGTTCGACAGCGAAGGCGATGTCGCTCTCCCCTCTTCTGTTGATGTTGCCGGCAACACTCTCGGCCTCTTTTGCCTTTATGCTCCCTGTTGCAACACCGCCAAATGCAATTGTTTTTGGTAGTGGCCGGCTGCGAGTAATCGATATGGTGAAGACGGGATTATTACTAAATCTATTCGGTATTGTGGTGGTTTTATTAATGACACTATTTTTGGCGCCAGTAATTTTTGAAATCTAGTAAATTATGGCTCTAAATTTTCATAAAGTGCTAAAATAGTAAGGTTTTTTAATTTGAGTGTGATTGGGCGCTAAAAGATTTTCTAATTATTAATTTGAAGGTAGATAGATGAACGCACAGGATAAAGATAGTTGTTTGCAGGATTGGGTTGAAAGTCAGGAGTTGGCGGAGGCGATGGTTCCGTTAATCGGAAAGCTGTACAGGGACCAGGGAATTGTCTTATTAATTTATGGCCGCTCTTTAATCAATGCTTCGCCTATTGAGCTTCTTAAAACACACCGTTACGTGCGTCAGTTTGAAAATGTAGAGCTATCAATTCAAGATAGCTTCAAGATGCTTGAGGCGCTCATTAGTGCTGATTTAGCACCCGCCCGAATTGATCTGGGTAAATTGGCTATTCGTTATAACAGCGAAGGGAATGGCGCCTCTCTTGGTGATTACTTAAAGCAGGAGCTCTCAGCATTATCAGATGCAGAAGCTCAGATCTTAAAAGAGCCGCAGGACATTGTTTTGTACGGTTTTGGCCGTATTGGACGGCTTTTGGCTAGATTATTGATCGAGCGTACAGGTGGCGGTAACAAAATGCGTTTGCGCGCAATTGTGTTGCGTAACTC
>Ga0209633_10000522_pt1 | contig 44224 bp, 44 predicted proteins | sample Cruoilmetagenom1_FD_187290 | JGI IMG/M metagenome (GOLD analysis project Ga0209633, IMG submission 187290) | Oil polluted marine microbial communities from Coal Oil Point, Santa Barbara, California, USA - Sample 1 (SPAdes) (version 2) | ecosystem: Environmental > Aquatic > Marine > Oil seeps ...
CCACATAACCGAAAAGATTCCAAGCTCGGTCAGGCTCGGCTCGCGCCCGAGAACGCCGATAACCCGGTCATATTCGTCACCCGTCAGGCCGTGCTCGGCAACGAGCTCCGGGGTCATTGCGGCCGCCTCCGCCGTCATCAGTGGAGTGCCTCAATGAGTGTGTCGAACATCGGCTTGCCATCAGTGCCGCCGAGCGCCGCGTCTGCGAGGCGTTCGGGGTGTGGCATGAGGCCAAGCACCGTGCCGCTTTCATTGTAGATGCCGGCAATGCTACGCCGGGAACCGTTGGGGTTGGCCGTCTCGGTCAAAGCACCCGAAGTGTCACAATAACGGAACGCGATGCGGTTTTCGCCCTCCAGACGATCGAGTGTCTCTTCATCCGCAAAATAGTTGCCGTCGTGATGGGCGATGGGGATGCGGATCACCTGATGCTTCGCGTAGCCGCGAGCAAAATCGGTGTCATTGCGTTCCACATTCAGTAAAACATCCTTGCAGACGAACTTGAGTGAGGCGTTGCGCATCAGCACTCCCGGCAGCAGTCCGGATTCGGTCAGCAAATGAAAGCCATTGCAGATGCCAAGCACGGGCGTGCCTGCTTTTGCTTTTTTGATCACATCGCGCATGATCGGAGAGTGAGCGGCCATGGCGCCAGAGCGCAGGTAGTCGCCATATGAAAAGCCGCCGGGAAGCACAATGAGATCGGAGTCGGGAACCTGGCTGTCCCGATGCCAGACCATGGCAGGCTTGTTTCCCATCGCCGCTTCCAGGCTGACGGCAACGTCGCGGTCGCAGTTGGAGCCGGGAAATACGATTACGGACGCCTTCATGCGCCCTCCAGTTCGTAAGAGTAGTTTTCAATGACCATGTTGGCCAGAAGTTGCTCGCACATGCGCTCCACGGTCTTTTCGGCGGTCGCGCGGTCAGTTTCATCGAGTTCAATCTCGACATACTTGCCTTGCCGTACGTCACCGATTCCATCAAAGCCAAGCGCGCCAAGTGCGTTGGCAATGGCCTTGCCCTGCGGATCGAGGACGCCGTTTTTTAAAGTGATTTTGATCCGGGCCTTCATTTGTCCATCCGGTCCGAGTGTCGAGGTTTCAGTTGATACGCTGCTACTTGGAACTAACGAGAACCGGTCCGGAGCCGTCACCGGGTCGGTTGTCAACGAACACGCCAAGCCGGCGTGCGACTTCTTGGTACGCTTCGATCAACCCGCCGAGATCCTGGCGGAACCGATCCTTGTCCATCTTGTCCTGGGTCTCGATGTCCCAAAGCCGGCAGCAGTCCGGGCTGATCTCGTCGGCGAGAACGATGCGCATCATCTCGTTCTCGAATAGCCGGCCGAATTCTATTTTGAAATCGACCAGTCGGATGCCAACACCCAGAAAGAGCCCAGTCAGGAAATCGTTGATCCGCAGCGACAGCGCGATCATCTCGTCGATTTCTTGAGGGTTAGCCCAGCCGAATGCCGTGATATGCTCTTCCGAAACGAGCGGATCATCGAGCTCGTCGGACTTGTAGTAAAATTCAACAATGGAGCGGGGAAGCTGTGTTCCCTCGTCGAGGCCAAGCCGTTTTGCGATTGCGCCGGCGGCCGCATTGCGGACCACGATTTCGACCGGAATAATTTCTACTTCGCGGATGAGCTGCTCGCGCATGTTGAGGCGCTTTACGAAGTGCGTAGGGATGCCGACCTCGCCGAGCCGCAGGAACAGGTACTCGGAGATCCGGTTGTTCAGCACGCCCTTGCCTTCGATCTGGTCGTGCTTCTTGTTGTTGAACGCCGTCGCATCGTCCTTGAAATGTTGGACGAGCGTACCCGGTTCTGGGCCTTCGTAGAGGATCTTGGCCTTACCCTCGTAGCGCCGCCGCCGGCTCATGGATGCGTCCTTTCATGGCTGAGGCGAGTCCGGATCCAATCCGCAATTGCCGCCAACAGCGTGTTATCTCACGCCAAATCCCGTCCGCTCTGCAAGATGTTCAATATGCTCTGTGCTGCTGTGCGCGCAATCGTTCGCATGCCCACAAGAATCGCCTGAATGTTGTGATGAACCTAGCGGAACAGTCTGCAAGAAACAATCTCCAGACTTGAGCATTGATATGCGGCAAGCGGGCAGTTGATTTGCCACCCGTGGCGGGCTATCCCTGCGCGAAGGGTGAGGCTCGGGTGGTGAGTAAACCAATGCAGGCGATTAGCCGCTGCGCTTTTAGGAGAAGTTGACAATGAATTCATTCGACGATCGTGAGAAGGCCTACGAGAAAAAGTTCGCTCATGATGCGGAACTGAAATTCAAGGCGACCGCCCGCCGCAACAAGCTGCTCGGTATTTGGGCTGCTGGCCTAATGGGAATGACTGGCGACAAGGTCGATGATTACGCCAAAGGCGTGGTTCTTGCGGACCTCGAGGAACCAGGCGAGGAAGACGTGTTCCGCAAGATCAGGGGCGATCTTGATGAAGCCAAAATAGAACAGTCCGACCATCAGATTCGCCGCAACATGGCGGAGTTGATGGACGAGGCAGTACAACAAATCGAAAACGAGCGCGAGTAACGTCTGTCCGGCTCCCAATCCATGGCCAACGCCCCATTTCGCCAATCACTCGCGAGCGACACACCGCAGTTAATGGCCTGGGTGACCTATGGTGTCCCTTATGTTGTTGAGCAGATGGGGGAGGCGGGATACGACGCGGTCCTCATCGATCGGCAGCATGGGCTCGGGGACCAGAGCGACCTGATTAACTGCCTGACCGCGGCACGTGCGGCTGGTTTGCCCGCTTTGGTCCGACCGCTAAGCCCTGACGCAGGACTAATTGGCTCAGCACTCGATGCCGGCGCGCAAGGCGTCGTCGTTCCTCTCATAGAGACTGCAGACGATGCCGAGGCTTGCGTGCGTGCAGTCAAATATGCACCCAAGGGCATGCGCAGTTGGGGGCCTTATCGCAGTCAGCTAATGACGCCCCATGACGATCTTGACGTGGTCAACGCCTGGACCATCGCCTGTGTTCAGATCGAAACCAAGGGCGCCGTCGACAATCTGGAAGAGATATTAAGTCTGGATGGCCTCGACATGGTGCTGGTCGGGCCGAATGATCTTGCCACGGCGTTGACGGGCAAGCGCGACATCCGTGCGAGTGAAGTCATTGAAGCTTGCGACTTGATTCTCAAGAAGGCGAGGGAGCGCAATGTCTTTGCAGCGATTTTCGCCAACGATATCGATTATGCCAAGCCGCTGTTCGAAGCCGGATGGGATTTGATTACAGTTGGAGCCGATATGAGTTTGCTTGCCGGAGCGGCAGGAGAGGTCGTCCGCACATTCAAGGGCTGAAGGTCGATCGATGATCCGAAAACTCGCAGGATTTTTCCTGGCAACCGCATTGTTGGTGATGCCTGTATTGAGCGAGCCGGCCAAGTTCAGGTATCCTCATCTCCCGGAACAGGGGTCTGAACTCTCGGACTGGGTTCCACCAGGCTGGGTGGCAAAAGAGAGTGCCAAAGGTGATCTAAACAAGGATGGACGCGACGATCTTGCGTTAATCCTGGAGCGTAAGGAACCGGCGCCTCACAGTCGTGGCTGCGGCAAGGATGCAAACGCTTCGAACGCGTCTCCACGCATTCTGGTGTTTTTGCTGGCCCGGGCAGGAGGCGGCTATCAGCTGTCTGCGGTAGATACCAAAATCGTGTCGCGTGCTGATGAGGGGGGAATTTTTGGTGACCCGCTGGAGATGTTGCTTGTCGAGCGGGAGTCATTGGTTCTGCACCATTACGGGGGCTCGGCGTGGAGATGGTTCCAGACCTATCGTTTTCGCTATCAAGACGACGGGTGGTACTTGATCGGTTTTACCGACGGTTCGAACCACAATGTCTCGCGGCTCAGCACCATGTATGATTACAATCCGCTTACGGGAAAAATGGAGATTACCGCCTCAGACGAAGATGGGCGGCCGGGTTGCTACGCCTGCCTGTTGGGGGAGAAGTGCCCTGGCACGAAACGTTGCGACAAGGGCCGCCGTCAAGCCAAGCGTGAGGTGACTTGGGTGAAAACCAAGAAGAGACCTCTGGTTCGTCTCGACGAGACTTACTGCCGGTATCTGGCTGACAAGATATTGCCCATTACACCGCGTTGGTGATGTGCGGATAAGCAGCTAACCGAAAACTCGTTTGAATATCACATCCACATTCTTGGTGTGGTATCCGAGGTCAAATTTCTCGCGGATGTCTTTCTTCGACAGGGCTTTCAGAACTTCTTTGTCGTTCAGCAATTCGGTTTTGAAGTCCTTGCCTTGTTCCCAGACTTTCATGGCGTTGCGTTGAACGAGCCTGTAAGCGTCTTCGCGGCTGACGCCCGCTTGCGTCAGCGCCAGCAGGACGCGCTGGGAGTGAGCGAGTCCGCCGAGCTTGTCCAGGTTCTGCTTCATGCGTTTGGGATAAACAATCAGCTTGTCGATTACGCCGGCAAGGCGGGCGAGCGCGAAGTCAAGATGCACTGTGGCGTCGGGCGCGATGCCGCGTTCCACCGACGAGTGCGAAATGTCGCGTTCGTGCCATAGCGCAACATTTTCCATGGCCGGGGTTACTGCGGAACGAACCAGCCGAGCAAGGCCGGTGAGGTTCTCTGTTAGCACCGGGTTGCGCTTATGCGGCATGGAGGAGGAGCCTTTTTGCTTCTCTGAAAAATACTCTTCAGCCTCCAGCACTTCAGTACGTTGCAGGTGGCGGATTTCCGTCGCCAGCCTTTCGATGGAAGACGCAACCACACCAAGCGTGGCAAAGTACATGGCGTGTCTGTCGCGGGGTATCACTTGAGTCGAAATGGGTTCAGGTTCAAGGCCAAGCTTCGCTGCCACATGGGCCTCGACACGCGGATCAACGGTGGCAAATGTGCCGACCGGACCCGAAATTGCGCAAGTGGCCACTTCCTTCCGGGCCATTTCGAGCCGTTCCTTGGCACGAGAAAACTCCGCATGGGCCTGTGCCATCTTCAGCCCGAACGTCGTGGGCTCCGCATGAATGCCATGGCTGCGGCCGATACAGACCGTGTCCTTGAACTCATAAGCACGGCGCTTAAGTGCCGCGAGCAGAGAATCCATATCCTCAATGAGGATATCGGCGGCGCGGACAAGCTGTACATTGAAACAGGTGTCGAGCACGTCTGACGAAGTCAGCCCCTGATGCACGAAGCGGGCTTCCTCGCCCACATGCTCCGCTACACTCGTCAGGAAAGCGATGACGTCGTGTTTTACCTCCGCTTCGATTTCGTCGATGCGGTCCACGTCGAAACCGCCACGCTCCCAAATGGCGTCCGCGGCTTCCATGGGAACAATGCCGAGTTCCGCCATGGCGTCACAGGCATGCGCCTCGATCTCGAACCAGATGCGGTATTTGGATTCCGGCTCCCAGATTTTGGCCATGGGAGCTCGGGTGTAGCGGGGAATCATGGTGGATCCAGCGGATGGTTGCGTGCTTTGGCTGGTCTAGCAGAGAGTGCGCCTCTGCTCAATCACGTAAGGGTCAGGGAATTTCGCGTGGTCCGACAAGCGCCAGAAAAATGCCCGGCGCAAGCAGCACCGCGATAAGCCCCAGATTGAATGAGCTAACAAGAAAAAATGCGAATGTGTAAAACCCGCCGAGTGAGGCCCAATAAAGCCCGGATGGGCTGTAATCATGGGGTCCGGGATTGAGGAGAAAGTTGCTGCCGACCTCCAACAGACCGCCAAGCGCACAAAAAACAAGAATGAAAATGATAAGGCCGTAGAAAAAGCGAACTACAAATCCACGATGCGCGGCAAAGCCCTGCAGCCACCATGCCATCAAACCCGCAATCGCTCCTGCGATGCCGCAAATTCGAAGCGTCACGCGCGCCTGCTCATTCATGACGCGCCCTGGTTCCATGTATTCGGCCACGAGCACGGCAATCAGACACGCCCCCATAACGGCGGCAAAGAGCACAGCCAGTATAAATCCAACCCCGCGGCCAAATCCGCTCTCTTCCATTGCAATTTCCCCTCGTAAGCCGGTGCAGCTACCCCATTTCGTGAAACCTAACCACGCAACGGGTTCAGCCGCAATTATCTGGTTTGCAAGCGTGTTACGGCACCTGAGCCGTTACTGCAAGAAACCGTCTGTCCGGACCTTCAAATCCATGGGCGTAGAGGCTGACCAGAACAGCAAAAACCCGCTTCCCGCCATTGGGTTCATGAACAAGGATATCCGATATGGCATAGCGCAGCGAGCAGCCCCGGCTCTTCGGCAGTGACGTATCCGCATGCAGCGTCCGTGACGCTTGCCCGTCCTTCTGCATGGTCAGTTTGAAGCCCTTTACCTCTTCGCTCACGAAAGCGGTACATCTGGGGTTTTTGAAGGTCATCTCCTGAAGGGAAAATGTCCAACGCTCGGGGCGCGCAAGTTGAACCGGATTGGCGTTGACGACAACCTTGTGCGGGTCGGCGGAAAGTTCATCTGGCGGATTGCTGGCGAGCAACCGTCCGGGATTGGATATAACGCGCTCGCGCAGAAGGTTACCCGCTTGAGTCAGCACATCACGCCGCGCCCATTTCAACTGCGCACGCTCGTCGCGCAGCAATACCCGAAAAGGCGACCCATCGATCCAGCGATCGGACGCGGTGTCGATCGCAAAGATATCCGCGTAGGGAAAGCCTGAACCGTCCTGAACACCGAACTGCTCGAAGGCAAAGGTGCCGCCGTCCGGCGAAAAGCCCAATATGTGCCGCTCCGCCTTGTCTCCCGCTTGTGCATTGCCTGCACAGGTAAAAAAAAGGACTAGAACCAGCATCACTGCGTATTTTGACCAAGGGCTGATCATTTCTGGGGGACCTCGAAACAATCCTTGTAGGCGGGCAAGCCCGTCGGAGCGTCGTTGAATGCAGTTGCCTCGTATACGCCGCGGGCAATGGCGCGCGCAGTCACGTTGGCAGCCAATGTGCCGAGTTCGGTCAAACCATAGATCGGGTCGGGAAGGGCTCGCGCGCCGGTTGAGACAGCGAAGACGATATCGCCGTCAAGAGGAGTGTGAACGGGGTATATGGCGCGAGCGAAACCGGTTTGCGCCATGATTGCCAGCCGCCTGAGCATCATGCGATCCAATCGAGCATCCGTCGCGACGACAACGAGGGTTGTGTTTTCCTGTGGACCGCCTTTGATCCGTGGCTGGAGTGCATTGGGTGGAAGCTCTGTTGGCATGCCAAGACCACCAAATTCGCTTCTCGATTCGAATGGTGCAGACCAAAAGTGTGGGCCATCGCCGATCGCAACGGACCCTACCGCATTGACCGCCGCCAGTGCTCCGACAGTTATGCCGCTTTGAGCCTGTGCCGAGGCGCTGCCGAGGCCGCCTTTCAGGTTGCATGTTGTGGCGCCGTAACCGGCACCCGCCGTTCCCAGTGCGAATTCCGCTCCAGCCGTCTCGCATGCGGCGTAGGCAAGATCCTGATACGGCGGGCGCCGACCCCAATTCTTGTCACCGCCATTGAGCAGGTCGAACAGAATGGCCTGGGGCACGATGGGAACCAGTGCATCGCCTATGGGAAACCCGCGACCGTGTTCGCGCAGGAAACTCTGCACACCGGTCGCCGCGTCAAGTCCGAAAGCTGAGCCCCCGGCCAGTGTAAGCGCGTGAACCTGCTGGACGGTACCTTCCGGATGCAGCGCCATTACCTCGCGCGTCCCCGTCCCACCCCCGCGTACGTCAACCGCTGTGGTCATTGGCTCATCACACAGCAAAACGGTAACGCCTGACCGCAAGGTCGCATCGTGAGCATTGCCGACGGAGAGCCCGGCGACGTCGGTAATGAGATTGCGGCTGGTGGATACTGACAAGGTGTATGTTCCGTTTGATCCTGGACAAGGGACAAGGCGGCAAACCATGCCATGACATGGTTTATGAGGTCTATCGTCATGGCAGGGTGAATCGATCTCGCATGAGACAGGAGGAAGACCAATGGATTTGACCGAACTGGAGGCCGAACTCAATCTGCTGCTGACGCAGATGGAGAATCTTCCCGAAGACAAGCATGAATTTTACTTGCAGCTTAGGGAAAGGCTTTCCGAGATCCGCGCATTTGGCATGCCGGTTCCGGATGACCTTGTTCGTCTGGAGAAGGAGCTTGAGAAAGAATTCGCAAGCGAACTGAAATCCGGTTCATGAGCTGGTGAAAAGAAAAAGCCCGCCAGTGTGGCGGGCTTTTCCGGTTTTTGTATCAATCGCCCAGATCAGTTGATCTGATTGTAGTCGCCCTTCGACCACTTGAAGAAGGCGTATGGTGGCAAGCTCGGATCACCCTTTTTATCGAACTTGAAATCGCCGATAACGGTCTTGAATGTGCCGTCGTGCAGGGCTTTGGAGACCTTGTCTGCATCCGTGCTGCCGGCAGTCTTTACGGCCTGTTGCCAAGCCTGGTAGGCGGCGTAGGTGTAAAGAACATATCCCTCCGGCTCGATGCCCTTGTCGCGGAAACGCTTCACGAGCGCAGCCGCCGCCGGGTTCTTGCGCGGGTCTGGAGAGAAGGTCATCAGCGTGCCTTCACCGGCAGGGCCGGTAATTTTCCAATAATCCGCAGTCACCAGCGCGTCGCCGGAGACCAGAACCGTGTCCATGCCCTGGCCGCGCATCTGTCGGACGATAAGGCCGGCTTCCGGATGGTAGCCGCCATAGTACAGGACGTCCGTCTTGGCCGCCTTGAGCTTGGATACAAGCGCATTGTAGTCCTTCTCACCCGGCGTGATGGTTTCGTACATCACTTCCTTCAGGCCGGCAGCATTCATTGCTTTTCTGGTCTCGTCAGCCAGACCCTTCGAGTAGGCCTGCTTGTCGTGAACCACAGCGACATTCTTGCCCTTGAAGTTCTTGGCAAGGTAGGCGCCAGCCACGCTGCCCTGTTGGTCGTCACGACCGCAGACGCGAAAGATATTGCTTCCAGGCCTTTCGTCGGTAAATTTTGGGTTCGTTGAAGCTGGCGAGATCTGCAACATTCCTTCTTCAGCGTAAACAGCCGATGCGGGAATTGATGACCCGGAGCAGAAGTGACCTGCAACGAAAACAACCTTGTCTCCGGCAAGTTTGTTCGCGACGGCAACGGCCTGCTTTGGATCGCAGGCGTCATCAGCAGCAATGAGATTAAGCTTTTGGCCAAGTACGCCGCCTGCAGCATTGATATCCGCGACGGCGAGTTCGGCGCCTGCCTTCATTTGTTCACCAAAGCTGGCATAACCACCCGTTAGCGGGCCAACGACAGCGACGTTCATATCCGCGCGTGCAGACGCAGAGAACGACAGTGCAAATGCAAGCGCCAATGCACTCAATACAAATCTGCGCATATGACTTTTCTCCCTGTTACTTGCGCCGGTGCTCTAATGTGTGGCGCAAACTTAGTGCGTGGACATTATAAGCTGAAAAATACGGCAAAAAACATAGTCAGATTTGTCATTGGGGCAATCCTTTAGTCCTGTGAGCCTTCGCGCTCGGTCCAGGTGAAAGGTCCGGTCTTGCGATAGAGCCACGGATATTGTGCCGCCATCTGGCTGGTTTGCGTCAACCGATAGGCGATGCTGGCGAATGCCATGAGCACCGCAGTGTCGACCGCATAGTAGTGAATCGAGGCGATGTCGCCCTTGTAGACATCGAGCGGCTTGTCGAGAAAAAGTCCCCAGTGGAGAAACCGGTCAGCCATGCCGAGCAGGCAACTGTAGACAATGACCTCCCTGAATGGGCGCCATTTGAGCGCCAGTGCACGGCCGGTGGCCCAAGCGGCACCGCCGCCAATGATGACGGTCAGGAAGAAGAAAACCAAGAACGACTTTTCCCAGATCAAACCCATAATGCACCTTGCGGATTCGTGACCCTCAATGCCGCCCACCTTCCAGATAGGCGGTGCGGATTTCTTCCTTAGCCAGCAAGCTCTTGCCCGTTCCCTTCATGGTAATCTCGCCATTCACCATCACGTAGCCGCGATGGGCGAGTTTCAGAGCGTGAAACGCATTTTGCTCCACCAGAAACACAGTCAAGCCTTGCTTGCGGTTCAGATCGCCGATCGCTGAAAATATCTGTTTCACAATAAGTGGCGCGAGCCCGAGGGAGGGTTCATCGAGCAGCAGTAGTTTTGGCCGGCCCATCAGGGCGCGACCGATCGCCAGCATTTGTTGCTCTCCGCCCGAAAGCGTACCGCCGCGCTGGTCCGCACGTTGTTTGAGAATGGGGAAGAGTGTGAGCACCTGATCCAGATCTTCGTCGAAATACTTATCTTCCGTCAGTTCCGCACCAATCTGGAGATTTTCCATAACGGTCATGCGCGGAAAGATGCGCCGGCCCTCGGGCGCCTGTGCCAGCCCGAGCCGCATGATGTCATAGGTTTGCATGCGGGTGATGTCTTGCCCATCAAACGTAATGGACCCGTCTCGGGCCTGAGGTCGGCCACAGATAGTCATCATCAGGGTTGATTTTCCCGCGCCGTTGGCGCCGATCAACGTAACGATCTCGCCCTGTTTGACTTCGACATTGACGCCGCGCAGCGCCTGGATTTTTCCATAAAACGCGGTGACATCCTTCGCCTGCAGCAGGATTGGTTTGCGCGCCATATCTCAGGCAACCTCCTCATCCTCGACGCCGAGATAAGCGGCGATCACATGGGGATCAGCGCGGATGAATTCAGGCGTTCCATCGGAAATCTTGATGCCGTAGTCTAGCACGGCGATATGGTCGGAGATTTCCATCACCACGCTCATGTCGTGCTCTATCAGGAGGATGGCGATCTTCTCCTCGTCACGAATATCGAGAAGCAACTGGTTGAGTTGGTCCGACTCTCGTGGGTTCAATCCGGCGGCCGGCTCATCGAGGCACAGCAGCAACGGTTTCATGCACATGGAGCGGGCAATCTCAAGCCGTCGCTGCGCGCCGTAGGGCAAGTCGGCGGCGGGATCGTCAGCGCGGTCAACAAGGTCGATCTTCTCCAGCCAATGCTTGGCGAGTTCAACCGCCTCGCGTTCCGCTGTTCTGTAGCCAGACAGGCCGAACAGCCCTGCGATTGCAAATCGTGAGGCGTGCACCAGCGGATTGTGCTGGGCGACCATCAGGTTTTCCAGGACCGTCATGCCGCCGAACAGGCGGATATTCTGGAACGTGCGGGCGACGCGCGCGCGCCGCGCGATGACATGATCGTCAAGTCGCTCCAGCAGAAATTCACTGCCGTCGTCATGCGTCAGTTGGATCATGCCTTCAGTCGGTTTATAGAAACCGGTGAGGCAGTTGAAGACTGTCGTCTTGCCCGCGCCATTGGGTCCGATAAGCGCTGTGATGTCGTTGCGGCCAGTGTCGAATGACAGATTGTCGATGGCCACAAGGCCACCGAAGCGCATGGTCAAATGGCTCACGCGTAGAATCGGATTCTTTTCCCAGAGCGTGGTCATCCCTTGCCCTCCTGAACCAGGTCACCGGAAACGGCCTTCTTCTCCTTCAGATAAACCGAAGGTTCGCGTGAGGTTATGAGGCCGCGCGGGCGCCAGATCATGATGATCACCATGGCGAGCCCGAACATGAGCATCCGGTACTGTTCCAGCTCCCGGAACAACTCGAACCCGCCGATCATGACGATCGCCGCGATCACCACCCCGATCTGGCTGCCCATGCCGCCGAGAACGACGATTGCGAGGATGATGGCTGACTCGATGAATGTGAATGACTCAGGCGATATGAATCCCTGGCGAGTGGCAAAGAAGCTTCCGGCGAATCCGCCGAACATGGCACCAATCGCGAAGGCGGTGAGTTTGGTATTTCGGGTGTTGATGCCAAGCGACCGGCAGGCGATCTCGTCTTCCCGCAATGCTTCCCATGCGCGTCCGAGCGGCAGGCGGCGCAACCTCGATGTCACGAAGTTGGTCAGGAGCGCCAGTGCCAGAATGATGTAAAACAGATAGATGATGCGATTGAGTGGCGAGTAGGGGATGCCAAAGAATTCGTGAAACGAGGGGTCTCCGCGACGCGTTAGTTCAAGCCCGAAAAAAGTGGGCCTTGGAATTCGTGAGATACCGTCGGGGCCGTTCGTCAGCGAGTACCAGTTGATGAGAACGATGCGGATCATCTCGCCGAATGCCAGCGTCACGATGGCGAGATAATCGCCCCTGAGCCGCAGCACCGGAAACCCAAGAATGATGCCCCACAGTCCGGCAAGGAGTCCTGCCAGCGGCAACGACACCCAAAACGAGAGGCCGAAGTGAGTGGCGATGAGGGCATAGGAGTAGGCGCCGACAGCGTAAAAGGCGACATAGCCCAGATCCAGCAGCCCGGCCAGACCGACCACCACATTCAGACCCCATCCCAACATGATGTAGGTCATCACCATGATGGAGACATCCAGGATGTACCTGTCAGTAAACGGCATGAATGGCAGAAGGACGGCAAAGGCGACCAGTGCTGGTGTTAGCCAGGGAGAGATGCGCCCGAATGCTCGCCCAACGGGCGCGAGCGCGGATGTGAGCGCATCCTCGGCTTCCGTCCCGCTCCAGAAGAAAAGATTGAGGATCAGGCGTCCGATGAAGACGGACCCGACGGCACCCGCAAGCAACCAGGGCCTGGGTTCCAGAAGCAGCACGCCGGGATCGTCGAGGGTGCGGATCCCGACAATGAATACAAACAGCGCGAGCGAAATGAAGGCGGCTATACCCGCGTCCTTCAGTGCTTCAGGAAGCCGGGCGGAAATCGATGTCGCGGGCTGCGCCAAGCGTTACACCTTCTCGACTTCCGGGCGGCCAAGCAGACCCGAGGGCAGGAAGATCAATACTAGAGCAAGCATCGAAAAAGCGGCCACATCCTTATACTCGATAGTGAAGTAAGCCGACCAGAAGACCTCGATCAAACCGATGATCATGCCGCCCAGCATGGCGCCCGGGAGCGAGCCGATGCCACCAAGCACGGCCGCCGTGAAGGCTTTGATGCCGGCAATGAAGCCGATGTAGAAGTCGATCACGCCGTAATAGAGCAGATACATGACCCCGGCGACGGCAGCGAGCGACGCGCCCATGACGAAAGTGAGGGAAATGGTCCGGTCCACATTGACGCCGGACAACGCGGCCATGACCCGGTCCTGCTCACAGGCGCGCTGCGAGCGCCCAAGGGACGTGCGGTTGATGATCAGCGTGAACACCCACATCAGCGCTACGGTGAGTGCGATAATGAGAATTTGCATGTAGCTGAGATTGACCACGAATCCGTCGTGTTCCATCACCTCAAACCCGCCGGTAATGAGCGGCTGTAGTGGTTTCACGCGCGCGCCTTGTGCGATCTGCACGAAATTCTGCAACACGATAGACATGCCAATGGCCGTAATGAGGGGTGCCAGACGGAAGGACTCGCGCAACGGCCTGTAGGCCACGCGCTCCAGGGTCCAGCCCCACACGGCGGTAAATGCCATCGTGACAAGGAGCACGATCACCAGCGCCAGGGGCACGAATGTGAGCCCTATGGAGAGAAGCGCCACGAACATGATGAGGGCGATGAACGCGCTCACCATGAAGATATCTCCGTGGGCGAAATTGATCATGCCGATGATGCCGTACACCATCGTATAGCCGATGGCGATCAGGCCGTAGATGGCACCGAGCGTCAGCCCGTTGATAAGTTGCTGAACGAAATATTCCATATGTCCCCCATGGAACGCCGGCAACGCCGGACATTCACTGCCCCTACTAAATCAAAAGGGCCCCCTGCTTACAACGGTGATAAATATTCAGGGAACAGAGGAAACGCTAAAGAAGGTTATGCGATCCGTCGCAAAACGGCGCGTCGCCTGTGTCCTTGCAGCCGCACAGATACAACGTTTCGGTTTTTTCCGCTGTGAAGATCAGCGGTTCGATGCCCGTATCCTTATGGGTGCCATCGCAGAATGGTTGTTTGCTGGACCGCCCGCAGCGGCACCAAGCGTAACGGCGTCCTTCCTCGACTTCGACTTCATAAGGTCCCAGCTGTGCGGGAATTGGATCTTCGGCCATGTGATTTTCCTCATTCCTGTATGCGAATGAGCCTGATTTCAGGCAGTCGGAAGACACGCTTATCCAATTCGTGCGACCAGAACAAGCGTACGTTTGGTCACGGGTAACCAAACTCGCGGTCCTTCGAACGTTCCTGAGCTTGATCGAACCAATGTGTGTATGTGATTTTATGGACTGGTGTGGCTGAATTGCTTGCAGAAATCCTGTTTCAATCGCCAATGCGAAGCGTTAAATAGTAAAAGGGTTTTCAGGGGGACGTCGGAAGAGGAGAATGCTGCCATGTCGGCACTCATATTCCTGCTCGTGTGCTTTGCGGCCATTGTGTTTCTGGCTTTGCGTCAGGCGCCACTTTCCATATGGGCGCCATCAATTGCAGTCCTTGCACTGATGGGGCAATTCGGTTTGCCGTTCGGCGAACCGGTTCTCTCTTTTTCAGGCGGTGCATGGGTAGGATGGGTGATTGCCGTGATCCTCGGCGCATTCGCTGTCCCGGATGTTCGCCGGCGCATCGTGGTAGAGCCCGCTTACAATGCCCTGAAAAAGGTGATGCCGCGCGTTTCCCCTACCGAGCAGGAAGCGCTTGAAGCAGGCACGATCGGCTGGGATGCAGAGATTTTCTCCGGCGCGCCAGACTGGTCCCGCCTGCATGATGTCAAACCGCCATCTTTATCCGCAGAAGAACGTGACTTCCTTGATGGGCCTACCGAAGAGCTCTGCCGTATGGTCGTTGATTGGGACATCCGCCACACGCGCAAGGATATTCCACCGGAAGTGTGGAAGTTCGTTGCCGCCAAGGGGTTTCTTGGCATGCTCATTTCCAAGGAGCATGGCGGCCTTGGCTTTTCCGCACAGGCGCAATCGCTGATTATCGGCAAGATCGCCTCGCGTTGTCCCGATGTCGCGGTCATCGTTATGGTGCCGAATTCACTCGGACCAGGCGAGCTCATCGAACGTTACGGCACAGATAAACAGAAAACGAAATTCTTGAAGCGGCTTGCTCAGGGGAAAGAGATTCCCTGCTTTGCTCTGACCGGTCCGACCTCCGGTTCCGATGCAGCCGCGATGCGCGATACGGGAATTGTTTGCAAGAAACGCTTTGAGGGCAAGGCAGTGCTTGGCCTGAACCTCACCTGGGCGAAGCGCTATATTTCCCTGGGACCCAACGCAACACTGCTCGGGCTTGCCTTTCAGGCATATGATCCGGACGGGCTGCTGGGTGGAGACGAAGAACTTGGCATCACCGTTGCGCTCATCCCAACCGACCACAAGGGTGTCGAAATCGGGCGGCGGCACCTGCCGGGCGGCGTCGCGTTCCCGAATGGTCCAAACTGGGGCGAGGATGTTTTCATTCCGCTCGATTGGGTTGTTGGCGGCAAGGAAGGCATCGGTCAGGGCTGGCGGATGCTGATGGAATGCCTGGCGGAGGGGCGGGCCATTTCCCTGCCTGCAAGCAGCACGGCTGCGGCCAAGGCCGCACTGCGCAGCACGTCGGCTTATGCACGGATCCGCAAGCAGTTTGGTTTGCCCATCGGTTTCATGGAGGGCATTGAAGAGCCGCTCGCGCGCATGGTGGAGACGGCTTACGTCAACGAGGCCGGACGTTCTGTCACGGCATCAATGGTGTCGGCGGGCGAGAAGCCTTCCGTTATTTCGGCAATCCTCAAATATCAGACAACCGATCGCATGCGTCGTGCAGTCAACGACGCCTTCGATATCCATGGCGGACGGGCGATCTGTGATGGGCCATCGAATTATCTGCAGACCGCCTATCAGGCGGTGCCGGTGGCTATTACGGTCGAGGGCGCCAACATACTCACGCGTACACTTATTACATTTGCCCAGGGTGCACTGAGGAGCCATCCATGGCTTTACAAGGAAATTCAAGCTCTTCGCGATCCCGACGCGGAGCAGGGTATAGACGCTTTCGAAGACGCGTTCAGTGGACACGTGGCCTACATGGTCGCAAATATTTTTGGTTCACTTTTTCACAATCTCACCGGCGGATACTTCGCCAGTGCACCGGCGCACGCCCGCGCCACGAGGCAATGGTATCGGCAGCTTTCCCGTGCGTCCCGAACCTTCGCACTCATCGCCGACGTGACCGTGGTAAACCTCGGCGGTGGCCTTAAAGTGAAGCAGAAAATTACCGGACGCCTCGCCGACGCGCTTTCAGAGCTCTATTTGCTCTCCTGTGTCCTCAAGCGTTTTGAAGATGATGGTCAGCCTTCAGCGGATCGAAAAATCGTCGACTTCTGCGCTGCCAATTGCCTCTATCGTTTCCAGCAGGCAATCAAGGGCGTTCTTGACAATTTCCCGATCAGGCCGATCCGATATCTAATGTACCCGCTGGCATTCCCGCTCGGCGCGCGCAAGCGGCCCGCTTCCGACCAGCTGGGCAAGGATCTGGTGCGCGCTGTACTGCAGCCGGGTGAGGTGCGTGACCGGCTTACACGCGATATCTTTATTATCGATGATCCCTCAGATCCACAGGGGCTGCTTGAACACACGCTTACCAAGCTCGTGGCGGCTGAAGAGGCGGACAAGAAGCTGGAGAAAGCGGTTCGCTCAGACACAATCCGACGCACGCATGCAAACGACTGGATAGCGGACGCACAAAAAAAGGATGTGATCACGGCGCAGGAGGCTGAAGCGCTCAAGGACCTTGAACAGCTTGTCGCTCGTGTTATAGCGGTTGATCATTTCGACCCGAAAGAGGTCATTCCTCACTATAAGATGTCCGAAACGAAGAGCCTGGCAGCCGAATGACTGAAATTTCCCCCGCTGATATCGAAAATCTGAAGGACTGGCGCTTCGAGATCGATTTCGAGGAAATCGCTTGGGCGGTGTTCGATCGGGAAGGCGAGTCCATGAATTCGCTCGGCCGTAGGCCGACCGAAGAACTCGCGGCTATTATCGCCAAGGTTGAGGATGCCGTCGACAAGGGCGAGGTGCGTGGCCTGGTGCTCATATCGGGTAAGGACAATTTCATTGCCGGTGCCGACATTCGCGAGTTCGACAAACTTGGCGATACTGGGCAGGTGGCGGAGGCGGTTAAAGCAACTATCGGCCTGTTTGACCGTATTGAAAAACTCCGCGTGCCGGTGGTTGCGGCCATTCACGGCTTTTGCCTCGGCGGTGGACTTGAACTCGCCATGGCATGTCACTATCGCATCGCGGATCGCGAAGAGGGAACGCGCCTTGGCTTTCCTGAGGTCAAGCTCGGCATCTTTCCAGGCCTCAACGGAAGTGTTCGCTCCATCGAACTGGCAGGCGCCATCAACGCGATGCAGTTGATGTTGACGGGTCGCATGCTGCGATCAGGTCCGGCGCGCGCCATGGGTATCGTTGATCAGCTTGTGCCTACACATCACCGGCTTCGGTGGGCGGCGCGCAAGGCTGTACTGCAAAAGCGGAAGTCAAAGGGCGCACCATGGTGGAAGCGGATCATGCGCAAGGCACCATTCCGCGAGTTCCTGGCAAAACAAATGCGCACCAAGACGGCTGAAAAGGTAAGTGAGGAGCACTATCCCGCACCCTTCCGCCTGATCGATCTTTTCTCTCAGTTTGGCGACAGCCGCCGCCGCATGAAACCGGCTGAAACGACGCTATTCGCGCCGCTGATGACGAGCGAAACCGCTCGCAACCTGCGTCGTGTGTTCGGGCTAACCGAGATGCTCAAGAATGAGGCCCCGAAAGGGGACTTCAAGCCCTTGCGCGTTCATGTGGTTGGTGCGGGCACCATGGGTGCCGATATTGCCGCCTGGTGTGTCGTATGCGGCATGCAAGCCAGCCTGCAAGATTTGAGTGCTGAACAGTTAGAAAAGGCGCAGGCCCGAGCAAAGACCCTGTTCAAGAAGCGATTCCGCTCCAAGCGGGACGCCGACGCGGCGATGACGCGTCTTATCTCCGACAAGGATGGCAAGCATATCAATCGCGCTGACGTTGTGATTGAGGCCATCGTCGAGAACCTCGAAATCAAGCAGAAAGTGTTTGCTGATCTTGAAGCGCGGATCAAACCGGGTGCTGTTCTCGCCACAAACACCTCGTCACTCAAGATCGAAGATATCGCGCGGCCCCTGAAAGACCCGGGACGCCTTATCGGCCTGCATTTCTTCAATCCTGTGCCGCAATTGCCTCTGGTTGAAGTCATTATGGGGGCAGGGAGCCGGAAGGCGGAGGTGCACAAGGGCTGCGCTTTCGTCAATGCAATAAGGAAATATCCCCTCGTTGTAAAAAGTTGCCCGGGTTTCCTCGTCAACCGTGTATTGGCGCCATATATGCTTGATGCAGTGCGGCGGTATCAGGAAGGTGAGCCACGCGAAAAGATAGATCAGGCTGCGGTTAAATTCGGCATGCCGATGGGACCGCTGGAGTTGTGCGACGTGGTCGGACTCGACATTTGCAAGCATGTTGCCGAAACGCTGAGCCTTGGCCCAGTCGATGACAGTGAACTCGACCGGCTGGTCAAAAACGGCAAACTTGGCAAGAAATCCGGTGAAGGGTTTTATGTCTGGGATAAGGGAAAACCCAAACGGCAGAAGGCCTCCTTCGATGACGAGGATCTTGTGACGCTGGGACGTGATCTTGTAAGGCCGCTGATCGATGAATGTGAGCGCGCCCTGGCTGAGCGAATTGTCGAAGATGCCGATCACGTAGACGCCGGTGTCATATTCGGCACTGGCTTCGCACCATTCCGGGGCGGACCGCTCCACTACAGAAACCAGAATAAGGATGCCGCGGCAGCGGCGTAGGGCAGCCGGAGACCTCCATGGCGGATAAAACGATGCGACGCGTGGCGGTGGTCGGGGGTGTGCGTATTCCGTTTTGCCGTTCTTATGGCGCCTATTCTGAACTGACCAATCTGGAAATGCTGGTCACCGTGCTCGATGGGTTGTCCGCCCAATACGGTTTGGACGGGGCGCATGTCGATGAAGTGACCGGCGGCGCCGTCGTTACGCATGCAAAAGACTGGAACCTGACGCGCGAAGCGGTTATCGGCAGCACACTCGCGCCATCCACGCCCGGCGTCACGATGATGCAGGCCTGCGGTACGAGCCTGCAGGCGGCACTTGGGATCAGCGCCAAGATAGCAACCGGCCAGATTGAATGCGGCATTGCCTGCGGGTCGGATACGGTGTCGGACTCGTCAATCGTCTTTCGGCGAAAATTCGCTCAGCGGCTAATCCGGCTCACGCGCGCACGCAGCTTTAAGGATAAACTTGCTGTTTTTAAAGGATTTTCTCTAGGAGAACTTGCTCCTGAACCGCCCAGCGTTGCGGAACCCCGCACCGGGCTGAGTATGGGCCAGCACTGCGAATTGATGGCGCAGAAGTGGAAAATTCTCCGCGAAGACCAGGATTTGCTCGCCTATGACAGCCACAAGAATGCCGCGGCTTCATATGATGAGGGTTTTCAGGACGATTTGCTCGTGCCATGCGCGGGTGTGTATCGGGACGATAATCTGCGCGCCGATATCAATCTTGAGTCGATAGCGGAGCTTAAGCCCGCTTTTGAGCGTTCCAAGCGCGGTACGCTGACCGCAGCAAATTCAACACCTCTGACAGATGGGGCGTCGGCAATCCTCCTTGCTTCAGAAGAGTGGGCCGCTGCACGAGGCCTGCCGGTTCTTGCCTATCTGACTCATGCGCAGAGTGCAGCCATTGATTTTGTTGCAGGTGAAGGGTTGCTGATGGCGCCGACGGTCGCGGTTTCCAAAATGCTCGATCGCGCGGAGCTCAAATTGCAGGATTTCGACTATTACGAAATCCATGAAGCATTTGCCGCGCAGGTGCTGTGCACGCTGAAAGCCTGGGAATCCGCCGAATATTGCAAGCGAATGCTTGGAAAAGACCAACCGCTCGGATCAATAGACCGCCACAAATTGAATATAAAAGGTTCCAGCTTGGCGTTCGGCCATCCTTTTGCCGCGACTGGGGCTAGAATATTGGGATCGCTGGCAAAGATATTGGCCTCGAAACCAGACGAAAGAGGTCTTATATCCGTGTGTACGGCAGGCGGTATGGGCGTCACCGCAATACTGGAAGGCGCTCGCGAGAAAATTGATTCTGTTAAGGCTGGCTCAACTGATTTGCAGACAGAATCATCTGATTCGGCAAAATCGGACGAACACGGAGAAAATGCCGGAAATGCGTAGACGCATTGCGGTATCGGCTTGAAAGGACTGAAAAGTGACCGGAACGAACTTGCGGGCAGGGGGAAATGCTTGGACACGGACAATCCGTGTTGGACTTCAGTCAGCTGCGATGGGCGTAGCTGTCTGTCTTGTCACGACAATTCCCGCGGCTGCGCAGGCTGATTTGGGCACTTGGCTGAATACTGACAGGAAGGGCAAGATCGTGCTCAGCGAGTGCGGCGACCAGAGCCTGTGCGGCAAGCTCGTATGGCTGAAGGATCCGCTGGATGAGAAGGGCAAGCCTTGGCGCGATATCCTTAATCCAGACCCGGTGCTGCGAAGACGCCAGGTTGTTGGCATTGATGTGCTCATCGGTACGAAAAAGATCGGTCCGAACACCTGGCAGGGACAGATCTACGACCCCGAAGTCGGGAAGGTCTACTATCTGAAACACCTCAAATTGGGGCAGGACAGGGTCGAAATCAAAGGCTGTCTGTCAAGCGGATGGCCTTGCCGTACCAAATACTGGACCAAATCACAGCCTGTGCGCCCGCCAGCGCCAACCATGCAGGTCGCCAATCGCCAGACCGGCGCACCAAAGCCGCCTCCCGCTCCTCCGGTTGCAGCGCAGGTCCCGCCGCCCGTAGCAGTTGCGCCACCCGCGCCTGTTCCACCACCTGCACAGGCGCGCGCGCCTTATCGTCCACCGCAGCCAAACAGACCACAGGCCCGTCCTCCTGCGCCACCGCGCCCGGCGACCGCACCACCATCCGCGCCGCAGGTTACGGCCTCCATCCCGCGTTCAGGCGGTTATCTCGTTCAAGTCGCCGCCCGGCAGAGTCAGAATGAGGCATTGCGCGCCTTCAACGATCTGCAGCGGCGCTATCCTCGGCTTCTTGGCGGAATTCGTCCGCAAGTGCTGCGGGCTGATCTCGGCCAGCGTGGTATTTGGTACCGGGTCGGTATCGGTCCTATGGCGCAACAGAGTGCGGCGACAAACTTCTGCCAGCAGCTGAAATCTGCGGGCGCCGACTGCTTCATTCGCCGGCGCTAGAAGACCGCGATTTCTCCTCGCGCAGTTCCTTCTTCGACAGTTTGCCAATCATGGTTTTTGGCAGTTCGTCACGGAACTCGATATCGCGTGGCATTTCGATTTTGGAGATTTTCGGCTTCAGGAACTCAAGGATGTCAGCACGAGTTGCGGAGTGTCCTTCGCGCAATTTGATATAGGCAGCTGCGGCTTCTCCACGATACTCGTCCTTCACGCCGATCACTGTCACTTCCTCGACCGCTTCATGCTGGTAAATGGCCTCTTCGATGCGCCTTGGATAAATTTTGAACCCAGAGACATTGATCATGTCCTTGAGGCGATCCACGATAAAGATGAAACCGTTCTCGTCCATGTGCCCGACGTCTCCTGAGCGAAAGAACTTGCCCGTAAACGTGTCTTTCGTCTCCTCGGGCTTTTGCCAGTATCCGGCCATGACTTGAGGTCCGGCGATGCAGATTTCTCCATCTTCGCCAAGGGGAAGTACCGTCGATGGGTTTTCGATTGAACGGATTGAGATGAGGGTGGCTGGAACGGGGAGGCCGATTGAGCCTTCTACGGCTGAGTCTTTGGGCGGGTTGCAGGTTGCGACCGGTGATGTCTCGCTCAGACCGTAGCCTTCGACCAGAGAGCATCCAGAGATTGCTTCGAAGCCTCGCTTTACTTCGATTGGCAACGCCGCGCCGCCGGAGATGCAAAACTTCAAAGAGGAAAGGTCGATCGACTTGGTTTTCGGATGATGCAGTATGGCATTGTAGATGGTTGGCACGCCCGGAAAGACCGTGGGTTTTTGCTTGGCTATTAGGGTGAGTGCTTCATCGAGATCGAATTTCGGCATCAATATCAATTCATAGCCGCGCGAGATCCCAAAATTGAGCACCGTCGTCATGGCAAAAATGTGGAATAGCGGAATGATACCCAATATCCGCTCGCGGTCTCCGAGAAGTGAGTCGGACCAGGCATCAACCTGCTGAATATTGATCGTTAGGTTGGCATGGGTGAGCATTGCCGCTTTCGGCGTGCCTGTTGTGCCACCGGTGTATTGCAGGACGGCGATGTCGCGATTTGGGTTGATTTTGACCGATTCGACATCGCCGTCATTATTCAGAATGTCACTGCCAAAAATGATTCGTGAACGCTTTTCCGACTTTCGAAGGTCGGCCAGGTGCTTCGACTTTAGTAGGCGGAACAGGATCGACTTGTGGGTCGGCAACATCTCCGCGAATGGGCAGATTATCGCCTTGTCCAGGACACCGCGTTCAAGCAGGGCTTCTGCCTTCGCGAACAGCACAGCCAGGTCCAGAGTGACGAGTATCTCTGTCTCGCTGTCTTGAACCTGTTCGTCCAATTCCTCGACTGTGTAGAGGGGATTGCAGTTCACAATCACACCACCGACCTTGAGGATACCAAAGTAGTAAATGACATAGGCGGGACAATTCGGGAGCAGTAGGCCCACCTTGGTTCCCTTTTCAACGCCGAATTTTTGCAGTCCTTTTGCAACCCGATCGACAAGCGTGCCAATTTCTTTATAAGTTATTGTTTTTCCATGGAAATAAGTGCAAACTCTATCTCCGAAACGGGCCACACTATCGTTCAGAACCACACCCAACGTCTTAGGTTCATAGTTGGTGTCCCACTCCAGTCCTGGGGGATAGGCATTGAGCCACGGGTGCTTCGTGTTCCGCCTTTTGGTTTTCTTTCTTGAGGAGTTTGTCATTGGCCGAATCATCTGGCTTTCTGTGTGAAGCGCTCCGGCGGAGCGTTAGGACCACTAATTTATTCGCCCGGAAATCAGGATTCCAGTCTTGTTACAGACGGTTAATCTTAACCCAAATGTGCCTTCATCCCTTGCAATTGTCGTTGAACATGTCCAAATGGAGACGAAACGCGAACGGGCTCGCGTGCGTTTGTGGCGCTGGTGCGACAGTTTGATCCATTTGCCTGCCACGCTAGACTCCGGCCGATTTTAGGACTATTTGAACGCGCGGCTTGCTCAAACAAACCAATTGCATTAGCAGTTTGGGAAAATTGACGAAGCTCCGCCATATTATTTTACGGGGCAGGGAGAGCGATATGGACGATGTGGCCACCAAGATCATTGATATTCTCAAAAAGAATATGAAGGAGCCATCCGACTCGATTGCGTTGGATACGCCTCTTACCGATCTTGATATTGAATCTCTGGACCTCGCGGTCATCGTGTTTGACATAGAAGACACGTTTGGCATTGAGATCCCATACAACGCAAACGAAGAGGTCGAGGATTTTGCGACTGTCGGTTCGGTGGTGGATAAAGTGAAGTCCATCATGGCCGAGAGCAAATCTTCCGGAGCCGCTGCCTAGCAACGACTGCACCTGCACCGCACAGTCGCGGGTCGAGTTCACAGTCAGAAAATCATCTACAGACAAATGGCACAGCCTAAGGATCGCAGGCGCGTCGTAGTGACCGGCCAGGGTGTTGTTTCCTCGGTCGGGATCGGACAGGACGCATTTTGGAGCGCGCTCAAAAAGGGCGAGTGCGGGATCGGTGAAGTTACGCTGTTTCCGACCGAAGAGCTCTACATCACCATCGCTGGCGAAGTGAAGGATTTCGATCCGAAAGAACGCTGCCAGTCGAAGCAATTTATGTTAGCCGACAGATACTCTCAGTTCGCCGGTTGCGCGGCAGGTGAGGCGGTAAAGCAGTCGGGGCTTGAAATGCCGCTTCAAGGTGAGAAGGGCTACCGAGCAGCCTGTATTATCGGGTCAGGTATCGGTGGTGTGTCCACCATGGAATTGTCCTACAAGATGCTGTTCGAAGAGAAGAAGCGTGCGACACATCCGCTGACGCTCCTGAAGACTATCGGGTCATCCGCCGCCGCGCATGTCAGTATCGAGTATGGCATCACGGGTCCCTGTTTTGGTGTGGTGAGCGCCTGTTCAACCGCCCCCCATTCTATTGGGCTTGTGTATCGCATGATCCGAGAAGGGCTTTGCGATCTCGGTATCGGTGGCGCGTCGGAAGCATCGCTGAACTGGGGTACCACACGGGCGTGGCAAGCCATGCGCGTGCTGAGCCCCGATGGATTGTTCCCCTTTGCGAAGGGGCGTAACGGCACGGTGCTGGGCGAAGGTTCCGGCGTGTTTGTGCTTGAGGAATATGAGCACGCAAAGGAACGCGGTGCGACAATCCTTGCTGAACTGGTCGGATACGGCATGACATCCGACGCAGCCGACATGGTCAATCCGTCTATCGACGGTGCATCCAGCGCTATGCAGATCGCGCTCGATGATGCCGGTCTTTCACCAGGCGACATCGATTACATCAACGCGCACGGTACCGCGACTACGGTCAACGACATCAATGAGACCCGCGCGATCAGGCGCGTATTTGGCAATGCCGCAAACAACCTTTCGATTTCTTCGACCAAATCGATGCACGGCCATTGTCTGGGCGCAGGTGGTGGTGTTGAGGCAGTAGCGGCGATCAAGGCGATTGAAGAGAATATCGTTCCCCCGACTATGGGGTTCAATGAGCCCGACCCCGAATGCGACCTCGACTATACGCCCAATGAGGCGCGTGAACGCGAAGTTACCTACGTGATGTCGAATTCATTCGCGTTTGGCGGGCTCAACGCGGTTCTTATTTTCGGACCTCCTCCGGCCTAGGGTCGGGCGGTCCTGCACCGGCGCGCCGATTGGCGATCGCGCCGTCTTCCAGCAAAATTTTATAGTGTAGAACGGCGGCCCAGATCGCCGTCATGATGAGCGCGAATCCCCATGCGCCGAATGCAAGCGGCAACAGGAGGGTTTCGGCGAAGGTCACCGCATAGTTGGGATGTCGAGTGAACTTGTATGGTCCTTCGGTGACCACAGGCGCGCTGTCGAGGGTTATGATGCGATGTGTCCAGTAGCGTCCCAGTGTGCCGATGACCCAGTAGCGCACACCCTGCAGAAGAATATAGAGGATGAGCAGAGGCCAGTAGACCTCCGCGTTGGGTGGAATAAGCAGGAATATGCCGGCGATCCATCCCAGATGTGTAGTTGCGACAACGGGGTAGTAGCTTGCGCCAACTTCATGGGCGCCTTCCGCCAGAAGACGCTTGGTGTTGGCCGCAGAATAGACTTCTTCCAGACCGCGCTGCAGCAGAAGAATCAAGGCAATGATTTGAGCAAATCCGAACATGGTCGCGACTATGTGCGGGAAAGATCGACGAGTGCAAATGAAACCGTGAAACCGGGCCCAAAAGCGATCATGAGATGAAGTCCTTTGTGGCCGGCGGATGCCATGCGTTCCAGAACGAACAAGACGGTGGGGGAGGACATGTTGCCATAATCACGCAATACGTCCCACGCGTGCGCCAACTCCTGCTCATTGGTTTCCAGAGCGTCGGCGATCGCCTCCAGGACTTTGCGTCCGCCCGGGTGTGAGATCAGACCGTCAATGTCGCTGAAATCCAATCCATGGCTTGCAAGAAACGTGTCCGCCGCGTCACGGAGCTCCTCACGTGCGAATTGCGGGATGCGCGTGCTCATGACCACCCCGAACCCATCCCTTTCTATGGACCACCCCATAACATCGAGCGTGTCCGGCCAATTGTGTTCGCCAACTGCTTTGATGCGTCCGATTCCAGATGCCGTTGAACCTGTCGCTCCGGCGTCACGAAGCAAAAGCGCCGCCGCCCCGTCGCCGAACAACGCACTCGATACAAAATTGACCTTGTTGTCCTTGCTGGTGCGCAGATTGAGCCCGCACAACTCCACACACAGCACCAATACGCTTTGACCATCAAGGGTGGCGGCGAGGCGGGCTGCGCGCGCCATGCCGGATACGCCTCCTGCACAGCCGAGACCGAAAATGGGCAGCCGTTCGGTTGTGGGGGCTAGGTTAAGGCGATGCATCAACTTTGCATCAAGGCTTGGTACGCTCAGTCCTGTCGTGGAAACGGTGACGATGGCGCCAATGTCCTGCGGCTTGGCTTTCGCATTCGCAATTGCCTCTCTTGCAGCCTGTTCCAACAAGTCCAGTGCGGCGCTCTCATAAACCGCATTGCGGTCGACCCAGTCGTGTGGCTCGGCGTACCAGTCGAGCGGCACGCAGGAGTAGCGGTGCTTTATGCCAGTGTTTTCGAACACACTTTCCAGATGTCCAAATCCAGGAAATTTTCGGCGTGCCAGAAAAAGGGCTTCCTGTTGTGTGTAGCGATGTGGGGGGAGTGATGTCGCAATGGATGCAATCTCTATGTTGACTGCCTCCCTTGTTTCGACAGCTGGAACACTTTCTTCAACGCGACGCAACATAACCGCTTCCCTCCTTTGCCGTATGCCGGACTGGCCCGGAAAACTGCGGACCGCTGAGCAGGCCGGTTCGTTGATGTCGGTTCTGACGATTTAACCCGTGCTATATTTCGCCCAGACAAACGGCCAAACACATACGGGAGAGTCTTTTGAGCGAAATTATGATCACTGCGGGTAGTATTTCGATCCGCGTGGAGGTTTTAGACACACCAACCGCCAAAACGATCATGGATGCACTACCGTTTCAGGCGAGTGCGCAGACCTGGGGCGAGGAGGTTTATTTCTCCACACCTGTGAGCGTTGCGCGTGAAGCAGACGCTCGCGATGTTGTTGAGCCGGGGGAAATTGCTTTCTGGCCGGACGGTGATGCTATTGCCATTGGGTTCGGACGCACACCCATTTCGCATGGCGATGAGACGCGTCTTGCCAGCCCATGCAACATCTGGGGGCAGTCGCTGGACGATGTCCGCGCGTTCGCCGCCGTTGATCCCGGAGATGCCGTGAAGGTCGAGGTAGTCTAGAGCAGGTTGAGCCCGCGAAAGCTCGCGTGCCCTTCTTTGCCGACGATGATGTGATCGTGGACGGTGATGCCGAGTTTTCCGGCGGAATCCACGATCTGTTTTGTCATCTCGATATCCGCATGTGATGGGGTCGGGTCGCCGGATGGATGGTTGTGCACCAGAATGATCGCAGTTGCTGAAAGCTCAAGTGCGCGCTTAACGACTTCGCGCGCATAGACGGGTGTATGATCGACCGTTCCTTCCTGCTGGACTTCGTCGGCAATGATGTGATTGCGCTTGTCCAGGAAGAGAATGCGCAGTTGTTCTTTGCTGTGAAAACCCATGGCGGCGCGGCAATAACTCAGTACGGCTGACCATGAGTCGAGGACAGGTCTTTCCATGACCTCACCTTTCATCAAACGTAGTGCAGCACTGCGGACCAGTTTCAGTTCTGTGATAACAGCGTCGCCGACGCCGGAAACCTCAGCAAGGCGCTCCACAGGCGCATTGACCGCTTCCGCGAAGGATCCAAATGTGCTGATCAGCTTCTTTGCAAGCGGTTTGGTGTCGCGCCGTGGTAACGCGCGGAACAAAATGAGCTCCAGGAGTTCATAGTCAGGAAGGGCATTGTCTCCGCCCTCGCGAAAGCGCCGCCGCAGCCGGTCACGATGTCCAAGAAAGTGAGGTTGGCTGTCCCCCTTGGATCCCATTCCGGAACTCAGCCGGTTTCGTAGGGTGGATGATGCAGCCCGGCCGGCGACACGGTAAAGACCTCGACACCATCTTCGGTCACCCCCACCGTATGTTCGAACTGGGCCGAGAGAGACCGGTCGCGCGTTACGGCAGTCCAGCCGTCTGACTTGATTTTGACCTGAGGCTTGCCGAGGTTGATCATCGGTTCGATGGTGAAAAGCATTCCAGGTTGCAATTCGACGCCTTCGCCGGCACGCCCATAGTGAAGTACGTTGGGGCGGTCGTGAAAAACCTGCCCGATGCCGTGTCCGCAGAAATCACGAACAACGCTGCAGCGTTCGCCTTCCGCGTAGGACTGGATGGCCGCGCCGATATCGCCAATGTGTTTGCCGGGTGCCACGGTATTGACGCCACGCATCAGGGCTTCATAGGTCACGGTTGTAAGCCGTTCTGCAGCACGAGAAACATTTCCGACAGGATACATACGGCTGGTGTCGCCATGCCACCCGTCGACGATCAACGTTACATCGATATTGAGAATGTCACCGTCTCTCAACGCACGCGGTCCAGGGATGCCGTGACACACGACATGGTTGAGCGACGTACAGATTGATTTCGTGAAACCGCGATAATTTAAGGGGGCGGGCACCGCGCCGTGATCCATCGCGAATTCGAATGCAAGGTCATCGAGCGCTTCGGTCGTGACGCCTGGCTTGACCTCACCAACGAGCATGTCGAGGGCCTGGGCAGCAAGTTGCCCCGCGCGGCGCATATGTTCAAACGCTTCCGCTCCGTGCAGTTTTATCCTGGTGTCGGGCCTTCCGGCACGGGCAATTTCAAGGTTCAACAGAAGCTCCGCCTTTTCTCATGCCAATATTATCACGAGATTTAGGGACTATCCCAGCAATTCGCAACCGATGCTGCGTGGTTGATCAATAATATGTGCAAGGCGCCCTCAGGGGCGGATCGGGATGCGCCCAGCGACTTCAATACCCTCAGGCGATATCTTGCATGCATAGGCCACCGCCTCAACCCAGGCTTGTGCCGCGGCATCAAAGGCTTCGCCATATGCCGGGTCAATATCGCGCGCGAGCGAGAACTCCGTCGCGTCACCGCGCTGGATGAGATAAACCATCGCCGCGCGATGCCCCTCCTGAACCATGCTGGAAAGTTCACGCAGGTGCTTTGCGCCCCGGCTGGTGACGGAGTCGGGGAACTCGGCGAGGCCGTTTTCGCGCATAAGATGGACGTTTTTTATTTCAACATAACAGCGATTTAGAGATTCATCCTCCAGAAGGATGTCAATTCGGCTGTTGACCCCGTATTTCACCTCGCGCCGTAATGCCGGATAGTCGGAGAACTCGGAAATTGCGTTGGACTTTATGGCCTCTGCAACCAGCGCATTGGGGTGCGCAGTATTAATGCCGACGAGAACAGGTCCCGTGCCAAGGTCAACCTCAACAAGTTCCCATGAGAATTTAAGCTTGCGTTTCGGGTTGTCGCTTTCCGATAACCAGACCCTTGATCCCGGCTCCGCAAGGCCCAGCATTGATCCTGGATTCGCGCAATGAGCCGTCGTCGTCCCACCATCGTCGAATTCGATATCGGCGAGGAAGCGTTTGTAGCGCTTGATGAGACGGCCTGACTTGAGCGGTGTGGGGAACAGCATGGCACGGGACCATATGAAGCGAGCCGCCAACTCGCAAGATACTTTGGCGCGGTGGAAAGAGATTATAGTGTAGGGCCGCAACAGGAGGGGCAGGAGTGCCAGAAAAACAAGAGACAAATGGGCAGGGCATCGTCACTGCCGCGGTTCTCGTGATCGGCGACGAGATCCTCTCTGGGCGCACCAAAGACAAGAACATTGGCTATATCGCTGACTATTTGACAGCGGTCGGCATCCGCCTCTCCGAGGTTAGGATTGTTGCAGACGTGCAGAAAGAGATTGTATCGGCGCTGAATGCCCTGCGCGCCGGTTACGACTATGTTTTCACAACTGGTGGCATCGGGCCAACCCATGACGACATTACAGCCGATGCAGTCGCTCGCGCGTTCGGCGTCACCATTGATGTGGATCCGCGCGCCGTCGCTATTATGGAAAAGCGCTACGGCCCGGGCGAATTTACGCCGGCCCGCTTGCGCATGGCGCGGATACCAGAGGGCGGAGAGCTCGTACGAAACTCCGTCTCAGGAGCGCCGGGTTTCATGATTGGAAATGTGATTGTGATGGCCGGCGTGCCGCGCATCATGCAGGTCATGCTCGATGATGTCGCGCCCAGGCTTCGCACAGGTGCGAAGATGCATTCGCGAACGGTACGGGTGGAACGCCCTGAAGGCGTTGTTGCCGCTGGGCTGGGACGCGTACAGGAAGCCTTTGCGGACGTACAGATGGGGAGTTACCCCTTTATGGAAAAAGATAAGCTGGGAACCCATCTGGTGCTGCGGTCGGTCGATGAGGCCAAACTGGCGGACGCGCTGCAAGCCCTCTGGAAGATGCTGGAGGCGGAAGGGTTCAACGAGCTGGCTTCCGAGGTGAATACCGCTGCCGCCGCGAGTGCGGACTGAGGGGCACGCCATTATGATCCACACCTGCGGCACGCCCGGACTTTCATCCTGGGATCAAGTGAGCTGCTATTGTGAGCGCGCGCTTAATCCGGATTTCTGGGCCGAACCGCTCAACGCCATGTCCAACCTGGCGTTCCTGTTTGCCGCCGCTTTTGCTTATACCGATTTGCGCACACAACGCCCCTCCCAAGGCGTGCCCGCCATTCTTGTTTTGATCGGCCTGCTCATCATGGTCGGTGTTGGCAGCTTTCTGTTTCATACCTATGCGACCATGTGGTCGCAACTTGCCGATGTCGGGCCGATCGCTGTGTTCGTCGCCGTCTACATGGTGCTGGCGCTCAGATGGTTTCTGGGCGTGCGGTTCTGGAGCGCGCTCACCATCTCGGGCGCCGTGGTCGCCTTGGCCGTTTCAATGTTCCTGTGCGGCGGGCCGTTGCCCGAAAACCTGTGCCGGGCCCTGGGAGGTTCCCTCAACGGTTCGCTAGCCTACGCTCCGGCACTTGGCTCTCTCATAGTGATCGGCATCATTCTCCATCGCCGCAAACACGCGGCTACCGATTGGGTCCTGTCCGCCATGTGCGTGTTCACCGTCTCTCTCGTTTTTCGGACCATCGATGGTTGGCCAAAGGGGCATGCATTGGGGTGCATGGTGCGTGACATGGGCGAACAGACGGTCCATCTCGGTACTCACCCGCTATGGCACATTCTCAACGCTGTGACGCTCTATCTGCTATTGCGCGCGGCGATTGAAAACGCACCTGCTTCGAGCACCACCTGACGTTTCGCCGGATAAATTTTTCTCCAACGATTGAACCTTCTGCCTCCCTGCCGCGACCAAGGATCATGCGGGCGGCAGGAACGCTCACCCATTTCAGATACTAAGCACAGTTCAGCCGCCCTCCATCACTCACTCACCCTGGGAGGGTAAAATGTTGAAGAAAATCGCAAAATTAATCCTGACATTCGCCACGCTTTCGTTGGGAGCTCAGCACGCTCAGGCGGCTCGGGACGTTGATGTTCCTTCTGCCAATATCACAACGACGTTTAGCGGAAGTGGTGTCATTGAGGTCATTTCGACCGACGGGAATAAATGGACGGAAGTCAAAGGTTCCAACCTGGTGTTCCCGGTCAAAGTCGACATCAGCGTACCCTCTGGCTTTGTCCGCGGATACAGGATCGCCGCGGGCGCCAAGACCATCAAACATGAGCTTTTTGCGCCGTTCAAGCCCACGCAGTTCAGTCAGACGATGTCCCCGTCGGGTACGACGGGTGAGTGGAAGAAGCAATGGAAAGAATCAGTTATTGCAAAATGCAATGCGCAACTTTCGGGCGGAAAAGGCGTCGATGAAACGATTTCGCTGACACATGAGGTGGTCGTGGGACTGACGGCCTGGACCTCCAACGCATCGGGGCAGTCCAATGACGCGATGGTTCGGACCACACAGGCTTCGTTTCCCCTGAAGTGTATCGGCAAGCCAAAACCAAATCCGCATACCGCCACCAACGATATCGGTTTTGACCACGGCGACATGAAGATCAGAGGCATCAAACTTTTCCTCACAACCTATTCCCACGCATACTCGCAGCCAAACCCCGGAACAAAGTGCAAAAAGGTCAAACTCCTCGTCAGGCTCAACGCGAGCAAGAAGGGCTCTGTTCGGTTCAAGCTTTGGAAGAATGTCGGTGGCACGATGACCAGCAAGGTGATCGATGCCTGGGCCGCACATGACGGTAGTGGCGGCTTCAAGGCAGAGCATTCGGAGTGGATTTCGGTGAACAAGACAACCTATGTCCAGGCCAAGGCGGAAGAGATGGTCAACCCCATTGGTCTTTCGACCCCATGGGAGGACATCACCCTGCACTGCACGGGTGCCGGCGGTGAAGGTCTGACCACCGATCTGCCCGGCGGAGACGATCCTCTGCCGCCAACTCAGAAACTGACCGGCGATTTCTCGTTCATCGACAATGGCGGCACCAAATGTCCGCGCCAGGGGAAAGCGCTGATCAATTTCATACCGCTAGGCCCGCAAAATGTGCACTATTCGTTGGATTGTCTGCACGGTCATTTTTCCGGGGTCGCGCAGACCGTGCCCGACGGGAAGGGTGGCTATGTCGCGCCGGCACTGGTGAGCTTCGACATCGACAAGACCTTGCACGCGAAATGCGCGCTGAAAAGCGTAGCGCCCGGCAAGCCGAAGGTGCACGCGCTCAAGGGTCACCTGTTCCAATGCGTCAAGCGGACCTTTGACCCCGTCACCAACGACTTTGGGTCGGATTCGCGGCCGCCAACAGACTCGTCGACGCCGAACAAGGTCGTTATCGATCCGCCGCGCGTGGTGCCGCCAAACACCGGTCCCACCGTTATCGTCGACCCCGTCAAGATCTCATGTGTCCGTGGTGCTGTTCGCAACAACAGTTGCTACTGCCCGCCCAAGCACAAGAAGACGCAGATAGGTCGGAACAAGTGGCGCTGTGACCCGATCGTGGTCGATCCGCCCAAGACACCGCCGGGCACGGGTCCGAACGTGATCGTCGATCCAGTCCGGATTACCTGTCTCCGTGGTGCCGTTCGCAACAACAGTTGCTACTGCCCGAGCAAGCACAAGAAGGTCAAGATTGGCCCGAACGCATGGCGCTGCAACAAGGTTGTGATCGACCCGCCCAAGACGCCGCCGGGTTCTGGCCCGAATCGGGTTGTTGACCCGCCCCGCAGGATTTCCTGCAAAAACGGCGTGGTCCGCAGAAACAACTGCTTCTGCCCGCGCACCCACAGGAAGGTCAAAGTCGGTACGAACGCCTGGCGTTGCGTGAAAAAGGCCACCGTTGTTTCCCCGAAGAAGGGTGGCTCCTCGCTGAACCTCCGCAAGCCAACGCGCAAGGTTGCACCACCGGTACGTATCGCGCCGAAGAAAAAGAAGAAAAAGAAGTCCAAGAAGCGCCGTTCGTCGAACAACAGTGGTGCCACACAGATGAGGCTCATGCGCCGGCGCTAGAAACGCCATAAGGCTCAACGCAAAACGAAGCATGCGCGCGCCCCGTGACTAAGCGGGGCGCGTTTCGTTTGGAACTCACTGTTTTGGGTCGATGGCGATATCGGCGGTTTCTTCCTTTCCATCAGGAGAAAAGATCAGTCCGACATTGCATTGGTTTGCATTCTCCCAGTTTCGGCACATGGTCTCAAACGCTGCAACGAGCGCCTCTCTGTTCGGCATGCCGCAGAGCTCTGTCGGGAAATGAAAGCCGATCGACAGATTGATGCTCATGATGCCGCTCCAACCGGCAGGGTAACACCAGCGCGTGCGCAGGCACTCCTGTCCGCCTGCCTTGTGGCATTTCTCGCGTGCGCATTTAAACGCGTTGTCCGCGTTGTCAGCGAAGCAATGCGTATGGGCCTGCTCGGGTGCTGTAACAAAGGCAACGCCTTGCTGGCCGGCAAGAGCTGGAGAGGTGAGCAGAAATAGAATTAGCACTGTCGCGGTGCGGAGAAATCGCTTCATCGTCCGAAATTACGCTTGAAGCTGGATGATCACAATGTGTGGTTTGAGCAAGATGGTGCCAAAAAGAAACCCCCGCTGAAGCGGGGGTCCTGAAATTGTTTCCAAATTGAACCGGGAGAAATCCAGGGTTCGATATTGAGATGCGAAAACAGAGGTCTAGCTACATCCGCTGGTTGCTCCGCAAGTGTCGCACTTCAGGCAAGTGCCGTTTCGCACCAGTGTGAAGTTGCCGCAATCGCCACATGCCTCGCCTTCATAACCCTTTACGCGGGCCTCCATTATGAGGTCGGTCTCGCGGCGTTCACCGAGCCCTGAGACAGGGTTGGCAGCGGCCGGAGGGGAGAGTGCCTCCTCGACCGCCGCCGCAGCACCAAGGCTGCGCGGCTGTGGTGGTAAACTGTCGGGCGCTAGGGAGGAGCTCGTGGTTTGGGATACGCCCGACGATCCAGCCCCCGCTGCGACCGCTTCAGCCTCGGCGGTGTTCCCCGCCACCACAACCAGCTTGTCGTTAAGCCGGCCGCGGGTAAACCCGTGACTTACAAACTGCGTTGCCGCGCTACTCTCGCCCCTGCCTTCGCTGACACCCTTGCCCAGAACGGTGCCGCCGACATCAGCCGGGTCGACATGGGCAAGCTCGTGACGATCGAGATAGGACACGGCGAGTTCGCGGAAAATATAATCGAGGATCGATGTGGCGTTCTTGATCGAATCGTTGCCCTGCACGAGGCCAGCCGGTTCGAACCGGGTGAATGTGAAGGCGTCAACGAATTCTTCCAGCGGTACGCCATATTGCAAACCGACCGACACGGCGATGGCGAAATTATTCATCAGCGACCGGAACGCAGCGCCTTCCTTGTGCATGTCGATGAAGATCTCACCCAGACGGCCGTCTTCGTATTCGCCAGTGTGCAGATAGACCTTATGGCCGCCAACGATTGCCTTTTGCGTGTAGCTCTTGCGGCGGTCCGGCAGGCGCTCGCGTTCAGCCGTCTCACGCACGCGCTCCACGACCCGTTCAACGATTTTCTCAGCGATTGCTTCAGCGCGCTGCGCGGCGGGCTGGTCGCTGGCGATCGCCTCGAGCGTGTCTTCCTGCTCATCATCGTCCTGGCCAAGCACCTGAGCGTTAAGCGGCTGGGAGAGTTTCGAGCCATCGCGGTAGAGCGCGTTGGCTTTGAGCGCCAGCCGCCAGGAGAGGCTGTAGGCTGCCTTGCACTCCTCAACCGTCGCGTCGTTCGGCATGTTGATGGTCTTGGAAATGGCGCCGGAAATGAACGGCTGCGCCGCTGCCATCATGCGGATGTGACTTTCCCACGAGAGATAGCGTTTGCCGATCTTGCCGCAAGGGTTGGCGCAGTCGAATACCGGCAGGTGCTCGTCTTTCAGACCCGGGGCGCCTTCCAGCGTCATTGCTCCACAGCAATACACGTTGGCCTCGTCGATTTCTGATCTGGAGAAACCGATTTCGTCGAGCAGATCGAAGTCGGGAGCGTCCAGCAACTCCGGTTCAATACCAAGTGTGCCGGTGCAGAATTCTTCGCCAAGCGTCCACTTGTTAAAGACGAATTTGATGTCGAACGCACTTCCGAGTGCGCCTTCAATTGTCTCTAGCGTCTCGTCATTGAATCCCTTGGCCTTAAGTGCTTCGTGATTGACGCCTGGTGCATCCTCGAGCGTCCCGCGACCCACCGCGTAATTGATGATGCCCGAGATCGTTTCGTCATCATATCCAAGGGTGGAAAGCGCCTCAGGCACTGTACGGTTGATGATCTTGAAGTAACCACCACCGGCGAGCTTCTTGAACTTCACCAGAGCGAAGTCAGGTTCGATGCCGGTCGTGTCGCAGTCCATTACAAGCCCGATGGTGCCTGTGGGCGCGATGACAGAGGACTGAGCATTGCGGAACCCGTGCTTGCGGCCAAGCTCCAGCGCGCAGTCCCAGGCGGTCGCCGCATGGGCAACAAGCCGTGCATCAGGGCAGGAGGCATGATCAAGGGGCACAGGTGCTGTTGCCAGCTTCTCGTAGCCTTTGGCCTCGCCATGAGCTGCGCGGCGGTGGTTGCGGATCACCCGCAGCATATGGCGCGCGTTCTCTTTGTATCCGGGGAAGGGGCCAAGCTCGCCAGCCATCTGGGCTGATGTGGCGTAGGAGATGCCGGTCATCAACGCGGTAATGGCACCGCAGATTGCGCGGCCTTCCTCTGAGTCATAGGAAATACCGCTCGCCATCAGCAGTCCGCCGATGTTTGCGTACCCGAGACCAAGAGTTCGATAGACGTAAGACAACTCTGCGATCTGGCGCGAGGGAAATTGCGCCATCAGCACCGAGATTTCCAGCACGATGGTCCACAAGCGCACCGCATGCTCGAATTTCTCGACGTCAAAATTGCCGTCTTCCTGGCGGAACGTCATGAGGTTCAGCGAGGCCAGATTGCACGCCGTATCGTCGAGGAACATGTATTCCGAGCACGGATTCGAGGCGCGAATTTCCCCGCTTGCCGGACAGGTGTGCCAGTCGTTGACGGTCGTATGGAACTGGATGCCGGGATCAGCGCAAGCCCATGCCGCGTGGCCAATCGATTCCCACAGCTCAGTTGCGTTGACCGTCTCGGCAACCTCGCCGTCGGTACGCTGGATCAGATCCCAGTCTCCGCCGGCTTCGACCGCCTGAAGAAACTCGTCCGTGACCCGAACCGAGTTGTTGGAATTCTGGCCTGAGACGGTGAGGTAGGCCTCGGAGTCCCAGTCCGTATCATATGTCCGGAAGTCGATTGCCTCATAGCCTTGCCGGGCAAACTGTATGACCCGCTGGGTGTAGTTGTCAGGAACGTTTGCTTTCCGTGCTGCGCGGATCTCTCGCTTTAGAGCAGGGTTCTTTTTCGCATCGAAGCAGTCGTCGCCATCGGCGTCGCAATTGATGCAGGCCTTCATCACGGCAGAGAGTCGCTCGGCGCAGATCTTTGATCCCGTTACAAGGGCCGCAACCTTCTGCTCTTCGCGCACTTTCCAGTTGATGTAGTTCTCGATGTCAGGATGATCGACATCGACTACGACCATCTTTGCAGCACGTCGGGTGGTGCCGCCGGACTTGATGGCGCCGGCCGCGCGGTCGCCGATGCGCAGGAAGCTCATCAGGCCTGAGGATTTACCGCCACCTGAAAGGGGTTCATTCTCGCCGCGAAGGTGGGAGAAATTGGACCCGGTGCCGGAGCCGTATTTGAATAGGCGCGCCTCGCGCACCCACAAATCCATAATGCCGTTTTCGTTGACCAGATCATCTTCAATCGACTGGATGAAGCAGGCGTGCGGCTGGGGGTGTTCATAAGCAGTTTCTGAGAGCCGCAACTCGCCGGTCTTGTAGTCGACATAGAAATGCCCCTGGCTTGGCCCGTCGATCCCATAGGCCCAGTGCAGGCCGGTGTTGAACCATTGCGGAGAATTAGGGGCAGCCATCTGCATGGCCAGCATGTAGCGGTGCTCATCGAAAAAGGCCTGGGCATCTTCCTCGCTTGAGAAATAGCCGCCTTTCCAGCCCCAGTAGGTCCAGGTTCCAGCCAAACGGTCGAATACCTGCCGGGCATCAGTTTCGCTGCCGGAGCGTTCATCTTCGGGCAGCTCGGACAAGGCCTCGTCGTCTGTTGCAGCGCGCCACAACCAGGAGGGAACCGTGTTTTCTTCAACCCGTTTCAACCGGGCAGGCACACCCGCCTTGCGGAAATATTTCTGTGCCAGAATATCCGCGGCTACCTGGCTCCAATGCTTGGGAACTTCGAACTTTTCAAGTTGGAAGACGACGGAACCGTCCGGATTGCGGATTTCACTTGCCGCCTCCCGGAACTCGATTGCGTCATATGGTGACTTCCCTGCTTCAGTAAACCGCCGCTCAATGCGCATTTTCCAATTCCCCGAATTTCACGACCGCTTGTCCCACATGACACGCGATACCAACCGTTGCTGACAACGGCTCCCAATCTTTCTGCTAGACACGTCCCCGTTTGAGGCTTGTCGCCTCTCTTGTTTGTGTCTCTCTCGTTCCCAAACGCTCGTTTGGCCTCAAAACCCTCTATCAAGAGAGCCGGCGAGGAAGGCCGTACCCGCCTCGCACACGCCTTCCACCCATCCTGCCCGCCTTGAATAAGGCTCAGGGCACAAGGCCCTGGCGAACCGGAAGTGTGCAACGCGGTACAGCCCGTTCAGAGAACATCGGGCGGTGACTTGCCCGAAGAAACAGTACCGTCGCGCGATTCTGGTACGGCGTCAAGATATAGTATGAATAAGGTTAAGATGCGCTAAATGTGGTATCTATAGCAAGAACAACCTGTGCAGGAAAGCGTGCACAAGTTGTGGAAAATCTGGGGAATTTTGACTGAACTGTCGCTGAAAGCCCCGTCGGACGCAGGGCAGAGAGCCTTACTCGTAGGAACGCCGAGCTTACACCGATTCGATGTGCCGTAAAGCGGCAGGAAAAGCTCAGAATAGAAAATTCAAGGTGCGAGTGCGTTGCTTGACCCGACTGAGCGGGTCATATGCACTGAGTGCTCTTTAGTCTAACGGAAGAAGCGCAATTAGTGCACATATTCTACTTGGACAACCTGTGACTCGTATGACAATCTGCGGGCGCGGGGTTTAATTCGAAAGTTTAGAGTGCATGACGATGAGTCCAAGACAATTTCGCCAGTGGCGGAAATCACTGGGCCTGAAGCAAAAGGAAGCTGCCGAACTTCTCGGGCTGAAAAAGCGGATGATCCAGTATTATGAAAAAGGCGAGAGGGACGGGAAGCGGATTACCATTCCCAAATATGTTCGCCTGGCCTGTTACGCGGTCGTCAGTGGCGTCCATGACTTCGATGGCGAGAGCGTAAAAAATGGCGGCACAGCCAAAGCCGCGTGACGCGAAAACACTCTTAATTTCAGATCGCCGGAAGATCGATTGCGGAAACGTTGTCAGCATTTGTGATGATGTTGGGCCGCGTCATGATGGCCTGCTTGAGCCCATACACGCTGGTGGGCTTGGCATATCTAGACAGGGAAAGGTGAAACGGTCATAGTCCGGCCCGCATCTGAGGCATCAAGCGGCGAGCAGGGATGGGACTTTTCAAAGAGATATTTGCCTGGTGGACTGGAAACACCTATGGCACGCGTCTGTTCACGCTGCGCAAAGGCATATTCGTCGGCGAGGATGAGTTGGGAAACCGCTATTACCGCGAGCGAAAAGGAAAACGGCGCTGGGTCATTTACCGCGATTTGGCTGAAGCATCGAAGGTTTCTCCAGACTGGCACGGCTGGCTCCATCATACGGTCAATGAACCGCCGACAGAGGAAGACTACACCCCTAAGCCATGGCAAAAGCCACACCGCCCCAACATGACCGGCTCACCAGGCGCCTACCGGCCGCCAGGAAGTACGCTCGTACCAGGCGACAGACCTCCTGCCACTGGCGATTATCAACCTTGGACACCGGAGTAGAACCCTCCTTCCGTGACGGTCGTCTCTGCAGGATGAACATTTGCCTTCGTCTTGCCATCGTCGCGTCAGACACACGTGCCTGGCATGCAGCTCAACAAATGCCGGCGAATTGCAAACTCAGCTTTGAGTCTGGGACGAAGCTGTACTAAGACGATGGAAATGGATGCGGGCGAGGCAATGACAACGACAAGGAACAGCAGTGAAGGATGCCGGTGGCTCCTTGCACTGGTTTTTGCCTGTACCACCTTCTCAATCAGCGCACAGGCGCAGAAGATTGAAAATCCGATCGCAGTTTTTGCCGCACTCGACAAGGTGACTGCACGCATTTCGCCTCTTGAGATTCCTATTGGTGAAACCGTCAGGTTCGGTGCACTCACGGTGACGCCGCGGGTATGTTACACGCGGCCGCCGACAGAACCTCCGCTTACTTCCGCCTTCGTCGAGGTTGAGGAAGTCAAGCTATCCGGAGAGAAACACCGCATATTTACCGGCTGGATGTTTGCGCATAGCCCTGGGCTTCACGCAGTGGAGCACCCGGTATTCGACGTCTGGCTGACAAGCTGCAAGACAAATGAACCTGAGCAGCCGGCTGAGAGTTTGGAGAATTCACCCCCGCCGAGTAACGCCCGATCCAACTGACGTTGAAAAGTTTCCCGTGACACTTCCATCGCGCCAAACCGGACGAGGTGCTCGGTAAGAAACTGGGTGTCGAGGAGACTGAAGCCGCCAAACTTCAACCGTGCTGCCAGATAGATGAGCGCAATTTTACTCGCGTCCCTTTCACGCGAGAACATGCTTTCGCCGAAAAACGCGCCCCCGAGCCGAACTCCATAAAGACCGCCCAGCAATTTGCCATCGCGCCACATCTCGATAGTGTGGCAATGCCCGAGTTCGAACAGTTCGCCATAGAGTGTGCGGATACGTTTGTTGATCCATGTGGTTTGCCGTCCGGGCTGAGGCTCCGCGCATCCGTCGATAACTGCCTCGAAATCATTGTCGACACGAATCTCGAACTGTTCCTGGCGAATCGTGCGCGCGAGACGGCGCGGCACATGAATTGAATCGAGCGGCAAAATGCCCCTGCGTTCTGGTTCAATCCAGTATAGGGCCGAGTCTTCGGCGCTTTCAGCCATCGGGAATATTCCGCACGCATAGGCCTTGAGCAGAACTTGCGGCGTAATGTCGACCATGATGTCGTTGATGGAAGCCATGTTTCGGAATGTTCGCTACGGACTTGCCGAATCCAGACTAGGATTTTTTCAGATAATTTTCGAGCCAATGAATGTCATAGGAACCATTGACGATGTCCGGTTCTGAAATGAGTGCCGTGAAAAGCGGGATTGTCGTGTCGATACCCTCGATGACGAACTCGCCGAGTGCCCGCTTCAAGCGCATCAGACATTCGTTGCGATTGCGCGCATGCACGATGAGCTTACCGATCAGGCTGTCGTAGTAAGGCGGTATTGTGTAGCCGGCATAGGCACCAGAATCGACACGCACGCCCAATCCACCTGGCGGGTGAAATTGCCTGATCCGACCAGGCGAGGGGGTAAACGTCTGCGGATGCTCGGCATTGATGCGGCATTCGATGGCATGGCCCTCGAAGCGAACATCTTCCTGACTGAAACTCAAGGGTGCACCTGACGCGATGCGGATTTGTTCAATGACGAGATCAATTCCGGTGATCATCTCAGTCACCGGATGCTCCACCTGGAGACGTGTATTCATTTCGATGAAATAGAATTCACCATCCTCATAGAGAAACTCTACCGTTCCTGCGCCGCGGTAGTTCATTTCTTGCATGGCGTGGGCAACAGTTCCCCCGATGCGGGCGCGTTCGTCGTCGTTGAGGGCGGGCGATAGGGCCTCTTCCCAAATCTTCTGATGGCGGCGTTGGAGTGAGCAATCGCGCTCGCCGAGATGGGCTGCATGGCCCTGTCCGTCACCGATCACCTGGACTTCAATATGGCGGGGTTTGGAGAGGTATTTCTCCATGTAGAGTGTGTCATCGCCAAAAGCGGACCTGGCTTCCGCCCGGGCCGTGGACACAGCTGTGTCGAGATCGTTCGGGGTCTCGGCAACCTTCATGCCACGCCCACCACCACCAGCTGCCGCCTTGATCAAAACCGGGTAGCCAATTTCTTGAGCGACAGATTTCGCGTCATCACCGGGGGAAACCGCACCCTTTGATCCTGGGACAACCGGTATTCCCAGGGATACTGCTGTCTCCTTGGCTGCAATCTTGTCGCCCATGGTCCGGATGTGTTCCGAGGTCGGACCGATGAAGGCGATTTGATGCTCTTCGAGAATTTCGGCAAAACGGGCATTTTCAGAAAGAAACCCATATCCGGGGTGGACGGCGTCGGCGTTGGTGATCTCGCACGCGGCGACGATTTGCGGCACGTTCAGATAGCTGTCCCCTGGCCTTGGCGGACCGATACAGACGCTCTCGTCGGCGAGTTTTACGTGCATCGCGTCTTCGTCGGCCGTGGAATGAACAGCGACAGTGGCTATGCCGAGTTCCTTGCACGCCCTCAGGACCCGCAGCGCGATTTCCCCGCGATTGGCAATAAGGATCTTATCAAACATGAACTTGGTCCATCGCCGGGCCGTATGCTCGCTACTTGTCTATTCGATCACGACGAGGGGTTCGCCGAATTCAACCGGTTGGCCGTCTTCAACCAGAATCTCGAGCACTGTACCCGAGCGCGGAGAAGGTATCTGGTTCATCGTCTTCATTGCTTCCACGATTATTACGGTCTGACCTTCGGTGACCGTTGCACCCACTTCAATGAAGGGAGGAGAACCAGGTTCCGGCGCCCGGTAGGCGGTGCCGACCATCGGCGAGATTACGGTACCAGGATGGTTTGGCCGTGCCGGTTCGTTTGAGCTGCCGCTTGCCGGCGGAGCGGGTGTACCTACAGGCGGCGAAACTACGGTGGTTGCCACTCCCGCTGCTGCACGCGCCACCCGAACACGCAGATCCTTGTGCTCGATCTCGATTTCAGTCAGACCAGTTTCACTGAGCAGGTCCGCAAGATCGCGTATAAGCTCCTCGTCAACGGATGAGGATTTCGTTGTCTTTTTCTTATCCGGCATTCCCAGCTCCGCTGTTCCCCCGCAAGACCATTGACGTCAGCTCTCCGCCGCGTCAAGTCGCTCAGCCAGCGCTTCGACCGCCAGCTCATAACTCTTTACCCCGAAGCCGCAGATGACACCAACGCAGGCGACGGAAATATATGAGTGATGCCGAAATTCTTCACGCTGAAAAACGTTCGACAAATGCACCTCGATGCAGGGGACATCCGTCGCGAGCAGGGCATCCAGTATTGCAACGGACGTATGTGTGTAGGCCCCCGCGTTGATGATGAGACCAGCAGCATTCGCACCAGCCTCCTGAATCCAGTCTACCAGCTCGCCTTCGGTATTGGACTGGCGGAACTCGATTGCCAGCTCATACTGCGCCGCGCGGGTGTTAACGCGATTGCGTACGTCTTCAAGAGTTGCGTGGCCATAGACTTCCGGCTCGCGCTGGCCAAGCAGGTTCAGGTTCGGACCGTTCAAGACATAAATCGGTTTGGACATATTGTGGCGCCGTCAAAGACGTGATTGTGAAACACGGCGGTCAGATGCGCAAACTGGCGCTGACTGCCGGGCGCCCCCTGTACCAGTTTTCGCCAGACGTTGCAAAATTGCGCCGAACGTGGAGTCAGCAGCCGGACTTGCATCCATTCTTGCGGACATCAGCCACGTTCTGCTGGAAAACCTTGAAGAGGTCTTCGGGTGCCCCCGGAATGGATCGGTCGCCAACGAGATAAAATGGCGTACCTTGGATGCCGAGTTTGTTCCCCAATTCGCGGGTTTCCCGGATGATTTTACGCGTTTCGTCCGAGTTCATGTCTTGGCGCAGCTTGTCCATGTCCAGGCCCAGGTTTTCCGCCAGTTTCAAAGCCGTCTGCTCGGTGTTCTGGCCACGGTTTTTGAGGAGAGCAGCGTGCACCTCAAAATATTTCCCTTGGTTCTTGGCTGCGACCGCAACGCGGGCTGCGCCTTCCGAACGTTCTCCAAATATCGGGAACTCCTTCAGCACAACGCGGACTTTCTTGTCTGAGTCCAGCAGTTTGGTCAGATCATTGAACGCCCGCTTGCAGTAAGGGCAGTTGTAGTCTGAAAACTCAACGATTGTGACGTCACCATCCGGGTCGCCCGTTTCCAGGCCGTAGTTGTCGCGGAAGATCGCATCGGCATTTTCTGAAATCGCGGAGCGAATGCGGGTCACACGTTCTTCGGCCTGATGGCGTTCAAGCGCTTCTGACATCTGAACAAGGATCTGCGGGTTCTTGAGCAGGTATTCCTGCACGGTTTTCTCAACTTCCGCGCGCTGCGCCTGGCTCAGTGACGCATCGCCGCCGGATGGTTTCTCAGCGACGACAGGTTTGGTGGCGACTTCCTGCTCAGGCCCGGTCATAGCGCCGGGTGAAAGTCTCAGGAATACGGCGAACACTGCAGCCGATACGACGGCGCCCACGAGCGCCGGCACAACGAACTGCATCAGGCCGGATTTTGTAGAGTCTGAAGAAGGGGGGGTGGATTTGCTCAAGGGGACTTCCTGTGGTTTAGCAGCCAGAAGACTTTACTTTCAGAATATCATCGGCTTTCAACCAGTTTCTGGATCCTGGCGAGAATATTTTTTTGGCATCTTGGGCTTGCCGTTTGGCGAGTTTCGATTTGCCTTCATACTGGTAAGCATATGCCGATGCCAGCATCGCGTTCGCATTATCGCGTTTCAGGCCATATGCGGTCGCCAGCTGACGATATCCCATAGCTGAACACTTTTCCTTAATCAGCGCTTTGCGGAGATGTGAAATGACTTCATCCAGCATGGCCTGGTTGGCTTGCTGCTTATTCTGCGCGTCCGCGAGTAAAGCTTGTGCTAACAGGATGCGGATAAGGGGTTCCTCGGGCGCAAGCTCGACCGCCTTGCGCAACGGCGGCACAGCATTGCGCGCTTCTCCGCTCTTGAACAGAAATTGTCCTTTGAGTTCATAGAAATA
>Ga0209633_10000523_pt1 | contig 44196 bp, 41 predicted proteins | sample Cruoilmetagenom1_FD_187290 | JGI IMG/M metagenome (GOLD analysis project Ga0209633, IMG submission 187290) | Oil polluted marine microbial communities from Coal Oil Point, Santa Barbara, California, USA - Sample 1 (SPAdes) (version 2) | ecosystem: Environmental > Aquatic > Marine > Oil seeps ...
AAGACAGTGCAGAGAGGGTCAGGAAGATTGTCTCTCTGCAGAAATTCAGCAGAGAGACACGATCTCGTTTTTGGAAAACAGGCGGGCAGAACCTGCACTGTTCCAGAAGACAGCGACAAGTCCGACCTTTGCGCAGACCTTGGCAAGGTCTGCCTTGGAACAGGCTCAGCTCTCTTTCTCGACGCGCTGTTGTGCGCGTTCATTCTGGTGCGAGACAATGAGAAGGACCGCCAACAGGACCAGACTCACAAGCCCGATCATCCCCCCCATAAGACGGCGCTCCCAATATCCCGCGCCTTCGCCGAGAAGAGGACCATTGCCTGCCACCATCCATACCAAAGCGTTGATAAAGAGGTAAGACAAAAGGATCGCACCGGTCAGTTGCAAAGCTCGTTTGCCTCCCACATTTGTCGAGAGAAGCAACCAGACTGAACCGCACAGGAGGGCTACACCTAGCGAAACAAAAAGAATCGCCAGAATTGAGCCACCATCGCCAAGCATGTGCTTCGGGAGAATACCGTCAAGCACAGTGCCTCCTCTCCCCTTCTTTGCATAGTTCTCCGGGATTCCCGCAGAAAAGCAAGCGCATGACCATCACAGACTCCGTTCATACTCGGAGATCAGACGAATCTGTTCTTGCGTGAGAAATCTCCCGAAACCAGGCATCCGTCCCTGCCCAATACCACGGACACCATAAGGCTGTTGCCAGATGCTCCCCGCAGAAATAAAGCTCATTTGTGCGAGCAGGCCATCGGACATCTCGTGCACAGACGTTGGCCCGGGGTAATCATCCGCGTCAACGACAGCTTCTCCACTCTCATCGTCAATCACCAACAAACTCGTTTGTGGGAGATAACGGAAGTTTGTACCAGAGATCTCTTGGGAATACACACCGCGGTCTTCCCCTCCGAGCAGCTTGTACTCATACTTCTCGACGTTCTCTGTATCTTCAAGAGTCGGGTAGAGCGGCATACCTTCGTCCGTGAACCATTTCGGATCACCTTTTTTATTCATCTCTTCCCACCAGAAAGGCGGGACAGGCAAAGAACCTTCCGCCGAAGCAGTTGGGATAGGAACAAATCGCTGGACTTGCACAGGGAAGTAGTTTTGATCGCGCACCAAACGCTGGGTGAGCTTCCCGTTCGCGTCTCTTTCTTCTTTCGTGAAAGAGAAGAGTTTCGGAACGAGTGCTGCCTCATCTGCTGAAGTAACCGGTTTCCCCTCGGCATCCAAGAATGTGACCGTGCCATCCCTCGCTACTTCACGGCTGCGTTCCAGAATAGGCTGGCGTGTATCAGGGAACTGCGCCTGCACTGTGATCAAACTCGGACCAAAAGACCCGGCGCCAGCGGGAAGCTCGTGCTTTTCTCCCGGAGCAGTATAACTGTAACCAGGCGTATGGCAACGCGCGCAGTTCACATCAAACAAGGCCTGCCCCATCAGGGCATCTGCTTCCGTGTCAGCAAACTCCGGCAAATCTTGCAGTAAGCCCAAACGATTCATAGCACTATCCGTGTACTTCTCACGAGCAGTGCCTTCATCGACCTGGATGGACGCCAAATACGACAAGACGTCTTCGACTTGAGCCTCGTTCATGGCCCCTCCGCCCGCAAGTCCCCATCCAGACATCGGAGTACCAGGACGACCATACACCACGATGGTTCGCACAGACTCTTCACTAAAACGCAGTAGGACATCATTCAGCGAAGGGACTTCCCAAGTGACTACGCGCAGGTCTCCCGTCGCGGGATCAGTGATCGTATAAGAAGTTGACCCGCCTGCGCCTCCGGCAGAGTGACAAGACTGGCAGTCAAATGCCCCTGGAATTGAATGCCCTTCAGCATCTGTCGCAGGACCAAAACCGATAGCCCCTCGCTCCACAGACCGCAGCTCGAATTCATCGAACATGTCCTGTTGGCGAGCAGGTTCTGTCACAAAGTAAAACCCGATAAAAAGCGCACAGGCGAAAACCGAGTAAACCGCAGCGCTCAAGGTCCGTTCCAATGAAGAACTCTCAAGCTCTTCATCATCAAGATAGGGCTTCAAGTTGGCAGGTATCGACTGAGCAGAACGGCGGTCACGCATCGCCGAAACAAAAACAAAAACCACAACGAGAGTCGCCACTCCGACAACGCCCAGCGCTATCTTCGCCTCGTCAGAAAGGGCGTTTCCCCCTCCAGATTCTGCAGCCTCGGTTGCAAGCCAGAGTGTTGCACGCGCGTTCACTGCCCCATCACCTCTCTTGCAAGAAATATCGTTGTCACGGGTGTCAGGGCAGGGCAGGTATTACACACAGTGTGGACCCTCCGGAGGCTGACTGACCGTATCCGTGCCAATCGAAGGCCCCAACGTGAGGGCACCAGTGTCAACACTGATCTTGTTCCCGCTAACTTTTAGAGGGAATCTATCCATTCCCCGCGGCGCAGGCCCTCCCTGCTTTTCCCCCGCTTTGTTGTACTGCGAACCATGACAGGGGCATTCAAACCAGCTGGAAGAGTCACAAAAAGGAACTCTGCACCCAAGGTGCGGACATTTTTGATACAAGGCCATGAGGCCAGTCTTCTCGACCCCTGCCCAAAGCGCACTGTAGGTTTCCTTCGCCGCGTCAAGATCTTGCGGCTCATAAGGAACAAGATAAAACTTGCCCTCAGGCACGTAAAAGAACCCGTCTTCGCCGGCAGTTCGTTTCACCTCATCGAGAGGCTTCCCGACCGTCACCGTAGAACCGAAGCCCTTGCTTGGCGGAGGAATCATAAAGGCCAGGGCACCGCCCCCCAAGGCAGCAAGCCCCACACCTGTCCCCGTCACAAGAGAACGGTTCAAAAGCTGCCGGCGAGCCATTCCGACTTCGACAGGGTCAATCGGAGCAGAAACCTCCGGGGCATATACTGCCGGGAGATCTTCTTCTTCCTCTTCCTCTTCCTCTTGGGACCCAACAACAGAAGTTACGTCCTCAAAAGGAGGAAGAGTCTCACCCCGATCTACTCGGTCGACGACACCTCGCCGCGAGTCCAGCAGCTGTTGACGTGCGGCATCACGTTCCAAAGCCTCACTGTCCACAACAATATCGCTTGGGCGACGCGCCGCCATAACAGCAAATGCCAATCCGCCGAAGAGGACAGCAAGGGTGATGGCCAACCCCGCGACCAAAGCCGGCTCCATTGCGAAAAGCATGTGTTCACCTCGTCTCAGAAGTCGAAGAAAATACCGTCAGACCATGGCCAGACGAAGTTCTGTCCCGGACCACGGAAAAAGATTCCCGTCAGGGTCAAAACTGCCCAGTAGATCATGAACATGGTGAACAGAGAAGTGGCAAACTTCCGCTCAGACGGCTTGGTTGCCCGGTTCCGATCGATGTACGGAGCTGCCATAAGGCCGGCCACTCCAATCCCTGGCAGCATCACGCCTGCCACCATGGGGTCAAACTGGGTGAGGAGCTCCTGAAGACCAAGGAAATACCAAGGTGCCTTTGATGGGTTTGGTGTTTCGTTGGGATTTGCAGCCTCTTGCAGTGGAGCATTCACCAGGATGGAAAAACCAATGAGAAAGGCCGAAACAAGGAGCAGTGCAACAAACTCGCGACTTAGCAAGTGAGGCCAGGTGTTGACTTTGTCAACAGGGTCCCGTTTCGTCGTCTGGATAGACCCGGACTTCACGACAGCAAGCAAACGCTGAGTACGCGCAGGACCTGATGGTTTTGCAGGAGTAGGACGCTGCGAGGAGGCCCCTTTCCCGGCACCTGCACCCGCAGCCACAGGCTCTTTTGCAGGGGGAGCAGCGCCCCCGTCACTCTTCCCGGCACGCGCCGCTTTACTTCGCTCCAGCAAATGCGCGGGGATACCGCCAGAGGACTTCGCAGACGCTTGCGCTTTCGGAGCTTTTGTCGACTCCTCCGGCGGGGCCTTCACTTCCTCTGCAGCGGCATCGTCCTCTCCGCTACTTTTTGCTGCGCCACGCGCCTCACGAGACCGTTTCAATAGATGCTCTGGGATCTCAACCATGCCCGTGTCCCTGTGTAAAAACTCGCACTCCTTGCCCCTTACCCATTAAAGCGGTCCAGAAATGCCGCCGTCCTTACGGACTCGCCAAAAATGAACTGCCAAGAAAATCACCATCACAAAGGGCAGCATCAAAACATGGAGCGTGTACCAGCGCAAAAGTGTGTTGGAACCAATCTCTTGACTGCCCAGCAAGATGAATTTCACATTGCTCCCGAACACAGGAGTGAAGCCCATCATGTTGGTACCTACAGTCACTGCCCAAAGCGAAAGCTGATCCCATGGGAGGAGATAGCCAGTGAAAGCCAACAAAAGAGTCAGTAGCAAAAGAACGCAACCGACGATCCAGTTGAATTCGCGCGGAGGCTTGTACGCCCCATGATAGAAAACCCTCGCCATATGGAGGAACACAGTAAACGTCATGAGGTGCGCTCCCCAACGGTGAATATTCCGTACGAGGGCACCAAACGCAATCTGTGTATGTAATGACTGAATATCCTGATACGCATTCGCCGCCGTGGGACGGTATGCGAACATCAAGAAGATTCCTGTTACCGTGAGCAAAATGAAAAGAAAAAAAGAAACACCACCGAGGCACAAGGTGTAGGACACCTTTACCGCGTGACGCTTCACTTTCACAGGGTGCAAGTGGTAAAGCACAGAGTTCATCACCACATAGGCTCTGTTACGCGGAGTATCTCCATACCCTTTGCGAAACACTGAACCCGGCCGGAAGACAGAGGTCCAGAACTGTCCGCCCTGCACCTTTTCAGTCATCACATTGCCGACGGCATCCTTGAATTTCCGCTTGCCATTACCATTCTCTGCCACCACCGCCTCCTTCATGGGCCTGTGGGCATCGGTCCGTTCTTATTCTGTTTCGATCCGGCTCATTGAGCGCCGGCTTATTGAGCTGTTACCAACCGGTTACCGGGCGACAACCTATAATGCGACTTTCGATACGATTCACCAGCGTATCCCATAGCCGTAACCATGTTGGTTATTGCGCCCTTGCCCGCCTGCGCCGGTGGGCTCTTCCTGTAGTTTCCCCAGAATGATCACGCCAGTCGGACAACGATCGACGCAGAGAGCGCAACGTGTGCACTCGTCTTCATCGATCACGAAGACAACATGATCCACCGGATCGGCACCAGGAACCTCAATGCCTTCTGCTTCGGCAATGATGCTGGTGTCGAGCATATGAATGCACTTCCACGGGCACATATCGACGCAGCCCTCGCACAAAATGCACTCAGACTGATCAAGAGAGATAAATGACTTCGGCTTCACCTTGGAAGCAAAATCTTTTGGCGTGAACTGCACGAGCTCATAGTCCGTACGGAAGGGCGGAGTCTCCGCAACATAATCCTGTTTCGCCATCTCATATCACCTCCCGTCCCAATTATTCCGGTCCAAGTTTCTACTTTCACTCAGAGCCACTCAACAGAGGACGACCATAAACGGAAGTCCCCAAAACCTGTTTCGCGGGACTCTTCTTCTTTTTGTCACGCTTGTACAGCTCCTGGGACCAATAGATACCCAAAATACTGCCAACCGTCGCCACGCCGTACCACATGGTGAGAAGAATGTCGCGTATAACAAACCATCCCCACTCCAGACCAACACGTTCAACGTCAGACCAGAAGAAAAGCCAATCAGAAATCCAACCAGTTCCATACAAAACGAAAGTTCCTGTTTCACTGTCAGCCACATAGGGGAACCAGCCCCATTTGCCGTCAGCGAGCACAGAGTCCCATAGCTTCAGAATCTGGTCGGGAATAAAACCATTTATCAGAATCAAAAAGAAGAAAACAGTCGACGTATGCACAATGGCTTCAGCCCAAGTGAGGGGAAGCCCTTCATCTTGCTTCCACAACATCACCCCTGACAGCGCAAGAAAAGCAGCACCGAAAAGGGTGATAATCCCTGTGTTGAGCAGCCAGCTATTTTCGTCGACCCATTCCACAGGCAAAATCTCATTCTGACTCTGCAGATCCGCGAGATACACGTCAAAAGCCTGGTCTCGCTCTGCCGGAGAATTCCACTCATACGCTGCAGGATCGAAACCGAGCTCCTCGGTCAGGACAGCGGTGGGAAACTTTTCAGAGTTGCCTGCCACAATCGCGTCAAAACCCTGTTGGTGTGTCGGGCTTGTGAAACGCACTTTGTAGGCATCATCATCTGCGTCAAAAAGTGCCCGGGTCTCCGTCATCTCGTCAGCGAGACCGGCATTCGTTACTTTTACCTTCTCATTTCCGCGTTCCAACGCGCTCACCGCGCTGTCTGATTTGTAATACTCGTTGATGCCAAGCAGCACAGTGTTCAAACCAATGACAAGAACACCCGGAATAATCATCATGTAAAGGATGAGCTTGCGCTTCATCTGCGGGTGTCTCCTTCGGGACGTGTCAGCCAAAAAAACGCTAGGGACCTGTGAAATCTTTCACGAGTGTACCTAGGGGCGGCTGCTCTATGGCAACCAGGTGCGCTACACCAAGCCAAGAAGAGCCTAGGAAGTTCCTTACAGAAGGGGCAACCTGCGGCGTCAAGAAAAGACTCCAAACAAAATGCCTTTCTGCTCCCAAAAGCAGTTTCTCCGTCACCGGCACGCTAATGACTTTTCTACTACTTCCTCTGTCACACCGTTTCAGGAGAACAAGGAAATCACAAAACAGCGAGAAAAAAATGCCGGAAAACACCGACAAGACATGGATAAACAAGACCATACCTAGAGAAAAAATGTTGAAAAGAACTTCTCACTGATCTCTTGCCCTCCTGCAGGAAAACAGGGCATCACCCCGAGATTTCCCACAAACCATGCGTTGCCTCATATATCGCTTCCATAACCTTTCGGATGGGTTCTCACCCATTCCCAAGCATCATGCACAATCTGCTCAAGAGACGGAAAACACGGTTTCCAACCAAGAAGATCCAACGCTTTCCCTGAAGAAGCAACCAGATAAGCAGGATCTCCCGGACGGCGCGCTACTTCCTTCACAGGGAAATCCACACCCGTCACTTTTTGCACACATTCCACAACTTCCCTTACTGAATGCCCCTTTCCATTTCCCAGGTTGAATGATCCTTGGACCCCCCGCTCAAAAGCGGAAAGAGCAGCCAAGTGGGCACGCGCCAGGTCTGCCACATGGATATAGTCACGCACGCACGTGCCGTCGGGCGTGGGGTAATCAGTGCCAAAAATCGTCAGACAAGGCAGACGACGCGCTGCTGCCTCCAAACACAAGGTCACAAGATGCGTCTTATGCGCATGGTCCGCCCCGTGTTTCCCCCCAACCGCAGCACCCGCAGCATTGAAATAGCGCAAAGACGTCGCGCAAAGCCCATAAGCAGTACAGTAATCAGCAATAAGGGTCTCTGCCGACAGCTTGCTCTCTCCATAGGGATTCACAGGTTGTAACGGCATCTTCTCTGTGACCAAGTCACTGGGAGGGTTCCCGTACACTGCCGCAGTCGAAGAGAAAACAAGCTGAAAAACTTCGGCTTTCACCATCGCGTCAAGCAGGGTCAAAGTCCCCACAAAATTGTTCCACCAGAACGGCTTCGGGTCAGTCACAGACTCCGCAACTTCGATATTCGCGGCAAAATGGAAGACCGCATCGACCCCGGCAAGGGCCTCTATCATAAGAGGCGTGTCAGATATGCGTCCACGAATAAAAGAAGCTGCCTCCGGCACTGCCTTTCTGTGCCCTGTAGATAAATCATCAAAAACAACGACTTCGTGCCCTTCTTCCAAAAGAAGCCGTACCGTCTCGCTTCCAATGTAACCAGCACCGCCCGTCACCAACACGCGAGATCTCGTCATTCCTTCTCCCTTCCTGCAGAGCTTCTGAAGTCTGCCTCAACCTGCATTTTTTCCCACTCCATGGTTTTCCCCAAGACAATGCTCACGTTTGATCCGCGCTGTTGCATCAGAACTTCCTCCTCTCTCCGACTTTTCTCCTCATGCACACCGACCCATAAAATTTTTGCCCCATATGCCAATCTCCCTCCACTCAACGACTCCACCCGGCAGCTTCACCTGGCGACAGACTGCCTCACATTTAGGAGTTCATCCGGCTTCTCCTGATAATTTGGAGGCTTCTCTCACTGGGTACTTGTGTCTCAGGACAGAGAAAACAGGCGCAACGCACAGAAACTCGCGGGATTCCTCACGAATCACGAATCACGAATCACGAATCACGAACGGAATCTGTCACAAAACCGTCGCAAAATAAGCGGAAATCTCACATATTTCCACCTTTCGCTCCCTTCCGACAGGGCCGTCGCAGAAGGCTATGATAAATGAACTTCGTAATCTCCGGTTTCCGGCCATATCCCCTCAAACACAGACGAATACCTTCTATTTTTCGTTCGGTCATATTTTTCATCGCCCTCACCCTGTTTGCCACAGCGTGCAGCACGAGCGAAACCCACGCGTGCGGAGCACAAGTGTCCGCAACAAACCGACCACTTCCTGATTTTCAAGGGACTCTCCTCGACACATCGGCTTTCGACACGGCGGAGTGGAGAACAGGAACCCTCCTCGTCAACGTCTGGGGATCATGGTGCGCGCCCTGCATCCGGGAGGCCCCTCATCTCGCCCAGACAGCCAACAGCATGGCAGAAGAGAACGTGCGCTTTCTGGGAGTCGATATCAAAGACAACCGTCCTGCCGCCCAACAATTCGAAGAACGATACAGTATTCCTTATCCGAGTGTCTTTGACGACGCGGGCGCCTTTGCCGCGGGACTGCGCGTGATCGCTCCTCCCACAACTTTTCTCGTGCAAGATGGAACAGTGCGGACCGTCATCATGGGCGAGACCGACTCGTCCACTATCGCTTGTGTCGTGCGTCAGATTTCCCCACCTCCCCCGGCCAAGGACCCGTTGTGACCCCAACTCGCGCCGGCTCAACAAGCTCCACAAAAAAAGACCCGGAAAAAGACCAACAGACCACCACAGAAGCAGGAAGCGGCAACAACACGCACAATTTTGATGCTCTTCCTCCCGTTCCAATGAAGGCCTTCGCGAAACTTCCAGGGTGGAAGGCCTTGCGGTCAATGCGGACAGCCATCTGGCTTCTCCTGGCACTCGCAATTGCAACCTTCATTCCCACATGGGTGCCACAACGGATTACCAACCAGACAAAAGTGCAAGAGTTTGCCGAGGACCACCCAAGTTGGTTCCAGGCATTCGACCGGCTCCGCCTTTTCGATGTATTCGATTCCTGGTGGTATATAGGAATTTATGGAACTCTGCTCTTTGTTCTGGTGAACTGCCTCGTTCCTCGCACACGCAACTTTTTCCGTCAACAAAAACAGGCGTTTGCCACCCCCCGGGAACGAAAGCAATTCCCCTCTCTGCCCTGTCACGTAGAAATGCAGGTCCCCCTCAGTCCCGAGGAGACAGTTTCTCTCCTCAAGAAAACCCTGCGCTCTCATCGCTTTCGCCAGGGAAACCTCAACACACGTGGACAGTGGGTCGCCGAAAAAGGACACCTCCGAGAAGGGGGAAGTCTTGTGTTTCACTGGTCATTTTTTGTCCTCCTTCTCGGCATGTTTTTCACAAGAGCATTCGGCTTTGAAGGCCAAGTACTTCTCGTCGAAGGAGAACACTGGGTCGACGCTCCTGTGAATTACGACTACTACAATCCCGGCAGATTTTTTGGCCCTGAGGATCATCGCGGCTTCGAGATCGCGCACGACTCTTTCGAGGTGCGTTTTTTTGAAAACGGCGGACCCGCCGATTTTGTCTCTACTGTGCGCGTCTTTGATGACACAAACAACAACGCTCAAGGAGAAAAAAGCCAGGTTCTGCAGAAAGAAATCCGCGTCAACAACCCTTTGGATTACCGGGGGATGAAGTTCTATCAAATTTCATGGGGGTGGGCGATCCGGGTCACTATCGATGACCAGAATGGCAAACCACTTTTTGACGACTGGGTACCCTTGTTTCCCGGCGGCGCACGCAACACATGGACTGGGGTTGTCAAACTGCCTTCTCTCTCACCCCAAGTTGGTATGGAACTCTTTTTCTTCCCCGATGCCCTCCTTCTCGGAGAGGAAGAAGCGGCAGATTTGCGAGGGGACTTTGCCGGCGGAGAAAACCTTCTGATTCGACTCTTCGCACGCCCAGGGCCACCCACCATCGGTGACGCCGTGCTTCTCGCGGGAGAATATGCCGGAGATCTCGGGCAAAACACACTTTTCCAAACCGTTTACGATCTCCGTACCGAGAACATGGAAGGACCTCTCGAGTATGGCCTCGCCCGCCTCAGTAACACAGGGTATCGTTTCGCAGATGGCCTCTCGCTGCATGCCCCCGAAATACGGCACTACTCGGTTTTGCGGGTAAAGCGAGACCCTGGCTTGTGGACAGTCCTCATTGCCGCTGTCCTTCTCATGTTTGGTCTCACTGCTTCCCTCTACATCTCACGACGCCGGCTATGGGTATGGGTGCGCCCTGTCGAACCGGACCCCTCCGACACAAACACTGCCACAGCTGCTTCCGGCACAGACACAAAAGAGACAGCAGCCCCGCGGACTCCTCCACCCAACCACAACAGCACACCGAGCCAATCAGGGGAAAAACCAACGGCAACAGCCACCGAAAGCACAACAATGAGCCCAGCTTCCCCGCTTTCTCAAAGAAACGACGTACTATCGCAACAGCACGCGACAGAGGCAGCAGCCCCGCGGACTCCACAGACAATGGTAACGTTGGGTGGTCTCGCCTATCAGCGAAAAGACGCTTTCGAGACAGAATTTACACGTCTCGTTAAAGACCTACAGGCGAAACTCCGGTCCAATCAGGCGCACGGGAACAACACATGAGCCTCCTCACCTTCTCCGATATCAGTTTTTGGACTGCTATTACCGCCTACAGCCTCACGGTGCTCGCGACCTTCGGCCACCTCGCGTGGAAAACGAAAAACTGGCAGCGAGTCAGCGCGATCTGCGCCGGCTCCGGGCTCACCGCCCACCTTCTCTCGCTCGGAGCCATTGCACTTGCCCTCGAACGGGCACCCTGGGGATCCCTCTACGAGTTCCTCTCAGCCGTTTCCGCCCTCCTCATGATTGTCACTGTCTCCCAGGTCTTACCAAAGCCCGAACTGACCTCTATCACCGGAGTACTCACCGGGGTCGCCGTCATGCTCATGGGCATCGGGGCACTTCTCTATGCCGAACCAACTGACTTGCAGCCCGCCTTGCAGTCAGGATGGCTTGCCATCCATGTTTTCCTCGCAATTGTCGGATCGGGCAGCCTGCTCTCGGCAGCGACTGTCTCTTTTCTTTACTTGCGACGATTGCGATACGACGAACAAACCCAAAAAAATCTGACAGACAGGAGAGCAGATTCTCCCATCACAACCGCGACAGCATCCGCTATCCCGTCAGAAGCACCGGCCTTTACTGCTTCCGTGCCCGATCACACTTTTCATCGGTCCCTGGTCACCGAGGGAAACGCCTCCTCGGTTCTCCTCTCACGCTCCCTGTCTGCTGCAGCCGGGAAAGAAGCGGGAACAGCACTGCTCGAGAAAAATCAGCGTGACACGATAGACCCCACAAAAGAGAATACAGACAACAAACAGCACACGAAAGAAGCGGTAAACGCTCACAAAACCCGACTCCCATCTGCGAAACGCCTCGATACACTCGCCCACCGTCTCGTCACTTTTTCCTTTCCAATCTGGACTCTCGCCGTTCTCATGGGAGCTGTCTGGGGCGAACAAGCCTGGGGCCGTTACTGGGGATGGGATCCGAAAGAGACCATGAGCTTCATCATCTGGGTACTTTTCGCGGGGTACCTCCATGCCAGAGCAACACGGGGATGGAAAGGAAAACGATCGGCTGTACTGGCTTGCTGGGGAGGAGGTGCGATTCTCTTCAATTTTCTTTTCGTGAACCTCGTGATCTCTGGACTGCACTCCTACTCTGGATTCTGAAGATCTCGCATGCAAAAACTCCAAGTATGACGAATAAAGCGGCTGTGGCACAGAGAAGTAGGAGAAGACCACACGAACAGGGCTTTGACAGGCCATCAACAGGTCCGACAAAATAAAGCCCGTTTTATGTCTACCGACTCACAGCCCGACACAAAAATACAGGCGCACAAAAGTCCCCCGAAAGGGAATATATGATCCCCCTGATACTTTTGGGTATCTGTCTTTCAGGGTTCGCGCTAGTGTTTTTACACTGGGCGCTCGCAGAGAGCCGCCGCGCTCCGACCCTTTCGGACGCAGACACCACGGACGGCGAAAAGCACAGCGACCAAACAAAACCTGGTGCCCTGCAAAGGGCCCTCAGCGGAACATCACGTTGACCACTTCTTTTTGCCAAGACAGCAGGGACCAATGGTCGAAATTCCCGAACATCTTCTAAAACGCTCTCAAGCGGCAAGACAAGCTGCACAAAGCACTTCTGGTGGTGAAGAAACGGCAGCAGAGGAAACCGCAGGTGCGCCGGAACCCTCTGCCTCTTCCGACGCAGCACAACCCTCAGAACCCCCTACAGCGGGCGCGGCTCTCCCAGCCGAACAGCCCAGCTCAATCGAGCCTGTCGTGGAAGCACATGTGCCGGCAGCGCCCTCCCCGCCAAAAGTCTACGCCCCTGCCAGTAGACTGAGCGGGACATACAAAGCTTCCTATGGCGCAAAAGTTCCCTCATGGATGCAGGCCGTTTACCTGGCTGTTCCAGTGCTCGCAATCGGCTTTGTCGTCGCTTTTACCCAGCTGGGAATAGAGGAAAGCAGCGGGCCGGACCCCTTGGCAGAAGGCAAGAAAATCTTCGCCAGCAGCTGCGCAAGTTGCCACGGCAAACAAGGAGAGGGCAGCGCTACAGCGCCGTCCTTGAAAAATGTCCTTTCGGTCTTCCCTGACACACAGGACCATATCGACTGGGTAGCTGATGGGTCACTGTCTTTTGCAGGGAAACGTTATGGAGCCGATAAGCTCGGGAACAACGAGGGAGTTGCCACTGGGGGTATGGCCGGTTTCAGCACCAGCCTCACTGCTGAAGAAATCCAAGCGGTCGTACAGTACGAGCGGGTTGAATTCGGAGGCGAAGAACTCCCTTCCGAGGGCGAAGAACCCACTGAGGGCGAAGAACCCACTGAGGGCGAAGAACCAGGGCTCGAAAGCTCCGCAGCAGAATAACCATAACAGCCCTCGTCCTCCGACAAACATTACATAGAAAACTGGCTTTGGCCAGGACAAGCCGCGTTTCACACGCAGACAAGCATGAAAATCCGTGAGTACCACAATCACAGTCGACGGAATCACCAAGCGATATGGTGATCACACTGCCATTGACAATCTGAGCTTCCATGTAGACAGTGGAACAGTCTTTGCCCTCCTCGGAACAAACGGGGCAGGCAAAACAACAACTGTCGAAATCCTGGAAGGTTACCGAAAACCCGACAGTGGAAATGTTCGAGTACTTGGACAAGACCCCATTGCCGATAGCAAAGACCTGCGCCCGCGTATGGGTCTTATGCTCCAGACAAGCGGCATTTATCCTGGAGCAAAAGCACGAGAAATCGTGCATTTATTTTGTTCCTTCTACGCTCACGCCAAAGACCCGGACGAGTTGATCGAACTCGTCGGTTTAACTGAGGCGTCAAACGTCATGTTCAAACGGCTCTCAGGCGGACAACAACGCAGGTTGTCCCTAGCCGTCGCCTTGGCAGGCCAACCGGAAGTGCTCTTTCTCGACGAGCCGACTGCCGGCATGGACCCAATGGCACGTCAGACTACCTATGGCATTATCCGCGAACTCAAAGCCAACGGTGTCACGGTCGTCCTCACCACACACTTGCTCGATGAGGCAGAGGACCTCGCCGAACAAGTACTGATTCTCGACAGAGGGCGTCTTGTTGCCTGCGGTACCCCCGCAGATCTTATGGCAGGAAGCGAGAGCATCAGCTTCAGCGGTCCCCCTGCGCTCGAACTCGCAACTCTTCCTTTGTCGTTTACGCACACGACAGAAATTCGCCCAGGAGAATATCTCACGGATACACGCTCCACTCCGGGCGCCCTCGCAGACCTTACGAACTGGGCATTCCACAAGAACATCCTCCTCACGCATATCCGGGCAGGAGCAAAATCCTTGGAAGAGGCATTTCTGCATCTTGTTGAAGAAACAAACCCCCATACCCCATCCGCGCTTCTCTCTCTGCCAGAGGAAGAAGCAAGAGCGGGAGAGACGCGGAGTGAAGTGCCCTTGTGAAACCGATCCTCGCCCAAACACGCATGGAAATGCTCCTCACCCTCCGCCGCGGCGAAAGTTTTGTGGTGACGTTGGGTATCCCTCTGTTGTTTCTTGTGTTCTTCAGCTCTATTGATATTTTGGACGACGACAGCGGTTACGATGCCCCAATCGATTTTCTTGCCCCCGGAATCCTCGCCCTTGCCATTATTTCGACTTCTATGGTGAGTCTGGGCATATCCACTGGCTACGACCGCCAATATGGTTCGTTAAAGCTCCTCGGGGGTTCTCCTCTCGGCAGACAGCGTCTTTTGATTGCCAAGATCCTCTCTGTGGTCGCGATCGAGATCGTACAAATTTCTTTGGTGATCGGTCTCGCCTTCGCTCTCGATTGGAGCCCTGCCGGAGGACTGCTCCCAGGAGCAATTGTCCTTTTAATAGGAAGTGTCGCCTTTGCCGGCATCGGCCTTCTCATGGCGGGAACACTGCGCGCAGAGGCAACACTCGCACTCGCAAACGGCGCGTACATCGTTTTTCTGCTTATCAGCGGCATCATTTACCCCTTGGATAAGCTCCCGGACGCCATTGAACGTGTCAGTGCGGCCCTCCCCGCAGCAGCATTCGGGGATGCATTGCGCACTGCCTTTGCCGGAGACGCGGTCCTTACCTCACAGGACTTTTTTATCTTGTGTGCTTGGGCTGTTGTTCTCACTACCTGGGCAGCTCGACGCTTTAAGTGGGAATAAGACGGATAGGGCGCTATCGACCTACCCGAAAAGACCGGGCCGAAAGACGAAAAAACGAAGTTCCTTTAAGATCTCGGTACGCGAACTCCCAAAATATGCTCCATCTCCGCGTCTTCTTCCTGCAATCCTGCAGAGCCAACGTCTGTTGTCTCTGTGACAGAGACAACAGATCGGGCCGCGTCCTGACGAAGCCGTTCCATCCATTCAGGCGTCTTGATCTCGGGTAGGTTCTCAATCACCTGACGTCGCAATATCGTGTCATTCTTCTCCAGGTATTCCATCATGCGACGTTCGCCATCTCGTATCTGTGAACGGGCGTGATCAAACCGGGCGTTAATACGGTTTCGCCGCTGCAATGAAGCAGTTCGGTACCGTTCTTTACTTTTACTCTCCGCTTTACCTGCTCGTCGCAAGCGTTTTCGTGCACGACGCACAAGGCGCAAACGAAACTCAAGATCGTCAACAAGTTCGTTCGCGTGGAAGAAAGCCCCGACGAAAGCACCCCCTAGCGGCAAAAGCTGTAAAAACAACCCCGCCTTCGGGTCTATTGGCAAACGAGGATCTGTCGGCAGAAAGGAAATCTGCACATCTGGAAGAACTCCCAAAAGAAAAAGCGTACCGCCGCCCAGGAAAAGAGCAGCAGGGGCGCCAGAAGGGAGGCGACGCAGCCCCACTACATTGCGCCCAGCCATCGAAAAGAATCCTCCGCTCTCCTCGTCGGCAAGCAGAGCAGCCACACGGCGTCGCTGCCTCCAGATACCGACAGCATTCCCGCAATAATGGCCAATCACAAGAATGCATAGCACAATGCCGGTGGCAAGAAGCCCGACCGAGGCACTATTCACACGTAAGAGACGGGAAAATAATCGCAAAATAGCAAGATCGGTCACCGCAAGCACAACGATCAACACAAGATAGGCTGGAGTAGGGAAATTCCGGCGCAGAACACTATTCAGGCCATTTTTCCGCAGTTCAGCCAGAGCACTCTGTATCTTCTCACGCTCCCGACAGCGTGAAGCGTGCACTTGTTCGGCTTTGGCAAGCTCGTCAGCAGTCTTCTCCCACTCTGACAAACTACCCACAAACTCACGATCCAAAGAGTCCAGCTCTTCCATAAGTTCTTGCCCGACAGTTTCAAGCTCTGTTTCGACTTCTTTCCCAATCCGCCAGCAGGTCGTGATGAGTTCATCACCGGAGAGTTCCCGAAAAGAAGAAGAAGAGGAGGCAGGTGGAGGAGGTAAGGAAGTAGCCGACCGCTCTCTGAGCCGACGCCGTTCCAAAGAAAGATCCTTCTTGTCAGCGCTTCCCCGCTCTTGCGCGTCTCCCACCACTATTGTCCCCTTCTTGGCATGATCGCAGCATCGACGGCAAATCTCTCCGCCGACCCCGCTCCGTTGGTTCTCGCCCATTTCTGTCACAAGAAAAAGACGGGAGTACCAGTTTTCTCTCACTACCGATTGGATTGTCCTGTGGAAAACCCCTTATAGGGACATCCCTGCCAATAGAGAATATGAGAATCCGGACAACTTAAAAGGAAAATTCTCTTTTCATATTTTTTCCTTAAGAACAGGAAAAAATAGTACGACTATCGCTGCAGGTTTTGCCTGACCTTGGGGAAAACCTCATGTCATAAAAAATCACCGGAACATGCCCCCTACCACGATACTGCTGGAGGTCAGAATACAGATGACCTCGCGCACATGATTTTGGGCAGAATAATGAGAGTTACAGCGCAAAAAAACTTCCGTCACGCCCCACATAAAAAGCCAGAATCTGCAACTCTATTGACAAATCGACTTTACGCATCACGACTCCCTCTGGGGTATCAAGCACCACTGGAGAGAAATTCAACAAACCTGTGACACCTCCGGCCACCAACCGATCAGCAACCTCCTGTGCTGCACCAGGTGGCACTGTCACAATCCCAATATCGATATTGCGCCGCTCCACCGTTTCAATGATTTCCTCCATACCTTGCACTTCGATACCCCCCATCTTTTCACCAATCTTGTTGGTATCGGAGTCGAACAAAGCATCAACCTGGAAACCACGTTCACGAAAACCCTTGAAGTTAGCCAAAGCAGTACCAAGATTTCCTACACCGACAATAGCGGTATGCCATTTCCTGTTTAACCCAAGACGGTGGGAAATCTGATGGACTAAATAGTCGACTTCGTACCCCACACCACGCGTGCCATATGAGCCAAGATGAGAAAGATCTTTACGGACTTTGGCAGCATTGACTCCGGTAGAAATAGCCAATTTCTCCGAGGAAACAGTCTCCACACCATTTTCAGAGAAATCAAGAAGGCTCCGTAAATAAATCGGCAAACGCGCCACAGTAGCCTCTGGAATGTGGCGAATATCTTCCGAAAAATCCAACGAAAACCTCAGTGTTCTGCAAAGAGAACCCTACGCAATACAACCCTTCCCAAGATGACAAAGACCGGAGAAGAAATACTTAGGGCACGTAAGTGAACAGGAGACAAAACGACCCCCTGCGCAGCCTAGCGACCTTGTGCAATTTTTCTCAAGCGTGGTAGAAGTCGGTACTCAGAAATCTTTCCTTCGCCCAAAACTTCGCCTTGCGCATTCGTAATAACTGGGATCCGATCCGCATATGCGGCACGTGTTACAGAAGAGCAATCCTCCCCATCTAGATCAACATAACGCACAACAAGGGGTACTTTCTTCGCAATCCTCTGCAATACACCTGCAGCCGTCTCGCAGAGATGACAGGCCGCACGACCATATAAGTACACTTCAAGAGGAGACGACTTCCGCCGAAAATAACTCCTCACCCTTCGCCACGCTCTCTCCCCGATCATGCCGCTAGCCACAGCCTTTCTCGTTTATGCCTGCCCTCCCAACTCCCCACCTGTACCCACTTCCCCACGAGATTTCCCCAGAAAAGAGCACCAACCTGTCAAGTGGCCTTGCAATGCGCCGATAACAGAATCACAAGTGAGGAGAGCTCGCAACAGTTTTTGTAAACGAAAACACTCCGCCGACAAGAGGCGTGTTTTCCGTGGGGGTGGGCGTCGTGATTCCTCGGGTTTTCCCGAGGATCATGGAATCAAGCCTCCCAGCCCGCCCCAAGCGCGTCCACCCCTACGGAAAACACGCCTCTTGTCGGCGGGTCTGTCCCGACTCTTTTCTCACTGACCTCGGGGAAACGAAGAGACTGGGGAAAGAGTGGTCGTAGAAACCGGATCATACGTGCCAACCTCCTGCGACGTGTCCAGCAAGACCACTTGCACAAAAAAAGCACCCAGAATCATCAACAAGAGCAGCGCCATGATAAGCGCTATATGAGGACGCACCAGGCTCCCCTCTCGCACATTTTTCTCACGGATTCCTCAGTTCGCAACACAAACGAGCATGGCTTCTTTGGAAAACCTGCTTCCAGAACACTCCACCCCGCAGCAAAAAAGATCGTTTCCCTTGCAAGGAAACTCTCTTCTTCTCATGTGCTCCGGTTGTGTACTCCGGCCCGAGAAGACTGCAAAAGCGCGACATTCTTCGCAAGAGCCGACTTGTCTCTAGCAGGCAACCTGCAATCCACAATAGGTCTGCTACCCGCAGTCAACAAAACAAGACAGCTTTTCAACACAGCTTTTCGACAATCTTTTCAGAACTTCTCGACGATCTTTTTTCGGTCGCCGCCGACGGCAAAACCACGTTCAAAGCAGACGTAACGGAGCGCTCGCCACTGCAACAGCAGCTCCCTCCTGCAAAGCAAATTCCTCTGCAGCGTTTCCTCTATGCACAGCAAATGCAAGCTGTCCGCTTGAATCCACATAGGCAAGGGGTTGTCCTTTTTCAATATCCCCAAAAGTTTCAACAAAGGGAAAACGCTGCCGCGCTTCACCCATCTGCACAAGCAGTTCCATACCGACTTCGACCCCCAACACCGCCAAGTCTTCGCCAGGGATATTCGTTTGGGCATTTCCAAATCTATCCACCCAAAAGATCATGCCGTGGATGGTCTCCTCCACAAGCCGGCTTAAAGGCAAAATCAAAGGAACCAGCTCTGATGGGCTGACTGGAGTGCCAAGTTCTGCAAGAGACACACCTCCAGCGAGAGCACCCGCTGCAGGCGCGAAAACATCGCGGCCATGAAAGGTGGTACTGGTCCTTTCCACACCCCACCGAGAGGGATCGAGAAGCACAGCCTCGCATGCTCCACCGCAGATCGCAAGAGCCGGTGAAAGCACACCATTATCAGGCCCTACAAAATATCGCGTACCACTTTCGTCTACTGATCGCAGGGCAATTGCCCTGCGATCAGTACCCACTCCCGGATCCACAACACCAAGATGCACACCTACGGGTAAGTATTGGATCGCCCGTAGGTAGGCCAACGCACCAGCGCGAATATTCCCCGGCTCGATATCGTGTGTCACGTCAAGCACGCGGGCATCTGCCACGATCTGTAGCATAACGCCCTTGCATACTGCTACGAACTCGTCTTGTAAGCCATAATCAGTCAGAAAACTGATTGGAAGCGGCTCAGCCATAAGAATCTCTCCAAACGACCTCAGCAGCAGCACAGCCCGGAAAGACCCGGGCGAACTCTCTTATTTTCCTTGTTGACGTCGCTGCCAACGAGTCTTCTTCAACAACTTCTTGTGCTTCTTTTTCCGCATCTTCTTACGCCGTTTCTTCACAAGTGATGACATGCAAACCTCTATAAACCTCGGGCTCGGACAAGAATTAGACAAACTGGCGGCCCAGTTCGGCACTACGCTTTGCCGCCTGCTCAAGTGCATCAAGAAAAGCGTATCTGACGCGATGCTTTTCCATAGCGTGCAGAGCAGCAGCCGTTGTACCAGCAGGAGAAGTTACCTGGGAACGGAGCTCACTGGGAGACTGGTCCGTACGCGACAAAAGCGCAGCAGCCCCTGTCATAGTGCTCTCAACGAGGATAGTCGACTGCTCTCTCGTGAGTCCCAGCCGCACGCCTCCCTCGATCATGGACTCAGCAACCAGAAACCAATAAGCCGGCCCTGATCCAGACAGCGCAGTCACTGCATCAAGCTGTTCTTCCGCACAGCGCACAACAACACCCACACTCAACAGCAAAGACTCGGCTTTCTGCATATCTTGTGCTGTAGCACGTGTTCCTGGGGCCAATCCTGTCGTTCCTTTTCCCACTAAAGCAGGAGTATTCGGCATCGCACGAACCACCGTCACATTTTCGGGAAGACGATGTTCAAAAAAAGCCGCAGGAACGCCCGCCACAATCGACACAAGTAACAAATCAGAAGATATTCCGGCAGAGATACCGGCACACACTGCTTCCAATGCACCCTGTTTTACTGCCACAAGTACCGTTGCGACACCAGCTATGGCACTCGCCACATCCGGAACCGTCTTTACCGAATAGTCTTCACCAAGACGAGAACGACGCTCTTCATTGGGTTCTGCGACGACAATCCTCGAGCGAGAGTAGGCGCCGGCCTCAAGAATACCCGCGAGTAATGCCCCGCCCATGGCACCTCCACCGATCAAAGCAAGGCGATCTTCTCCCGTTTCCACAGTTTTTTCTCCTCTGCTCGAGCACCACACCTGAGAAGAGCCAAGCAGGAGAGGAAACACACAATGAACTCCATACGTTCTTCCCGCATCGCCTCACCGGGGAAATCTCGTATTTCCGCAGCTCAAGAGGTATTTTGACAACAGGGCCGCGAAAATTTGCCGGAATCTCTCAGGAAACCGCTTCGACGATCACGTCTTCCACGCCTTCAAACCCCTTGAGGAACTGAACCCGTTCTGACTTCAGACGTGTCACCCACTTCTGGTACTCATCCCTGCGTCCTGTGCGCTCGTAAAGTTTACGCGGCTGCAGTACCTCTTCGTCATCAAGACCCGGAACAGAAACCGCGACTTGATAACCGAAATCAGGATCTGTCTCCCATTCGATTGTGCCGTCAGCTATCCCTTTTACGCATGCTGAACTGTGCATAATCGTGATATCTTTTGCGGATTCCTGCCCCTTCTTGCCTCCCACACACCCTGTGTTCAGCAAGTAGACATCCATCGAGTGCACACGCAAAATCTCAAGCATGCGGTTCCCCTGCTGCTCATGGCAGAGTGGGAAAAAAGGATTCGTTCCAGGCACCCGCAAAAAGCGTCCGGCCTCTTCCGCACCTCCCGCGGAAGTTCCTGTCGTCTCTCCCAGCATGAAGTAAGCAGCAGCTTGTTCGGTAGTCAGCTTCGCTATCGCAGGGATGACATTCTCATTTCGATTCAAAATGAGCATGGAATCCGCATTCAGGGTGCTACCTTCATAATGTTCAATCGCAGAAAACTCGAACGTTGACCGACCATTTTGAGTGTAGGTCGTATCAAAAAAATCGATTGTCGTCCCGGTCTGGCTGACATTTTCAAGATAGGCATCCGGCCGCGTGACTGCCTGGTAAATCGCAGGCTCAAAGTCAGGATCAAGACCAAAAGTCTTCGCGAAGCAGCCATCTTCGGTCGCATATACAGACCCGTCAGGCAAAAGAGCGAGAAAATCGTCTTGCATAGGCAGAGAGGCATTTTGCTTGGAAAAAGTAGTCGTGGTCTTCCCTGTGCCCGACAGCCCAATGATGAGCAAGGTCTTCTTTTCCCCGTTTTTTCCCACAAGAGAAGGGACAACTTTGCATCCAGCATGCAGGGGAATGCCACCCCGATCGTAAACGACCTTATTCCACATCCTCAGGCCACCCTTCTTCGACTCACCGAAGTAGTCACTATTGAAGACACGGGTGACATTGTTCACGAGATCAACCGCGATCAACCTGTCATTCGGGTACCCTGACATGGGAAGGTTGGGCGTGTAGATCACAGTAAGGAGAGGATCCTCCACAGGATCACTGGGGGGGTAATACAGTTGTTGTTGCATCGCCGCTATATTGGCATTACGCTTTTCAATATACAGACAAGTTGGCACACGAAAAGTAGGATCAGAACCAATACACCCATCGATCCTTATCATCTCTTGCTCTGCGATATAAACATCCTGCAGCCGTGCCACATGGTCATACTCATTGCGACTCATGCACTGATCGCTATGCGCAAGAGAATTGTCGTCCACGATGAAAGTGGAAGACTTTGATCGCGCGAGTACCTTTACCGTTACATTGTAATTGCCGAATTCCGTGAGGCAAGCATTTGGCATTCGGGCAACCATTGCCCGTAGCCCATCCTTGGATGGGTTGTCGTAGACCTTTTTCGCCAGGGGAAGCATGCGGGATCAACTCCTCCGCCGTAGGTAACCGCTAGGTATACAGACAGTCTCATCGTAGTCTGCTATTCGAAAATGCGGAGAAATGGCATGAAAACATATTGAAAGTCGGTATTTTTGAAATTCCTCACCGCTCATCACCAAACCATTTTCTTCTCGCCTCCACTTTCAAGACGAAAGATCCATTATCGCACGACAGAGGGGGAAAAAACATAAACCTCACGCTATTATTCTTCCCGATAGTCAACGCACAAAGCAACAATGCCCTTGCGAGACACTTCTTCAAATCAGGCACACCTACTTTCGAAAAACAGCGGGGAAACCCAAACGCATTGCAACTCGGAAGTGATTCTCGACAGTCTCATATACAGTTCCAATGACTCGATCTACCACAGCCTCGTTGATATCCTCTCGCGCAATAGCTCCAACTAAAAAAACGCCACCATCTTGCCCAAGAGAAAAATAGGCCCCAACCTGCTTATGGTTCAGCCGAAGCAAGTATTCATACACAGCAATTGCGTTTTCAACAGGATGGGGCATGAAGCCGGTTTCATGGAAAAGGTGCCGGTCCCGCAAGGTAAACCAGATGGTGATCCGGTCCTTCTCCTCTCCGACAAGACGCACAAGCCAGCGTTTCTCTTCTGGCACGGGCTCAACAGATGCAACCCATTCCGCCTCCGCCAAAGACATTGCAAAGTAGCGGGAAAGAAAATCCTCTATCGAACAAGACAAAGCGGCTCCCCCACATCAATTTCCCAATAACGGTTCTGAGATAAGGACTTCACAGGATTGGCCAACGAAAAACCCGAATAACCCGCCACAGGGCCTGGCCAGAGAAAAGAGAAGAAGACAAAGCACGGGACCTTCATGCCATGGTTTCTTTTACTTCGCGAGTTTTATCCGCACGCGGCAATCCCGTCGAGTTCCAAAAGAACATCGTACTCACGACAATGCTGTTTCGCGACAAGCTCCCAGGAATACGCACGCGACGCCTCTCGTGCTCCTCGCGAAAGACGGGTCCGCAATTCGTCATCCGACAAAAGTCGGCCCAGCGCAACTGCAAACAAATTAGGATCCGGACGTGCAACAAGAAGACCGCTCTCTCCGTCTCGCACGGCACACACAAGCCCATCGATAGCCGCCGCCACTACCGGCACACCACAAGCTTGCGCTTCTAATGCTACAAGACCGAAAGATTCCGAACGCGCAGGAGCGAGGCACACATCAGCAGCATGATAGATCTCCACGAGATCGACATGTGAGCGTGGAGGGAGAAAAACCACACGCGCCCGCATCTCTGCAGAAACAGCAAGCAAACGTATGTGCTCCATCATCTGCCGGCCATCAGCCCCGCTTGCCCCACCAACCACGGCCAAAATAATCCGTGAAGCCACAGAAGGCATTTGCTTACTCAGCATCTGCACGGCCTTCACTGCCAGGTCTGTGCCTTTGAGACGCTGCACACGACCGACACACACCACAACCAGGTCATCAGGCCCCGCCCCAATCTCTGCCCTCGCTTGCACTCTCTTCGACGCAGAAGGCAGCAAAAAACGCTCATGATCAACCCCGGGCGAAATGACTCGCACCTGCTCTGGCAAGAGATTGCAACTCTCTACAATCGCTTTTTCCTCATGGTCCGTCGACACAACCACAAGGTCAGCCGAACGGGCAAGCACGTTCTCGGCATTCAAGCGGCTTTCCCCCCCATCAGGCAATGCACGCAACCGAGCCCAGGTATGCGCAGTATGCACGACAGGCAAAGCAGTCACCTTGCTCGCCGCCAAAGCTGCCAGTCCAGACAACCAGTAATGGGAATGCAACAGGCAGTGGCCACCACTCTTGAGACGAGGGACAAGCGCCTCAACAAAATCCTCTACATGAGCAACAAGCTCATCTTTCTCAAGCGGTCGCGCAGGCCCCGCAGGCAAACAGATCACACGGACACCGGCATCAACCCACGTCACCTCCGGCTGAGAGGGACTCACTTGTCGCGTGAAAACATCGCAGTGAAACCCAAGCTTCGCCATATGAGACACCAAATTACGCAAATAGGTATTTAGCCCACCAGCGTCCCCCTCACCGGGAAGATCCAGAGGGGAAGTATGAAAACTGATATACGCGACAGGACGCATGTGGTCACCCAGCAAAGGAGAAATTCGACAACCAAGGCCCGCGGGACAAGAGACACTCGCACGGTTTTCCCGTTTTGCCCCACATTGCGCTTCAGCCTTCACAGCCTAGGGGACAAGGCAGAACAAGAGGCAACATAACGGAAACACACGTCACTTCACAGGAGACCGAATTTCGAGTCGTTTCAAAGGACGAGAAACCCCACCGAGTCGAAATTTGTATCGCTCGTCCCCACGAAGGAAGTCAAACACACGCCTTCCGTACGCAATTTCACGGCGAATAAGCATTCCCAAAAGAACATTGCCTGGGGATAATCTTCCTAAATCTACAGCAAAGCCAGAATTATAGAGGTAATACCCAAAATTATCGGCAAACCCGACTGTGGCAGCAACTGCTTCATCTCCGGCGAACAACGTATCAAGCCGCAAAGAGCCCTCAGCTGCAAAATGTCGTACAACAATCCGAAAAAAATCGGCCATGGAACCCATCATGAACTCGCCTTTCTCCCCCTTCGAAAGACGATGCATCTCGATAAAACGCTCAACAGCAGTATCCAACGCGACACCCGGATCGATTCCCCCCTCTTCCAAACGCAACGGACCCAACTCGCGTGCCAAACGCCGTTCTTTGCGGCGGATCTCGTGACGTTCTTTCTTCCCCACCGACGCCAAATATGCATCCCAAGAGGACGGAAGACGCATCATGACAGACTGCTCGTTCGTCAGCCTCACATCACATTCACGCCGGATAGCCGCGAGCGCAACAGCAGCAGTAAAACCTGACTCGGCAGGCACAGCGACCGCGGTAAAACGCTCCCAATCTTTCCCCTCGCCTGGAGAAGAAGAATCAGCCAGGTGATCAACAACAGCCGATCCAATGGCAGGATGCAGGGAAGAAGGTCCGACAACACCAACATAGTCGGTCACGTCTTGTCCACCGAGAAAACTCACAAGTCCCTCCGGCGTCCTGTACAGGGGCACAAGCGCGTCTTGCTCGCCAAACTCCAGAACGTGCAGTTGGTTGCCTTCACCGAAAGAATCCCACCATAACTCACACCAATCGGGACCAAGAAAAGGCCCAAAACCCACCAGATTATTGGCTAGATCCCGCCAAGAGGCACCAAGACAGGAAAAAAGATCTGGATTATCATGCACTCGGATACGAGGAGCAGAAAAACGCAGAGGGTCAGCTCGCATCTGTGGATCGCCTGTCAGGTATCTGGGACATCGGTCGCGTCATCTACTTCCGGATCTTCGTCACCTTCTAGTGCCTGTTCTCGACGAAAGGTCTCATAGATCTCAACCAACATCTGTTTCTGGCGTTCGCTCAGAACCGTGTCGGAAAAGATCGCAGTCTGCACAGAACGGTCTTCTCCGCCATCATCCAGAATGCCGGCTTGAATGTACAAAGTCTCTGCAGAAATCCGCAAAGCTCGCGCGATCGACTGAAGAATTTCAGCCGAGGGTTTCCGCAGACCCCGTTCAATCTGACTGAGATAAGGATTCGAGATCCCCGCCTGTTCCGACAACTTCCGCAAAGAAAGTCGGGCTTGATTCCGTCGATCACGGATAAAAGATCCCAGGCGCTCCAGTTTGTCCTCGTCACGAGACACCGCCACTATGGAACTTCTCCCGTCAAGATTCAGAAGCCAAAAGAGTGTCGACATCGGCTTCGCCATCGCGATAACGTCGAGCCATCTCCGCGTGAATCGTATCAAGATGTCGGTGTAACGCGCTGCGACGCTCTGAGACTTCGGCTTCCCCTTCGACCAGACGACGAAGCGCTGTCTCAAGTTCGGGCACCGTTGCACTGGCAATATCGCCAAGAGGAATCTCAACAATTCCATCAACTTCGCGTTCTACACGAACAACTTGTTCTTGGGCAAGCATACGCAAAACTCTTCTACTGCGCCGCTGCACTCCCCCAGGATGATCCGCAAGAATCGCCGGAAGTCGACCAATAATCTCTGTTGCCGTCGACACGTTGCCTTCACCGCGTCGTTTCAACTCATCCTGAAGTATATCGATGCGCCCCTGCAAAAGACGTCGAATGTAAGAGAGCTCCGTCTCCAGCTCCTGACAGGCAACTCGCTTGTTACGCAAATCACTCATCACGAGAGAAGAGATATCACTAAGATATTTTTCTGATAAAATCGGGATTTCTTCCTCCGACATAGGTTACATGCTCCCCTGATATCGCGAGCCGGCCGTCTTGCACGACCGGCACAAAGAGTAGAGCTTGCAACAAGGCCTTGGGACCACTGCGAGCGCTCTCTCGCACATCACTTTCATATGGGCAAGACAAGTCCCCACATTTCCCACAACAACCCTTGCCTTACCAAGCCTGACTTCACATGCAGAACCCCCCACGAAGTCGACCACACACCCGTAAAGCTTTCTACGAACACTCTTTTCTATATTTCCACATTTTTCTATCCCCTCCCGTATGCTTTCACGCCCTTACACCGGATTCTGCAGGATTTCGCAGGTTTCTACACCTTCCCGCAGACTTCTCCGGCCTTTCACACCCTTCCGCAGTTTCTCGCGCTCTCTCGCGCTCCCTACCGAAATATCATGCCGGAAACGGCGTCTTCGCGACCTGCACTGCGACACCCTCCAAGCCCCAAAGCCTTCCGCAAAACAACCTCACGGTCAGCAAACCTCAAGCAAAAATCCATAGGGATTCACTGCGGCCCCTGCCCCAGGGTGCGTCTGAAAATGAACGTGCGACGGAGTTGTACGAGCGTTGCCACTGTTTCCCACCGCGCCAATCTCTTGTCCCTGCTGCACCGTTTCCCCATCCTGCACTGCAATACGACTGTTGTGGGCGTAGTAATAAAGCGTGCCCGAAACTCCTCTCAGCCAGATGCGCAATCCCCCGAGACCCCCGTCGTCCCCCGCCTTTGTAATCACACCATCTTCCACTGCCACAAGAGGACTGCCATACAAAGCAAATAGGTCATTACCTTTGTGTGTACGACCACCTGAACGTAACGCTCCCCAGTCGTTTGTAAAAGACACAGGCCCCGCCACAGGGCACACAAGCCCCTCAGGCAAAGTCCCAGCTCGAAAGATCTCACCCTCACGCGTCGTCAGGCTCATTCTCCTCGCCGACCGCAATAAAGCTAAACGACGTTGTTCTTCCAAGTCGCGACCATCCCGACCTAACCCTGCAAGCACGACTTCTTGCTCCGCCAAGGCCCTTTCAACTTGGGTTTTCATCACTCCCAATTCATTTTCAACCACACGTTCTTCCTGCAAGACCACTTCCATTGCCTTCTCTTGCTGTGAGAGAACCGCAGCTGCCTGAGTCGCACGTCGCACCGTCTCGCGATCTCGCCCAATCAGCGTCTCGAGATAAGTGCCGACAGCAATCTCCCCGTGACTCGCCTGTCCCGCACCCGTAAACCAGGCGCTCGTCCCCCCAGAAAAAGTTGTGGACGCAATCGCACCCAGATAAGAATCGACACCATTCTTGTAAACATCGATCGCACGCTGACGCAAAAGAACTCGTGCCCGTAAAGCATCTGAAAATGCAGACTGTCGTGCCAAACGGAGACGCACAATCTTCGCACGGATCTCGGTATGGCGTGTTGCGGCCTCGTGATAGGTTTCCGTAGCTTTTGTGGCTACTTTCGCCAGACGCGCGAGTTCTCGCTCTGCCTCTGCAAAAGCGGTCGCGTTCTCTCCCACACGCCGATCCCACTCCTCAAGATCGTCTGAAGTAGGAAAAGCAACACTTGCTTGGTGCGCACCAGAACGATCCGAGAAACCACTCTGCACGACTCGCGAGAAAAAATTTCTTTGAGAAACTTCCGAAACCGCTGCAGCCCGAACGTTCCCTCCCCCCACTCCCCAAGCGAAAAAGAGCGAAAAAAGGAAAAAACCTATGGTTTCCCACAGAAACCCTCTTGGTGTCTTCATAGCGTGTTGGCCGCGCCTTGATTACAGGGCCCCCGCCCGCAGGTCACAGGGTCAACTCAACAGCCCTGCCCTTCCCCCCTCTTGCCCTATCACGTCGACACAGCGACACATTCTCTTTACCCTGAAACAGAAAAAATCCCTGCCAGACAGAAAAAATCCCTCCGGCCTCCCTTTTGCTATAGGACACGAGAAAAACATTTCGCTAACCTCGGCTCTGCACAACCGTTACAAAGCAGCAAGCTGTCGCTTTCACACAACCGTCAGTGACACTTTTCTGTCTACCAACCTCGTCTGACACTGTCATGTTGCATCCTCACAAGCAGGTCTCACATGACTTTTTTCACCCGAGATGCTCACAACGGCCACGCCGATACTCCACAGAGGAGAAAAACAGTATGTTCAAGAAACCTGCGTTTCAGAGAACAGCAGCGACAGCACCAGTCGAAGCCCACTGTGATGGCCCATGTGGGGTCTATGATCCGGCATCAGCACGCGTCGCTGCCGAAGCCGTGCGATCCATAACAAAAAAGATTCTGGACCTCGAACCGCCAAGCGGTGACGACCCCCAAGCCAAAGTTGCCTACCTCAACACGATGGCCCGCTTCATTGCCATCAAAGAAGAACAAGCCCAAATCACCAAAGACGAACTATTGATCTTGTGGACTGACTACTTTAAGCCGCCCCACCTCGAGCAGTACCCAGACCTACACGACACCTTCTGGAAGGCAGCCAAACTCTGCTCTTCCTGCAAAGTCGAAGTGAACTCGGCCCATTGCGACGAACTCATGACTGCCGTTGAAAACATCCACAATATTTTTTGGGCAACAAAAAAACGTGAGATCCCCTGGTATACCGCCAGCTAAAATGTAAGGTTCGATGACCAAAGAAAACCCCAAAAACACAACCCAACGCTGTCCTCCGAGCAGCATGTTACATCATTTTCTCTGGATAATACGGCGCCAAAAACGTTTTCGGGTAGAGGGGGCCTCAATGGCCCCCTTTCTCAAAGAAGGCGACGAAATTCTCGTCGATGCAGGTGCATACGAGACTGTCCTTCCAACGCCTGGCGATGTCGTCATCGCCCGTCACCCCTATCAAAAAAACACTCAGATCCTGAAAAGAGTGGGTTTTGTGCGACCAAACGGGGAATGCGAACTCTATGGCGACAATCCACCCCAGAGTACGGACAGCCGAAGTTTTGGGGCCCTTCCCCCTGTCTTGCTCCTCGGCAAAGTCACAGGGCGCAAATTCTCAGGACGCCGCCGGTCTGCCTCCTAGCCGCTCCCGTCGTACCCTCGTCGTGCCCTTCTCGTCCGGGGGGGACCCATGCGCATTTCCACACCATCACGCATAGGCCCGCACAAGTACGCACAGAAAGAACGGCACAGTCACACCAGGACGACACGCAACACAAAATACGCGGCTGCCGCCGCTGTAAAAACAGACATCAACGCATCGAGAAGTAATGGTCGTCGGCGTCGCCGACGACCATCCGCCTGCAAAGGCGGCGGCGGAGCCAATAATCGCGCCAATAGCTGTCCGGCTACCGAACTGCCCGCGATCGCCCCACCCACAAGAAATCCTGTGCCAACAGAAAAATCGCCCCCAGCCGTTCCCGCAGCCACCGCCACTATCCCCACACAACCCACAACACCTGCCAGCGTAGGAGTGTCGAGAACATAAAATTGTGGCCGCCGCGGGTCGAGTAGTAAAGACCGTGTGACAGTGAAAACAAACGCTCCAAGGAGGAAAAGAAAAAAAGCGGCATCCGACAAAGGCAGCATGCGAATCAGTAAAACCTGCATCGGTAAAAAGCCGAAAAGCACAACTGCGGTTATCGCCAGCGCAGTATCAACAAACCGGTGCTCCGTCTCCTTCACAAGCCGTTCAGCATACGCGGCAATCGCACCTCCGCAAAGGGCGAGTAGTGCGCTCGCTTGTCCGTGATAAGGAGCCAGAAAGCACCCCGCCACAATGGCAGCCATGACACCGGCAAGCGGAGGATCATACCCGAAATGCCGTTGGTGCGTGAGGAACTGCAAAGCTACTGCCACTGCAGTGCAAGCAACAGCGGCAGACAGGAGAACTTTTCCTGCAGAACTCGAGGTATCCGGCAACGCAGCAAGGGTCCACCCTGCGGCGATCACCAAAATGACGACCAGAGTGTAAACGTCTATCGCGGACGTCGGAAACGAAGCCCCTCCTGGACCATAAATATCCGCATCCTGGGGACTTTCACTCTCCGCAACACCCACTCGCCCATAACTCCTTCAGGACTACTGTCTCGTGTTTGTCTTTAAGAGGAGGAGCCCCCTGAAACAGGCGGAATAATAGCCACCTCATCATGCCGACCAATAGGGGTAGCAAGGTCAGCGACCTCTTCATCACCATTGAGCCACAGCTTCGCTCCGTTTCGGGAACGCACAAAATCTGCCCCAAAACGACCATCAGCTTCCGCCACAAGACCGCCTACAGTCGACACGTCAACTTCGATCATGTCAATTCCGGCAACTTCTTTCACACCAGCGAAGAGGCGAAGACGAGCCATCTGTCTCCCTCGGTTTCCGAAAAGCATTTCCGACCGCGATCGAACAGAACGACCACGCAGACACTTCTCACAGACTGACCGACCAGACACGAAAAAGGCGATGTAAAAATAGTCAAGCACCGTCACGGTGTCCGCAGGGCCTTCACAGCCGCTTCTTCCGGTACCAGTCCTCTCCGGCAGGCGACTTCTCATGGAGCATCCTGCTCAATGTTAGTTGGAAGGACTCTGTCGTTTCCACTATGGAGCGAGCATCCTTGGCAACCTCTCGGTCTTCCTCCCACAGGTTTCTCTCTCCCCTGACAAAAAACCCAAGAACAAAAAACTCAAGAGAAATCACAAAAAATTCTCAGAACCGCGAGACTTCTCTCGCACCCCACTGCACATCCAGTAAACAAAAGAAACAAAAACACCAAGCAAACCGTCTACAGCATCAGCGAATCTCCAAAAACGTCCAACATGCCACAAACCATGCTTTTCATGGAAAAATCTCGTTTTCCTCTGGCCTTTTCGTCTCAGAGAAAAATTCTTGCAAAAAAGGACACCTCGCCCAACACTCCTCATCCGCTATGGTTAGCGTCGCATGATTTGCCCATCCTGCATCGTGCAGCTATTTTGCTGGCAAAACAGCGCATTTTCATTCGCAGAACCGGCATGCTTCATGCCATCCTGTCACCCAAGCCCCCATGGTCTAGCGGCCTAGGACGCCGCCCTTTCAAGGCGGATGCCGCCGGTTCGAATCCGGCTGGGGGCGCCGAAAGAATCCGCAGATGCTGCAGCATCTGCGGATTCTTTTTTTCCTTGACGTCTCCCCATGACGTCAAGTGAGATTCTCTGGCGAAAATGGAAGAGACGAGATTTTCTCGAGAGCGTCCGCTGCCGCAATGTTGCGCCTGCCAAGAAATACCTCACCGACCTTCTCGCGCTACTTTCACCGACCTTCTCTCCCGAACAGGGAAGCCGGCAAACAAGTTTGGCAAAATTGCTTCCACCCTCATTCCCCCGCAGAAACATCACCCGGAAAAGGTAAACAAAGAAGAAGTTCCTTTGAGAATTCGCACTATCACCTTTGCCCTGGAAGAAAGACATGCTAAAGTCTCGGTTGTCGCGCAATCAGCACAGCTGAATCAGGTCCTGTAGAACAGCCTGGAGTGTTCGCCGCCCTGTCAAGGCGGAGGTCGCGAGTTCAAATCTCGTCAGGACCGCCCTTCTTCTCTGCCCTAAAGTCTCGGGATTTTTTCCCAGAATCAGCATGACTGTCTTTGCCGGTTGCTTCAGATAGGGCACCTTCCCGCAAAGGCTGCATCAGAAAAGCCCTCCTGCTCGATCTCCTGCCACACACCGCATTGCACGACACACGTCAGTGTCAAAACACAGTGCCAAACATCAAAAAAGCGGGAAAGGCGAACAGCAAAAAACCTCCCACGAAAATGACGAATTTTACTCAGGCCAAAGGTTTCTGGGCAGAGAACAGGCCATAAAACCACAACCCCCGCGTAAATGCATTCCACTGCCCAATCGCAGCACGAATATTGCCTTGGGCCGCCTCGGAACGAATGCGCAAGAATCTCAAAAGTACTGATCCCGGATAAAGCGGCACTGACATTCGGTAAAGACGCCGAAGAGAAGGACGAACGAGTTCCGAGATGTCCTCAACCTCTGCATCGACAAGGCCGGCATCTGCGGCGGCTGTACACCAGCCATCCTTTGTCACAAGATCCGTCATGACCCAGCCTGACAACCATCGTTCAAGTAGGGCAGCATCCTTATCGTCTGCAGGTTTCTCTGTACGAAAGAAGTCGCCAATCACCACATGTCCACCTGGTCGCAAAAGACGGGTGGCTTCAGTGAGAAAGTTTGTTTTATCGGGAGCGTAACAAGCGCTCTCTAATGCCCAAACCGCATCGAACTGCGCATCAGAAAGCCCACTGTCGAGATAATCCGCGAGCTGAAAAGTCGAAAGATGGTCCAGCTTACGTTTCTCTGCCTGCCGGCGAGCCCGCTCCACCTGCTTTTCAACCAGGGTAAGACCAACTGTCTCAACATCTAGTTCTTCTGCCATCCACAGAGAAGAGCCGCCCACGCCACATCCCGCATCAAGCACTCGGGCACCAGCCTTCATCCCAATTTTTCGGGCCATTGCCCGGTTCATATTCAAAAGGGATTCAGCATGGGTTTTCGTGTCTTCTTCCCAGACCCCAAAATGCATTGACCAGTTCTTCTGATTCAACCACAAGACGCGATAGTCAAACCAAGAATCGTCATAGTACTTCTGCACAGCGACCGTGTGGTCTGGATGCAAACCTACGGACTTGCCCTTCTCCAACCAGGACAACGGTCGAATAATCTTGGACATGCCACCCCCGGGATTCACGGCAAGACCTATGATGCCAATGACCCGACTGTAGCCCGATTTTCCAAAATACGCATAATCACCTCCCGAAAGGGGAATTGCCCCAGAGAGGGGAAGTACTACCCTACGTACGCATACGTACGTCAGTTTTCTTTCCCTTCTTCGTACAATTTTTTTTGTCTCGCTTTCTTCCCCGCACCGTACATTCCCGGACTCAACGCGCGCAGCGTCGCATCCCCGTCTTGCACGCTTCTACAGCACTCGTTCCCACTTGCTTCGCCAAAGACCGCAATTCCCGCGCCCATCTTCCTTGATGCCAGGCATACGCGAAAATACAGCGTTCTGCCCACTGCGACAAAGCAGGCTCCTCAGGAAAGGCCGCGGCGACAGAACACTCCAACAAACTGCCCACTTCCCGAATTGAGAGTGTGCTCCCGGCACGCGCCGTCACTACAAGCCGCACCCTGCCCCACATCTCGGGCCAGGCAGTCAGCACAGCCTCCGCACGACGCACACACGTGCGGTCTGCCGTGACAACCAACAAAGTCTCATCTACACAGATCCCTTCTGGCACGCGAGCCTGCGGAAGGTCCATCACCGTCAAAACATACGGGCACCACCCATCCGGGTTTTTTTCACCGGCCCTTCGATCATCCCCTGTGTCCCCACGCGGAAAAGAAGCCACCTCACAGCACGAAGCACGACAAGAACTCAAAAACTGCATGCTCACAGGCTCCCAAGACCAAAAACCCTCGAGACCACCCATATGCCGACCTTGACGCCATTCCTGCATGCCAGGTCGACGCCCAACCCCCACCCCTACAGGCTGCGCTTGCGCATGTTGCTTTTTCTCCCTCCGGTTCCCCTGTTGCTGCTCCACAAACCAGCCCCAGCCATCTCCCCACATATGGTCAAGATCCACATAGGCAACCTGCCGGCAGATTTCTCGCGCAGCAGCTGCCAAGTTCACGGCAATTGTTGTTGTGCCTGTTCCTCCTTTCGGAGACCAACACAATAGTCGATACCCAGTCGTATCATCAAAGCAATCCTGCACAGAGGCACGCACCCTCATCCTGGTCTCACCCGATCCGAGGCCAGGAGCATTATCTGCACCCATGCGTACTTCTCACCGAGAATTCTCCACAACAATTTTCCCTGGAAAAAGCGGAAACCAGACATCACCCCAAGGTGCTCCTCTCTGCTATTCCCCCCATTTTCTCTGCATTGGGAAAGCCTTTGCAGGTTTTTGCGCCCATTCCTCCCCTGCACCTCTCGCACAACAGACCTGTCGCACAACAGACCTCGCGCACACTCTCCATCACATTTTTCTGCATCACAAAAAAAGGCACTCGCAAGATATTCCTTCTGCCTGCGAGAGTGCCTCCTCAGCAACCTTTTGTCTTCTCGTTTCCTCGTGCACACAGTGCGCTCTTGCCAGAACAGAGAAGCCAAAAATCTTATTGGGGACGCAGAAAAAGGCGCGTTGCGATACTTGAGTACGCGCGAAAAAACAAGAGATCGCAAAAAGGCGTTCCTCTGCCCACGCACTTGCCCACGCAAAGGAAAAACTTTCCTGCGAAGCCATCTTAAGCAGGAGAAATGCAGAAAACAATCCCTGCATTTGTCTCTATTACGTCTGCATTGCTTTCCGCGAAAAACCCCAGGAAAATGACGAACGCAGTCCTCGGGTAGAAAAAAGGCAGAGAAAAAGGCCGCACCTCAAAAAGAAACGGCCCTTTTCTCGCATGTCAGATGCAGTTATCCAGCAGAGGCGGTCAAAACCACCTAAAATCAGTATTCCTGACGCGACTTCCGGACTTTGGCAGCCAGAAGGCTAAAAACTGCAGCGAGGATCACGAAGATTACGAACTTCTTCACGGTTGGTCCTGTCCTTTGCGTTTCCAGATCGCACCAGAGATCCGAAGAAGCCAAAATGGCCTCCGGCTATGCTCCTACCCGACACAGGAGTAAGGGTAGAGGAATTTCCATCTCTCCGACTGCCAAGTCTCAGCGCTCCAGCGCCCAAGGTCAAGGCATAATAAACCATGTCGGGCACATTACAGATAAGACATATGCATATTACCTACTTTTGCTGCCCTTTCGTGTCTTGTGTCATAGCTTCCTCCGGAACAAGGAGCGGAATATGCTCTTACCGCAATCCCCACCCGGAAAGCACAGCTCGCACTCCTGTCACAAACGCCAGAGGCTGGTCAAGAAGTAGATGGTGACCGGCATCTGGAATTTCGACTATCGAGATGTTTCCCTTCAGTCTTTTCTCAACCTGGTCTCGCATCTTCGGCGTAAGAACAACACTCGACTCCCCGCGCAAAAGCGCCACACGACAGGTCACAGACTCAAGAAGTTCCTCATCCACATTCAGCACATCTGATCGGTAAGCACGCGGATCATATTTCCAGGTCCACCCCTTCTCCACAGCGCGTAAAGAATGACGGGCAATATATTCGAGAATAAATGTGTTCTCGCAAGCCTGGGGTGGCATCAAACGGAATCGCCGCACCGCACGTTCTCTATCGGAGTAAACAAAAGGCATTGCGAGCGGATTAGGAGGTCGTTTCCGCGTTGTGTTCGCGACATCGGTTGCAACCTGAGGCCGGTTTCTGCGCACAGGAGCATCCGCCAACACAAGGCCGGCAAACGCCTTGGGGAATAGTCCTGCCGCCAGGATTCCGATTTGTCCTCCCATGCTGTGCCCTATAAAAACTGGTTTTCCCACTAGCCCAGCATCAGCAGCCACGGACAGTGCCTCACGCGCCCACAGCTCCCCGGAATACTGTTCACGCCATCCACTTTCCCCATGGCCACTCAGATCAAAGGCAACCACCTGATAATCCGCAGCAAGCAGCGGCGCCAGAAAACTCCACCAGTGCGTGTGCGCACCACCCCCATGCACAAGGAGAAGCCCAGGACGACCAGAAGTACCCCAGCTCAAATATTGGATAGGGCATCCTTGGACTTCAACAGTTCCTTTGTGAAAAGGTGCATGCAATGCATCATCAAACCATTGAGGAGCACTCGACTTCACAACATCTGCTCCAAGAACATCCGACATCAGTTCGGCACTTCCTCTCAACCTTTTTCCCTCTTTCGGCACGCTGGAGTTCCTTCGGCCACATCGCCCCCAACAGTGCTCCACAACTCACGCTGGTGGCAACCCTCATGACGATCCTGGTTCGGACTGCAACCCAACATCTCACAAGGCTGAAAAACTACAAAAACAGCCCAACACACTTTGGCCTCTGATTTTCAGCCTATTTTTCCACCGCTCCTCCAACAATCCTCGCGACATTCCCCCTTCTCCAGTCAATTACTTATAAAATCCGTTTTTTCATAGCAAACTCCACCTCAAAGAGGCGACAGACCACCATAAATCCTTCTTTTCTCGAGCGTATTCTGTACTGTTATTGCAGCTCATACAGTTCGCTCAACACCAACATCCATCAGATTACGTACACAGCGGAACAGCCCAAAAAGAACAGCACAATAACTCACAAGAGCGGACAAACCGGGAACCGTTCTGCAAGGAGAAAGCAAGCTGGATCCACATGCCGCCGGCATGAAAACAGGTCCTGCTTACAAAAGGGGCAATATGAATATCATTGGAGAAACCACTGGGGGTCGTCTCCGCGGTGTCGAGAACAACGGCATCATCAGTTTCAAAGGTGTGCCTTTTACCGCCCCGCCTAGCGGTAGCAACCGCTTCCTCCCACCCCAACCAGTCATCCCTTGGTCCGGCGTACAGGACGCCAACACTGTGGCACCAACACCGCCACAAGCAGAATCGCTACTCTCCGCCGGTCTCCCACCCCAAGCAGAAGATTGTCTCGGACTGAACGTCTGGACGCCGGCTCTCGACAACAAAAAACGCCCCGTCATGGCCTGGATACATGGCGGCGCCTTCCTTTCTCTTTCTGCAAGCAGTCCCGGATGGGATGGAGAAACACTCGCCAAGCTAGGAGACGTGGTCATCGTGGCCATTCCCTATCGTCTGGGCGCCCTGGGGTTTCTTCACCTCGGCCCCGAATTCGGCGAAGACTACGCCGAAAGTGGCAACAACGGAATTCTTGATCAGATCGCTGGACTCGAGTGGATCCGCGACAACATCAGCGCCTTCGGTGGCAACTCCGACAACGTCACTGTCTTCGGGGAATCTGCCGGGGCCATGAGCATTGGCACAATGCTCGGCATGCCAAGCGCCCAGGGGTTGTTTCACAAGGCAATCTTGGAAAGCGGCGCAGCAAGCAGCGCCACCACACTCGAAAAAGCCCAAGGCATTACAACTCGTTTTCTTGACGCTGTTAGCGTACAACCTGGCGACATCCAAGCCCTGCAGGCTCTCGACGTCGCAGCCATCCTCGAAGGTCAAATGCAATGCATTGACAATCCACTTATGGGAGAGGCTGGGGCAACACAAAGAGAACCCGAACAAGATCCGCTCTCAGACGGCATCCCCTTTGCCCCTGTCATCAATGGGCTCTCACTCCCACAGCCTCCTCTCGACGCGATCATTGCAGGATCCTCCGCCAACATCCCGCTCCTGCTCCTCACCTGCAATAACGAGTGGCGGCTATTCAGTGAGCTGCTCAGTGTCCCCACTCCCGACGAGGCCGAATTCTTCTCTACCTGGCTTGAAAAGCTCACAGGGCAAGACGGCACAGAAGCCGCAGGCCTCTACACGGCCCCCTATGAAGAACTTGACGACACAACAGAAACCAAAATTCGTTTCGCTGCCGCCCAAGCCATCACCGACGTGGCCTTCGAGATACCGGCAACACACCTGCTCGACGCCCAGCATGCGCACCAATCTACGCTGTACCGTTGCCGCTTCGACTGGCCTACCCCACTTTTCGGAGGCCGTCTCGGCGCCTGTCACGGCCTGGAAATTTCGTTTGTCTTCGGTGTCCCGGTAGGAGGTATGGCCCTGGCAGGTACAGACCAGCCAGAACACCTTACCCAACAAATTCAGCAGGCATGGCTCGCCTTTGCTCGCACTTCCAATCCAAACCACAAAGACATCGAAGAATGGCCTCCCTATGATCCAGAGACCCGTTCCACCATGCTCTTCAATACAACAACACAAGCCCTAAACGACCCCATTGGCAGCAAACGACGCTCCCTCTGGAAAAGCCTCTAGCGTATCCGGCCGGCGAGGCATTTTTCGTCGGGCCGGCCCTCTACACTGTTCCACGACGTTCCACGACGTTCCACGGCAAAACCCAGTGGAAGTCCCTGGCTGAAAATCTTGATACGGTAAAACCAGCTTCGACTTCGCCGATCACATCAATTGCAAAACAGACACATCCCACCCCCCACAGTTCCATTTATGAGATCGACTGCATCCTCTAAATCACCTATTTCTTTCTTGCACAATTTTGGCGTCTTCATAGTCATTCTTCTACTCATAGGAGCATTCGCGCTCAACATCATCGAGCACGAAAAGTCTGACAATGAAGATGGCTCTTTTTCCGATGCAAACGGATCCGAACTCTCAGGTCCAGGATTTGCCATCACAAACCCCGATGGCAAAAACGAGCTCATTCCCATCGCTCCTCAAGTTCCAATGACACACTTCCGACTCAACCCAACAGGTGTCCTGTTTATTGATCTCGAACCTGACGAACAAGTCGAACTCGTCGTAGAAGACATTGCTCACATTCATGGGCGCATCGAATCAAAAGGCCATGTGTCCATCACCGCACGCGAAATCGTGGTAGGAGACACGTCCGTCATTAAAGCCCAACATATTGATCTTTTCTCTCCAAGTGGAGAGGGCACAATTTCCGGAAAAATTCTTGCAAAAAGTTCCGACGAACAAATAGGCGGCAACCTAAATATCTACTTTCAAAAGGTAAAATTGCGCGGTGCTTTCCTCGATGCAAGTGGGCAACAACAAGGCGGCACTGTCCAAGTGATCTGGGAAAAAACCAATCCAGAAAAAAAAGGCATCTTCGTTGATCCGGATACCGTACTCGCCGTCAGTAGTAACCAGATTGCAGGAAATATGCTCTTGGAATCTTCTGGGGACATCGATTTCTTTGGAACAATCATTGCATCAGGCCACTCGCAAGGAGGCAGGGTAAAAATTTCCAGCGGACTCGGCGCAACGGGCCTATCTGTGCAAGGGTGCATCGATGTCACCTCAAAGAACGGAAAAGAAGGCAGCATCGAACTCGACGGAGGAAGCAACCTCGACACCTCCAGAAAATGTCCCGTCAAAATCCCCACAGGATGAAATCCACAAACAGCAGTTTTCCCTGATCCCTGCCCCTCGCATCAGAACGAATCTTTCTCGGTATCAGTTCGTTGCACCTGTTCGACCTGCTGCGCCAAGACAATTTCTGCCGGATGCAACTGTACAGCTTCACGTAAACGATCGGCGGTGGCATCAAGGTACTGACTCGTAGTGGCAAGATTGGCATGCCCTAAAAGACGCTGCACCTCAACTATATCTGCGCCATTTGCAACAGCTTCAGTTGCGAATGTGTGGCGAAGGGCATGCACACTTGCCCCCGGGGGAGGAACGATGCCCGCGCGGCGATACAGACACCGAATAACATAAGAGACGTTGTGTACGGTCATCGGTTCGCCATCGTAATGCACAAAAAGCGCAAAGGCCGGATCATCCAAACTTGCAGAACCATGCCGTTTCCCGCGCGTCTCCAAATACGCACACAAAATCACCTCTAAATTCGTCGTAATCGGAACAACACGCGTCTTGTTGCCTTTTCCTGTCACTGTCAAACGACGAGCATCCAATGGTCCCCCGACAGAACCCAAAGTAAGAGTTGTCACTTCAGACAAACGGATACCTGTCGCAACAAATACCGCAACAAGCGCCAAGTCACGTTCAGGCCAGGTCTTATACGCCCTCTTGTCTTTCGTGGCTGCAGTTTGGAGTAAACGGAACACTGCTTCTTCATCGCGATGCGGTTTCGCGTGAAGTCTGCCTGCCTTCGGACGAGGAACTCCCGTCATCGGATTCGCGGAGAGACGATCTTCTTCCACAAGCCAATGACACAACCCATTCCAGGTCGACCAACAACGATGCGTCGAACTTCCGGAATGATCACTTGCCCAGGATGCAAACACAGAGCGCAGGACCGGTCGATCCAGGTCAGAACAGAGAATCCTATCTAGTGCCAACTTTTTCTGGGCAGCGATACGAGAACAAACACCACGCAAATCCGCCCGCCACGCCCGAACAGTATGGGGGGATGGCTTTCCCGCACTTCTGTAGTGCAAGTATTCTTCAATCGTCTCAAGAAGAGACGTACAGGACGCGTCTCCACATCGGTCCTCAGCATTCATACGACAACAATCTCACAATCCACACATCCCTCAGTGTTGTCCACCCAGTGTTGTATGCCAAGATGTGTCGCCCCTCTCGCAACGAGACTTCCCAAATCTTGGGTAAAACCGACAATAACCGAGTCCTACTCTGACTCGGCCATCTCATGAAGAAATCCACTATATTGGCCACGCGCCAGTCAGTTAGAGAAGAACAACCCTCCACCACCTCGCATCTCCTCCCACATTTTTTCTTTACTGCCGGCGCGTGACAGCCACAGACCGCTCATCATGCCTATTGAGAGCACAGGGCAAAATTCTCTCACTTCTTTTCACCTGATGCCCTCCTCACAACACAAAGTCCAGCAAAAACAGCAATAGCGGTCCACCGAACAATAAACCCGTCTTATCTCGGAGGACGTTAGCGCCAAAAGCCGGCGCAGAAGAACAAACCGGCTGAAGCGAGCACTTCGCGGGTCGCGTATCGATATTTTTCAACACATCCACGATTTCCCACAACACCAGGGCACCGCTTCCCCGCCTATCCCTCCGGTGAGACGAGAAAGGGAAATCCGCATGGGTCGCGCAGACCGAGTCTTTAAAGTCTTTCACATCTTTCAAGCCTTTCGACAGAAAGGCTTGAAAAAAGTCCTCTGCGTCCTCGGAATTATTCTTGTAGTCACAGGAGTAAACAGCCACAGATCGCAACTCCCTGCAAAAGAAAACCTATTGACTGCGCGACCTCTCTCTCTTGCGCACGCAAATGGCGATAACCCCACAACAAAAACCCTGGTCCCCGTCCTCAGACCGACATTTTTCTCTTCCAAAATAGAGAGAGGACTAGAAAAAACAACGCACAAATCCCAAAAGAAATCTTCCATACTCCGACTGCATACAACATCATTTCCTCAAGGGTTAACCAGCTATTTTTCAGACTCACACTCCATTATCAGGACTTCCCAGTTAGAGCCCAACCTAGCTTCCACGACATCATCACATTCGCTTTACTCCGATATTCTCACTACCGGAACGGTCGCAATAATTCTGACAGCGACCATTATTTTCACTATGCCCGTCACACGCCGCCGGTTCTTACCTCTGCTCGTCATATTTACTGGGCTCCTCCTCACAAGCGGTATCGTCCTAGCTCTCGATATCCCACTCAGTATTTTAAATACAAGTACACCAGCAATTCTCACCGGGTTTGGTGCCGTCTTCTTAACCTATTTTCAGGGACGCCACAAGGAAGAATATGAAAAAGGTAAACATTCTGCCAAAGCAGCAAGTATCGCAGTCAACCGTACGGGGCACGCGATAGCCACTGCAACAACAGCATCCGTAACAGGCTTTGGTTCTTTGCTTCTATCGAGGTCTTCATCTATACGGGATTTCGGAACAATTCTTACACTAGGAGTGATCGTTCTTTATTTACTTTCTCTTCTTGCATTTATATTTTTTTTCGCAAAAAAACAAAGCAATCAAGAAAGCGAAAAAGAAACATTGGCCATTCTCTCCTCTGATACTCCTCTCCCAGCACCACTCCGTTACCCAGATAGATATCACACCCCAGACACATATCTTTCCCATACTCACAAACAAACAAAAAAACAACAACAGCCCAATGTTGCTCTTATTGCTCGTTCTCTGATCACAAGCTGGAGCACACGAACAAAAATTATTGCAGCAACAAGTGCGCTTCTTCTCGCGATTGCAGGCTACATCGCAGACATCAATTTCCATCCTGAGACAGGCACAACAAGCATTTCACAAGAGAGCAACGCAAAAAACAGTTACTCTTCTCACAACCTTCCACAGAAAAAAGATACAGAAAATAACCTGTATTTAACTGTCAGCACTGATGACATCACTGCACCAGAAGTACTTACCTGGATGGCAGAGTTTGAAGCCAATTTACTTGACCGACATCCCGAGGTCCTCCAAATACAGAGTTTGGCAAGCCTTCTTCATATCACTCCTCACAACACCAATCTCTCTCCTGTTGATATCACACAGGCCATATCAGAGATGCCTAAAAAAACTCAGCAAACTTTTGCCACTAGTAATTCTCGCACCACTATCGTCCTTGCAATCAAAAGCCTTTCTTCACGACAACGTTCTCTTCTTACCAATCAAATTCTGCGAGAAACACAACCGCCAATTGGCGTACAAATTTTTCCTCCTTTTTCTTTTGGCAGCAGAGAAGTCAATAGTGAGGACAGCGCAGCTCTCGCGAAGAATGCGGCGACTTTTATCGAGCGGCGCAGACTCATCACCTTTCTCGGGTGCGCGGGCATTTTCCTCAGTTCTCTCGCGGTCTATCGCCGTTTCAGACACGCGATCGTGCATGTTTTGCCCGTCCTTTTGTCCATAGGTTGGGCTTCGGGAATTATGTGGTTGGCAAATGTTGATCTCACTCCCCTTACTGCCACCCTGGGCGCTCTTATCGCAGGCAGCGGCGCACAATTTTCCATTCTGCTGATTGAGCGCTATCTCGAAGAGCGGCAGAACGGCAAGGAGCCCGAAGAAGCCATGAATACGGCTGTTGAAATGACAAGTCCGGCAATTATTACAGGGGCACTCTTTTGTATTAGCGGGTTTGTAGCACTCTCCTTCTCATCTTTACCTGACCTACGCCCTTTCGGACTGCTCACGGCCTTAAGTGTCGCGCTAGCTTTCGCTGCCACAATTACAATCGTTCCATCTACTGCAGTAATGCTAGATCATTTCGTACAAACAGAAGAAACTTTGGAGATTGTTACTGTTCCTGTTTTCTTCGATTCTGGTGCAATAACAGACCGAATTCCCACTGTTGTTGCCTCTACAACAGTGGGATGGGAAAATAACAGGCCAGAAAGTAAAAAACCCTACCCGTCGGCTTCTCTCTGGGAAGCAGAAAATACACAAGGTCCCGATCATTTAACCGAGGGTCGAACCTCATACTGGTAGTCAGTATTACACTCCAATTCTTCACTCGCTGCTCTCTTCATTTTACTTTGCTATTGCTTCAATTCAGATCAGCACATACAAACCAGCCTAGTCACGCTGCAGGTCAACGGAAAACAGTCCGATAGAAGGAAGCTTACTCTAGCCCATAAAGACACGTTTTTCTTGACAACGTATCTATTTCGGAGCGGTCTACTACAGTGCTTTCTCGCGAAAGACTTTCTAAAAATTAGTCCCAAAGACAATATCCTCAGTACAAAAATAAAGACGACATCGGCTAATAGCTGGACTTCCCACCCAGATAGCCTACTGCACTGTACTGAAGGAACAATTTGGGCACGAGAATAAGCACAGTTTCTTCGGTCTAGCTTCGCTCTAAACCAAATCAGGATCCACATGAAAGTGCACATCTATACCGACACAAAAACAAGCCTGGCATTACTACAGCAGGCAACAAGAGCCGTTTTTTGTCAAGCGACCTTGCGCACAACAGAATCAACAGAAAAATTATTATTGGGATGGAAAAAACATCTTTCATCTTGTTTCCCCACTTGCCACCCTCTTCTACCTGCTCATAACTCTCCTACCCATCGCTCGTCCAGGCACCACGCACTTACGCAACGCTCACACACACACACACCAATCAGCTACTCATCTGCCCAGCACGCATCCACGCACCAACCAGCTACCCGACACACACCCACGCACCACGCACCTACCCAGCTACCCAACACACACCCCACCACCACACACCTACCCAGCTACCCAACACACACCCCACCACCACACACCTACCCAGCTACCCAACACA
>Ga0209633_10000524_pt1 | contig 44179 bp, 48 predicted proteins | sample Cruoilmetagenom1_FD_187290 | JGI IMG/M metagenome (GOLD analysis project Ga0209633, IMG submission 187290) | Oil polluted marine microbial communities from Coal Oil Point, Santa Barbara, California, USA - Sample 1 (SPAdes) (version 2) | ecosystem: Environmental > Aquatic > Marine > Oil seeps ...
TGCTGGTTTTTTATTAGCTTGGCTTCTAGTTTATACAATCTTGGTTTTCTTATCAGCAAAACCAACAGGTGTGCTCGGTATTAATTCTGGAACACACTGGTATGAGTTTACTTGTAGTACTGAAAGTAAGTTTAATTAAAAATTATTATTATTTAAAAAGATGAAAAAAGCTTTAATTGTATTATGTTCTATTTCACTATTTTTATTACTACCTTCTTTTAATATAACTTACTTGGAATTAAATACAGCAAGTGCCGTTGCACCCAATGTAACACACAATTATGCAAATCCAATAACTGTGACTAGCTTCTCGGGTTGGTTTGCAAATCTCCTATCTGCAATACAAGGCATTGTTGGTTGGTTGGCAGTGATTATGATTATTGTTGGAGGAATGGTGTACATAACATCAGGAGGCTCACAAACACAAACTGCAAGAGGAAAAGCTATTGTAGTAACTTCATTGATTGGTTTTGCAGTAGCTGTCGCCGCACCATCACTTCTAAAAGAAATTAGGGACTTATCGGCTGCTGGTGCTGGAGGAGGAGCTCCTACTGTAATTGCTGGAGCAAAAACCATTGAGGATACAGTAACTGATGTTATGGAGTTTTTATTAACAATTGTTGGAATACTAGCTATTATTAGTTTTGTTATAGGAGGAGTTCAATATATAACCTCTGGTGGTGACCAAACAAGAGCTGATACTGGGAAGAAAACTATCGTGTATTCCATTATTGCTATTTGTATCTCAGGAGCATCTCTTGTAATCCTAAGACAAGTTATACATCTTCTTAGCTAAATACATTTCAAAAATAAATGAAAAAAGATTCCTCATTTTTGTTTGGGAACAAGTTTTTTGTATTCTTAAACATTTTAATATGGTTAACTGTTTTTACAGTTTTCTTCACTTCCAGCATCTCAAATCTTGACCCCGACTTTTCTTGGCATTTAAGAATTGGCCAGGATATTCTAATCAATAAACAAGTACCACATACAGAAAAATACATCTTTACTACTCTCGGAGAACGTTGGGTTGATCATGAATGGCTAAGCAATCTTTTATTGTTTAGTATTTACGATTTTTTTGGAAAATTCGGATACTGGGCACTGGGAGTATTATTTGCAGGAATTGCAACATACACACTATTCCTAATTTCAAGATTGAATCGCAAATATTTTTTAACTACTTTAAATAATTGGTCTTTTCTTTTTTTGAACTCTGTTTTTCTAGGGTTAGGTTTATTATCACTTCTAAGAACTTATGGAATAAGATTACAAGTACTCACATGGCTATTCTTTGTACTTCTTTTTGTATTTTATTTTAAGCTATTAAAAGAAAGAAAGATATTATACCTACTAGCCTATCCTCTTCTTTTTTGTTTCTGGGCAAATTTACATGGAACATTCGTTTTTGGACTTTTTATAGCCATTGGACTTCTCTTTTTCTTGTTATGGCAAAAAAAAGAAAGGGTTTTTAGAGAAAAAGTAATAATAACAATCTTAGCAACTTTAATATCTACATTAATAACGCCTTATGGTTTAGAATTGTGGAAACTAATTATAGTAGAATATACACAAAATAGCTCATATTTATTACAGATTTTTGAATGGCTACCTCTATATGCCGCACCTTTCATTGAATGGTACTCTACTTTCTATATTTCGATTTCATTGTTTATTTTTCTTGCAGCATTCAAATTTGGAAAAATCCCGAAAAAACAAAATTTTTTATTCTACTACGGATTCTTCTTTTTCATATTACTTATGTCTGTAAAAGCTAGGCGTTTTGTCTCTATGTTTGTCTTATGTTCATTTCCACTTGTTGTATTCTCCATCTCAAAAATATTCAAAAATCTGTCTATCAAAAAAAGTATTAGACTTATCCCTGTATTCTTTTTAATACCGTTATTAGTATACAAATTTTATTTTATATCAACAGTGCCACTTAATCTTTTAACTCAAAATACCGTCGCTTCACCATATAATGCTGTCACTTTTATTAAAGAAGATAAAAATATTAACGACCTAAGAGTTTACAATAAATATGGCTGGGGAGGATATCTAGTATGGATGTGGCCAGAAAAACTACATTTTATTGATGGAAGAATGCCTCAAAAACCTCTTCAAAATAACTTATCACTAATTGAAGAATATTTTAAATTTCAAGAAAATACCGATCTTGCAAAAGAAAAATTAGCAGAATACAATATAAAAGTTGTATTATTAGAAACTAATTATAAAATTTCAACAATGTTTTCTCCTACAGAAAAATGGATTTTGCAAAATCTGTTTTCTGTTAACTTAGCTGAGTTTGATCAAAAAGATTCATTAAGAGAGTTTTTAGATACTAATTGGACAAGGGTATACACCGATGAAATATCTGTAGTTTATATATCACCAGAAATTAAACACTGATAATATTCTTTCGTATATCGCCAAGTGTGTTATACTGTTTATATAAATAAATTTTTAGTTAAAATAAAAAAGTGAGGGGAAATAAAAAAACACTTTTTGCAGTGTCGGTTATGGCAGTCTTATTACTTTTCACTTTCCATACTGCTTTCGCTGGAAATTATAGCTCAGCTGCAGACCCAGGAGGATTTAACAATCCAGTACTTGTTACAGACAGCATTACTGCATTTCTTGAAGCAGTAATGGTTCATCTCCAAGGAATAATAGCCTTTTTGGCTGTGATGTTTATTGTCATTGGGGGGATCTTATATATGACGGCTGGTGGCAATCAAACAATGATAACTACTGCAAAAGTTTGTGTTACTAGTTCAATAATCGGTTTAGCATTAGCTGCTGCCGGACCATCATTTCTACGTCAAATTCAATTCTCTGTATACGGAGCGGTTGGAGGACCAATTCCAATAAATATTAACCTAGCACCGACTGTCGGAGATATCGTAGAAAGAGTTCTAACGTTTCTCTTGTCAATAGCTGGTATCCTTGGTATAATAGGTTTAACAATTAGTGGTTTGCTATATATATTTGCAACTGGTGATAGCTCCCAAGCTACTAAGGCTAAAGAGGCTATGAAATACTCAGTTATCGGAATCGCAATAGCTGGAGCTGCACTTATCATTGTAAAACAAGTTGTTTTATTCTTGACATAGCAAATATCAGTAAATTTAAACAAAAAAGAAAGATAAATATATAATAATTTGGCAAAAAAATTAAATCTAGAAAGGCAGGTGAAAATATGAAACTAACAAAAAAATATCTATTAGCGTTCAGTGTGGCGTTGGGAATTATGGTTCTTCCAGTATTAGTTCATGGGGCTTTTGTAAATCCATCAGCTGCTGGTTGGTCAACTAATCGAAATATGGCTGGAACTGGTCTTGTTAATACAAGTGTTGCTAAGATTATATTCACTGTTTTACAATGGTTGCTTCTAGTCTTAACATTCCTTGCTGTTATGGGATTTGTAATCTCTGGAATCTTCTTCATCACAGCTGGAGGATCTGATCGTGCTGACGAGGCAAGAAAATGGTTGACTTATTCAATTATTGGTATCATCGTTGCTCTTCTAGGATACGTTATGACAACATTTATCAGTACAATGATAAGTGGATCTGTTCAGGACGAAACTTAGTAAAGAGATTTGAAAATAAAACAAAAAATAACAAGTCTTTTCAAACTTGTTATTTTTTGTTTTATTTGATATACTTTCGATAGAAATTCTAAAAAAATGAAAATGAAAAAGTTATCCAAAAAACTATTTTCAAGATCTTTGTTGATATTTTTATTAGCAACTCCCCTTACTGCTTTTGCTGCATTTGTTGTTGAAGAGAAACAAGAAATTCCCTCCGAGTTTGCACAACAAGGACTTCAAACATTAAACATAACAGTTAGTGCTATTAATGTTTTTTTGAGTTTATTCTTTTTGGTTTCTATTATTGGTTTATGTGTAGCAACAGTGCGCTTTATTATTGCCGGCGGAAACGAAGAGATATTGAATTCAGCAAAAAAAATTTCATTGGCTTCAGTTATGGGAGTCGTCTTTTCCCTTATAGGTTATCTTCTAGTTAATACCATTAAATATTTTGTCATTTAAAATGAAGAATTACGTAAAAAAAATCCTAGCAATCACTGTTTGTATGCTTCCTTTAGCTTTTTTACTCCTACAAGTACCACCTGCATCAGCTACTGCCGGTTGGCAACTTGGTTACAACCTGGCTAGAGATAGATCTCAATTGCCTGAACAACAACTAGAAGTAGTAATTTTTGCTATTCTCGCATGGTTACTCACTATCTTCACTTTTATTAGTGTTATAGCATTCACAGTTGCCGGTATTATGTTTTTGACTTCTGGCGGTGATGCTCAACAAACAGAACAAGCAAAAAAATATGTTAAGTATTCTATCATCGGAATCACAGTAGGTTTATCTGGTTATGTAATAATTAAACTTATTGATACTTTCCTAGCTGGAATGGTTCAAACACAGGCTTAAAAACTAAAATACTACATTATGTTTAAAAAAAAGATTATCTTCAGTTTAATTTTCCTTCTATTTCTTGGAATATTATCTTTTACTTTTTTACCAACCACCAGTGCTCTGGCTGGTGGCATAGCAATTCCCGCAACAACGGGTTTACCAGACCCAGCTGACACAAGCGGGCATGGACAAGGTCCTGTTGTATCAGTAGCTCTGACTGTTATGGGTTGGATCTTGGGAATCTTTATGCTTTTATCTATTATAGCTTTTGTTTATACTGGTATTATGTATCTAACTTCTAGAGGAGACCAATATCAAGCAGAATCTGCCAAAAAATCCTTAGTATATGTTGTCATCGGAGTATTTTTCGTTGGTGCTGCTCTTGTACTATTAAACACAATTGACTCATTAATTCGTCAATAATTCGTCAATCTATTATAATACAAGAATAAAACCCCAGACATTTTTTCAAATATCTGGGGTTTGTTGCTGTTTGCAACTTATTTATTATTCTCCTTTTTAATAAGTTTGAGTGTATAACGAATGTGTGGAAAATCTCCTAAAACTGCTCCCTGCGGAACAAAAACAGTATGCTCAAACCTCTTTTGAAAACGCAATTCAGATCCTTCTCTGATTAGCATTACATTGGAAGGAAGACCAGGCTGTCTACCACTCATTGAACCTTTAAATCTAGCAAGTGGCACTTTTTCATCACCACCTAGAGCTTTTGAAATAAATCTAGCGCTAGACTCACCTGCCATTTCATTGAACTGAACAAGCTCGGCTCTTGGAAATTTAATCGAAGCAGTGCTCCCTTTCGTAAACTTAAAACCCCAGGCTTTTGCAAAAACAATTCTATTCTCAAATTCAGGTCCAATTTTTGGAATAGTGAAGACCACTACACCAGTGTCACCAATCGACGCTCTGGCAATATAGACCTTTTCCTCTTCTTCCGGAAAAAAAGAATGCCAAGTTGCAGTTGTAACCTGATAAGCAAACTTTCCAACAACCACAACCACAACCAGCATCAATATCCCTTGCCAACTGACCCAGTCTGGTATTTTGATTTTTGAAAATGAAAATGCTGCGCCTCCACCAGGTTTTGTTTTTGCACCAATAAATGCAAACAAAGCAATCATCATGCCACAAAATACTAGAAAAACTATAACAGTTGTTGTCATAATGGACTTCCTCCTCTAAACATACTGGCGATATTTGCAATTGCTTTACTAACATCATCCAAGTCAGAAAGACCATACAACTTTTTCTCTTTAGTTGAGAGACCCTCAATTAATTCAAGTTTCTCTCCAATCATTTCATCAGAAAGCAGAGGAAACATTGTGTCTAGCTTGTCTTTTATATGATTGAATCTCTTCATTTTCTCCTTTGCTTGACCTCTTTTAAGTGCTTCAACCTGGACAGCTGCACGTGCATCGGCTAACTCCTTTATAGGATCTAGCTTGTCAATCTTAACAGACAACACCTCTATTCCAAATCGATGCTGTGTGACCGAAACCTTAGTTCCTTTTAAGGTTCGATCAATTGGATCTGCAGTAGGATTATTCGGATCTTTTACTTGTGCTGGTGAATTAAATGCAGCCCTTATAGCATCCTTGAGATCAGCCTTTAATTGCAATGCCTCTTCAAGATCAGAATTGATTAATTTACTAACCAAGATTTGATCAGCGATAGCATTCATGCCATCAATAGTATCTTGTTCTGGAGCAGCTAATGCTCTATAAGCACACAATTCAGATCTTCTGTATTGCATAATGCCCGAAACAATAACTGCTCCTTTTTTGATATCATACCTCTGATTATCAATCTTAAGCGTTCTTATTTCTCTTCCCAAAAGATGAATCTTGTGATGTGGCCACTTCATGTGCAAACCTTCTGTTTGCGTATCATAGATAGGAACAGAACAAAAACATTCATCCTCGCTATCTGGCTTAAACCTTCCCAAAACAAGACTTTCTGGTACACCAATTTGAACAGCAGGAACTCTATAAAAAATAGAAAGATAACAAGCTGCCAAAAATGTTACAAAAGAAACAAAAGATACACTAAAAAATACGACACTCCATGAACTTATTGCCTTAATTCCAGCAACAATTGCGACTACAAGCATTATGCTCAAAAAAATGATAATTGCACTTTTTAGGCTATTTTCAAGCCATCCCATTATCCTGCCTTCCGTGTTTTGCATGATTTTTCTCCTTGCTGATTGTTGTGTCCAAAATGGACATTCATAAACTTCAAACTTATTTTGTCAAATAACTACATAAATATCTTATTAACTTTTTATGTTTTTAACACTATATCATCTTTTTATACTTTTGTCAATACAAATTACTTCGCTTATTCCATCTTGAAAGACTTTTCTTATTATCTTTTTTGATTTATAATGAAATTATCTTTACAAACTTTAATACAAAATATAATGTCAGCCCTAAGTTGCGCTTTACTCTTTGTTTATTTACTTTTAATAGCCCACGATGCACAAGCATATTTAGACCCTGGAACCGGGAGCTTCATCTTTCAACTACTTCTTGGTGGAGCTTTAGGTGGAATTATAGCTATAAAACTTAAATTCAAACAATTTAAGAACTTTTTTTCTTCAAAACTGCCCAAAAAAGAAAACAAAACAAGAACAAATCCTAAAACAAACACTGAACATGCACAAAATTAAAGGCTCATTTAGAGACCCGAGTGGTTTTCTCTTCCAAGAAAAAGGCATTCTCTACCGCAATATCAATAACTCATACAAAAAAGATTACAACAAAGCCCTTTTTTCAGGGCTTTTAAAAGCTCTTTGGAACGAAAAGCTATTAATAAAACATTCCGAAGAAGAAAAAGAAAGAAACCATAATATCTACAAAATAATAAAACCCGAATTCATACCTTTTATCTCATATCCCTATGAATGGTGTTTTTCTCAATTAAAAGATGCTGCCCTTTTAACCTTACAGATACAAAAAAAAGCGCTTTCCTATGAAATGACATTGAAAGATGCTAGTGCATTCAACATTCAATTCAAAAAAGGAAATCCCATTTTAATTGACACTCTTTCTTTCGAGGAATATGAAGAAGGCACGCCATGGGTTGCATATAAACAATTTTGCCAACATTTCTTAGCACCACTAGCCCTTATGTGCTATCATGATTTACGTTTAAATCAAATGTCTAGAACCTCAATTGATGGAATTCCCCTAGAAATAGCAAGTTCACTCCTACCAAGAAAAACTCTTTTGAATTTTTCATTATTCACTCATATTCACCTACATGCTAAAACACAAAGTTTCTATTCAGATAAACAAACAAGTTCTGTCAGCAGAAGAAAACTAAGCAAAAGTTCACTTATAGCTTTTATTGAAAATTTAGAAAAAGCAATTTTATCACTCAAACTAAGAGAAATAAAAACCGAATGGTGTAACTACTACTCAGATACAAACTATTCGAATGATTCTTTTTCTCAAAAAAAGAAGTTGGTTGAAAATTTCCTTGTAAGAACCAATAACATAAAAACAGTTTGGGATCTGGGTGGAAATACCGGTCTTTTTAGTAGAATTGCATCAAATAAAAATATTGCAACCATATCCTTTGACATAGATCCAATTGCTATCGAAAAAAGTTACATACTTACAAAGAAACAAAAGGAGACAAATATCCTACCACTTGTATTGGATTTAACGAATCCTAGTCCTAGTTTGGGTTGGGCACACTCAGAGAGAGATTCCCTCGAAAAACGTTCCAATGCTGATTTGATAATGGCATTAGCACTTATTCATCATTTAGCTATTTCAAATAATTTACCATTTGAAAACATTGCTGAATATTTTAGCAAGTTAGGCAAATATCTAATTATTGAGTTTATTCCAAAGTCTGATTCTAATACAAAAAAATTATTTGCAACAAGAAAAGATGTTTTTCCCAAGTACAATAAACAAGACTTCAAAAAATCTTTTTCTAAGTTTTATAACATAATCAAAGAAGAGAACATTAAAAACTCCGAAAGAATATTATACCTAATGAAAAAAATCTAATTTTATGCAAAAAAAAATTACTAAAAAAAGTTCTTATAATTTTCATCCTTATTTATTCGCATTTTTTATGGTCCTAAGTCTTTATGGCTATAATAAAGACCTAATAAACCCCTCCTATGCATTTTGGCCAACAGTTATAGTTCTTTTCTTCGCTATATTTACTAATCTTTTTTTCATTCTTACTGTTAAGAAAAAAGATAAAGCTGCTATATTGAGTTCTATTTTTATTTTCACATTCCTTTCCTTTGGGCATTATGTAAAATTGCCTTTTCTACTATTTCAGGAATTACCCGTTGAAAATTTGAGTTATTATCTCTCTTTTATACTCTGGTTAGTTGTAATCTTTTTTTGCTTTTTTCAAATTAAAAAATCAAAAAGAAACTTTTCTAAAATTTCTTTTTATCTAAATCTTTTTTCTATTATCCTAGTTTTTATCTCCTTTACAAGTATTTTTTTCTATGAATTAAAATCGAAAACTGCTTCTGAATTAATAAACGATGTTAATACTCAAAACAAAGAAGATAAAAATGATGATACCTACAAACCAGATATTTATTATATCGTCCTAGATGGATTTGCAAGACAAGATATTTTAAAAGAAATCTACAATGCTGATAATAGCAATTTTGTTTCATCCTTGGAAAATTTGGGATTTTTTGTAGCTAGTCAAAGCACTAGCAACTATCCACAAACATACCTCTCTATTTCATCAACCCTAAACATGCAATACCTTGATGATGTTGTTTTAAACATGGGGGAAAAATCAACAGACAGAGGACCTCTTAGAAAAATAATAAAAGATAATCAGGTATATAAAACGTTAAAAGAAAAGGGTTATACATTTGTATCTTTTCCTTATACTTGGACTGGAACAGCGAACAATCAACACACTGATATATTCATGCAAAATCAAATAGGCTTAGGTGAATTCGGAGATCTTCTAATTGATTTGACACCTCTTTCAATTTTTGCCAGAAAAAATCTTCAATTTCAACAACACCGTAATATTATTCTTCATACCTTTGATACCATGCCAAAGGTTGCTGCTATTCAAGAACCGACATTTACATACACTCACATTCTTGCTCCGCATCCACCCTTTGTATTTGAAGAAAATGGAGAACCTACTGATATTGGTGGAAGAATGTACGGTAATGACGGTAGTCATTACTTTGAATTTCACCCAGACAAAGAGGAATATCGCACAAGATATGCCAAACAAACAACTTTTATAGCAAAAAAAACTCTGCAAATGGTAAAGGGAATATTAGCAAATTCAGAAAAAAAACCTGTCATCATTTTACAATCTGATCACGGACCTGGACTTAACTTAGAATGGGAAGATGAAGAAAAAACAAATATGCAAGAACGTTTTGGTATTTTAAATGCCTATCTTTTACCAACAAATGAAAACACCAAGTTATATGAAGACATAACCCCTGTTAATTCTTTCAGGGTTATCTTTAATAATATTTTTGATTCTGACTACAAGCTCTTGCCTGACAAAAATTATTTTGCTCGCTGGAATTCACCCTACAAGCATATTAATGTAACATCCGAGGTCAGATAACGCTCAAAAAAATAAACAGCAGAAATCATTTTATGATCTCTGCTGTTTTATTTAATAAAAACAAGCTTTTACTTTGTAAGGTCATTGATTGATTTCATTACCAATCTAGAAAAACCCTCTTCATCTCCGCTGAACTCATTGAACACAAGAGGTTTTCCAATTGATAAATCAACACCCCTATGAAGTCGAGGAAATTTTTTATCCCATGGCCAAACATCAAAAGCTCCCGAAATACCAATGGGGATTATCTTAAGATTGGGAATTTTCTTAGCGATCCTTCCAAAACCAGGATATACATCTCCAACCTTTCCGCTTCTAGTCCTTGTTCCCTCTGCAAACAAAACCACCGGCAATTGCTCTTTGGTTAAAAAAATAAGAGCTTTTTTCACAGAGAAACGATCCGCTCTAATATGTCCCATTGGGAAAAGGAAAAATTTCCAAAGAGGCATATCAAAATATGGAATTTTTATAAAAAAAATAAGATTTGTAACCCTCTTAAGTGCAAAAATAACCAACATAAAATCCAGAAAAGACTGGTGGTTTGGAACAATCAAAAATGGGCCTTGCTGAGGAATGTATCCCACCCCTCTAACTTTACGAAGCCATAAGAATCCAGCAAAACGAGAAATCAGATGTTTCAATCCCCAGCAATAAAAACGCCCTTTTGCCATCGCACTTTTTGGGTACAACTCTTTTTTATGCTTTTTTTTTATAAAAGTTTGATCAGTTATACCAAAAATACCCTTGCCCTCCTTCGGCCATCCAGTGAGGGTTTGTAATTCATACAATCCCATCAAAAGAACGGTTGGAATAAGACCCAAAAAACTTCCTACAAAACACAAAATACCTTTCTTCTCTTTTTCTTGCTTTTTCATAATTCCCCTCTCTTTTTGGGTTTCTGATTTTTACCTACAATTTAACGAACTGTTCCAAGTAAAAATAGCATAGCTAAAGAAAAAAACAACTATTGTATATAATATGGAAAACGAATTTGCCAAAAATTACGCTTTGGGATGGTTGGCTTTAAAACGGAGTTAACATATTGCCATTCAACTTTTTCAATCGGCTTATAGTCTAATTGAAAAGCCCTCTCAAAACGCTTCTGGTTCAAAAGATATGTGCTAATATCTGCTTTGTGGAAAGCAATCTCACTAGCAAGTTCTTTTTGTGCAAAAATAAAACTTTCTTGGGAATCAAGAACAAAATTACTCACAATATCATCAATAGCTTCCTCTTTTTCTTCAGAAGAAATTCCTTGTGTGTACTGACTAAGAATATATTCATTAGCCAATTTTCTAGCATGTTCGTTATCCTTTTCTAAATTAGAAATAAATGGGATAACACTTTCAAAACCAGCAGCTTTAACAGTATAAGCGTATTCTTTCCAAGGAGACTTCTCATTCTCGTTTAACAATAAACTTCCCTGTTGAAGTTTTATCCCAGAAGTTACGCCTGGAGCATCTAAAACAATAAAACCCTTGTCATTTAAACATTTTCTTACAAAAACATAAAATTCTCTACTGTATAATCTTGAAGTATTATAGTCCACTGGCGTAGGGAAATCTAAATATATTGCATCAAATTTCTCCTTAGAATTTCGCACAAAACTGTAAGCATCGGTTATCTTCAACTCAACCCTTTTGTCTAAAAGAGACCCTTTATTCATAGCTAAAAAAAGTTTGTGCTCCCTTGAAAGTCTGGCCATCTCTGGATCAATTTCCACTTGAACTATTTTTTCAATTTCCCGATATTTCAAAAGCTCCCTAGTAAGCATCCCGTCTCCTGCACCCAGCACCAAAACTTTCTTGGGAATTTCATCTGTTGCCAAGATAGGCACGTGTGCAAAATATTCATGATATATTTCTTCTGTTCCAGAATTAAATTGCCAATCACCATTTAAATAAAGCTCTTTGCCTATGGGAAAATTTTCATCAAAAATCAATTTATCCGTATACGCATCCATAAGCACATCAGCTAAATTAAAAGTTTGTTGATTAACTATATCTATTTTTTGATATGCAGAATGATAGGTTTCTATATTCGGAGCATCTTTAAAAGATGAAAAAATATTTTTAAAATCATAGACTGCTTGTGGGTAATAGTAGTATTTTTTTGAAAAGTGCTTTTCTATTCCTTCTGATTTAAAAATCACAACGGATAATGGTATTAAAAAAATAAAACACGCTGTAAATCTTTTTTTATTTTTTTTATCCCTAGGGATGAAAATACTTATTAGAAAAAATGCAGCCAGAACATTTATAAAAGCAACAACAAAACCAATTGTTATACCCCTAAAAAAAGGTACCAGAGCAAGAGGAAATAAAACGGCTCCAAGCAAAGATCCAAAATAATCAATTCCCAAAACACGATTAGTTACCCTTTTCTCTTTAGAATAAGTATTGGCCATATTCATTAACATCGGCAGCTCAAATCCACTTAAAAATCCAATAGAAAAAACAATGGATTGACTTCCAAAAAGAATAAACACAAAAGCTAACTTTATATTTCCATGTGCCCAAAAATAGATATCAATAATCTGAACAAAATGCATAAAACAAACAGATATAGCACCAAAAAAAGCAAGCAATATTTCAACCAAAAATAATTTTTGGATACTATTTTTTTTGTTGATTTTACCACTTAAAATTGAGCCAATCCCAAGTGATCCTAAAAACACTCCAACTGTAATGCTATACCAAATAATTGCACTTCCAGCAATCAAGGCTATTGTATGAGCCAAAAGTAACTGATAAACAATACTGCAAAAAGCTACAACAAATGTTATCCAGTATATTTTAGCCAGTTTATCATCCTTTTTAACAGCCTTATTCACTCTTTTTCTTCTTTGTTTTCTATTACTCATTTTCTTATTTTAAGTATAACCCGACCAATGATTCCGTTAAATTGCCTGAAACAACAAGAGCACCTGCAAGAACAACCAGGAATACTATTTGTGTCTTAAAAATATTTTTTAGAATTTTTTCACCACCACTCCATTTTTCTTTTTTTGACCATTTTAGATAGAAAAAAATACCAACTAAACAATTTAGAAGTGCGATGGTAAAGGTAGTCTGCAAAAGCCCAAATTTGGGATAAAAGAAAATTGCAAACACAATAGAACCCATAAAAGCTCCTAGGTAATCAACCCCTAATACTTTTCCTTCAGAGTTTCCATCTTTTGTTTCATCCTTAAACAACTCCATTAAAAGAGGTATCTCAAACCCAGTTAAAACACCAATACTAAAAATCAAAATAAGTGCAAAAAGTAAAAATAAAAAACCTCCGCCTAAAACAAATTGTGCAAAGAACAATAAAATTGGCGAAAAACCACCAATAAGCACGAGCAACATCTCAATAAATATAAAATAAAAAATTCTCTTCTTTATGATTTTTCCTTCTACTAACATGGCTCCGATTCCCATAGCAAACATGTAAACACCAATCGTCACACTAAAACGCAAGATAGTATTACCCAAAAATAAAGACAGGGCTTGTCCCAAAATTAATTCATAAACAATACTACAAAAAGCAACTATGAAAGTTAGAATATATAATATTTTGATCCTACTCATTTGTTTTATTTTCAAAATTTAACTCTTTTTTATTCCCAACTTTCTCAAAAAGTTTCCTAAAAAACAAAAAACTACTTGCAAACATTACTTCCCAAAACAATAAATTCCTAACTATAAAATGCTCCAAATAGCCATCACCAGGATCTAAAGCATCACAAGCGTAAAAAACACAATTCCTATTTTCAGTTGGCTTAGTAACTAAAAAAGTAGTTACCAATAAAACAAAACCATAAATCAAAATTGGCATTAAAGCTTTTCTTCCAAAGCCAAGCTTCCAGACTCCATAAAAAGATATTGGAATTACAATCGTATGTAAATTAATAGAAAGCCAAAAAACAACTGGTCCAAAAGTAAACAAATTAGCTGTCCTTCCAGCCCCAATACCAAAAACCTCTAGAAAAAAATCCAGTATCCAAGGAAATTGTGCTGGGATTGCCATTGTAAAAGCTAGCGTTACCATAACTTTATTCCGCAAAATCAACCCTATTCCCAAGATAATAGCTGTCATATCACAAAACCAAAGAATTTCTAATGGATCATGCCAACGTATAAAATTTACATATTGGTTTGCAAACACACTTCCTAAGACAAACAAGCCCAAGATAAATAATTTATCAAATTTTATTTTTTTCATTTTTCATTTATATCTTGATTTCAAAAAAGCCTCTGCTAAGACTTTATTATTATTTTTATAGTATAGCAATTTGCTGTTTTTGAGCAAGTTTTCAAAAGCATACTCTTTCTCTATTTATCGTTGCATAAATGACATTCACACCTTCATTTTGGTACCCTATCAAATAATAAAACGTCTTTTGCCACACTTGCTCGTAAAAGAGATAACTCCTCGACATACCTCCATTTTGAGCTTCTCAGACTAAACAATTTTCCTTGTTATCCTCAGAATATAGAATATTGACTTTTAAACCAAGGCATGCTTTAATTAAGCACATTAGCGAAGTTTTTCGTTCCTACTAAAAACCATCACAAAGGAGAATCAAATGTCAACAGATGTTTTATTGATTATGGGAAGCAAAAGCGATAAGGAAAAAGCAAACAAAGTCCTTGGTGTTTGGAAAGATCTTGACTTGAATGCACGCGTTGCAATTACCTCTTGTCACAAACATGGCGGTGGCGAATTCAAAAAATTCATTGATGGAATCGATGAAAGAATTGTCGTATTCCTGGGAGGTATGTCACTTGTCGCACCTGGTCTAATTCAGATGCTCATGCAAAAGGCAGATAAAAATAAAGTTATTTTTGCTATTCCTACCGACAAAGCAGCTCTTAGCGCGATTCAAGACCTTCCCAAAGGAACACCAGTAATGACTTGTGGTCTCAATCAAGTCAGTTTGGAACATAGCCTTATCAATTCTGCCTTAGCCATAGCAAATCTGTATTGCATATTGAATAATTCGAATCGGGTGAAATCCAAAATAAGCCTTCGTCACCAAAAGATCGTTTGGGACAATCCATTAACACCCAATATTGAGTTAAACTCAGATGGTCTTTTAAAATAAGCCTGGCAACAGCCAAAAAAGGGACTATGACTCATTGTGTCATAGTCCCTTTTCCTTTATAAAAAATTTTATTTTTACAGAAATAAATTAAATAAACAGCCGATTATAATAATCCCCATTGTCACTATTCCAAAAAAGGTGACTAATAATTGCCATTTTAAAACTTTTTTCAAAATAAGCGCCTCCGGGAAAGAAAGTCCAACCGTAGCCATCATAAAAGCAAGTCCTGTTCCCATAGGAATACCCTTGGCAATCAATGACTGTAAAACTGGAATAACCCCACTAGCATTTGAATAAAGTGGAACAGCCAATATTACTGCCAATGGAACCCCTAAATAACCAGCAAATTGTAAATATTTTTCAAAAAACCCAGCTGGAACGTAACCATGAATAGAACCACCAACGGCTACACCCACTAGAACGTAAACGATGACTTTCCTTGTTATCCCCCACGCTTCTCTGGATATCGTCTTTAATACTTTTCCAAAAGAATTTTTTATCTCCTCTCGTTCCAGTTTATTCGATTTGATGTCCCAAATAAATTCTGCAACATATTTTTCCATTTTCAATTTTTCTATCACAAAACCTCCTACAACACCGATTAAAATCCCAGCCAAAACATAAAAAGCTGTTATTTTAAAACCAAACAATCCAGCAAATAATCCAATTGCAACTTCGTTAATCAACGGAGATGTAATCAAAAAAGAAAAAGTCACTCCCAACGGAATACGTGCTTCAAGAAAACCAATAAAAAGTGGAATTGAAGAACAAGAACAAAATGGTGTAATCGCACCAAATATTGATGCCAAAAAATAATCCAGACCAAACATTTTATGCTTAACCAAAAAATCACGCAACTTTTCAATCGGCAAGTAGAACCTAAGTAAACTCATAAAATGAGTTATGAGTATCATCAGAAAAATAATCTTTAGGGAATCATAAATAAAAAAATCTAAGGCATGTGCCATATGTGAATCCGTCAAATTAAAGATATCTTGAACTAGCCAATCAGCAAAAACTTCCAGGGGTTTAAAAAAATTCATATACTAAAAATTATTTAATACTCTGTAAAACTTCTTTTATATCATTTTCTTTTTTATCCCCACCACTTAAAACAATTTTACCATTAATTGCTAATGCAGGACTTGTCATTACACCAAGCTCAATCATTAATGATATGTCACTAATATACTCGATCTCAGCTTTGATTTCTAAGTCCTTTACTACTTTTTTTGTTAACTCTAAAAAATTTTTACATGTTGGACATTCTGTTCCAAATATTTGGATTCTCATAAAACATTTATTACTATTTATATCAATGCATATTGATATTTAGATCAAAAAAATATCCCAACAATTTCACAACACGAAATTAGATAAACTGTGATAATAGGGTGCTATACTTTTTTGTGTTCTTGGAATTCAAAGAATAAATCACATGTGTGCCTTCTTTCCTTGATTCTATTAATCCAATTTCCCTAAGAACTCTTAAGTGATGTGATACTAGATTTTGAGACAATTCAAGATATTCCCAAATTTCATAAACACAAAGTTCACCTTGTTGCAAAAGACAAAGAATTCTTAAACGATTTTCTTCTGAAATTATCTTCAAAAAACCAACTAGATCATCTAGCTCATTTTTTGTTTTCTCATTTTTACAGCAGTTTGATTTCATCAAGATACTAAATATCAATATATATTGATATATTACTCTTATTTAAATAAAAGTCAACAAAAATCAAATAACCAATTACTTACTATTTGGATTACTGGTTGGTCCCCATCCACAGCCTATCCAAATACCTTCATTCTTAGTACTTGTCAAAACACACATCATACCACTGTGCTTTTTATCTCTTAGGGCAAATCCAGCTGACTGAGTTCCTACTGGAGGAACAAAAGTAAAACCAAGACCACCTTCGTCTGCTTTTAAATCCAGAAAATATTCTTGTACCCTATCAAAATCCTTAGCGGAAAGATCCTCTGCTGTAAAACTTTTAGCTTTTTGAAGTTCTAGACTCACTCTTTCCGCTGTCCATAAAACCTCATCTTCTTTAATCTTGGAAAAATCTAAACTAGTCTCCTTTTCAAGATCAATAAGAAATCTAGCAACAGTGTCCTTTTTAACTCCTTTTGCCAATTTAGAAGAATTATCTTCCTTTTTTGAGCTTTCTTTTTCGGTTCTCTGTATTCTTTCTATCTCCATGTTATCCCCAATTCCATTTTTATCTGAAGTAGTAATTACAAAGGATATCACTATCACCACAACTCCTAAAAAAAATATCTTTCCCAGGACTAGTAAACCAGAAGTCACACGCACCCACGTCCATCTAAGAAAAATTGCCCATATCAAAACGCCCATAATTGTACTAAACGACCAACCAGTTCCCCAGAAAGCGAGTAAGAAAAAAGCTCCAATTGCCAATAAACACCAAAAAATTATTTTACCAACCGTATTCTTATTTTTCTTTTTTACTGATTTAGTGTTTTTCTTTTTTGCTTTTTTCACCTTTTCATTATCAATTTCCTTGTCACTTTGATAAAGCTCAGATCTTATTTCCATATCAACCATTTTTTTTGCAGTTCCTTTAGCCGAAAATTTACCTGCTCTTAAAATACCTATTTTTTTCAACCAGTAGATAATTTTGTCCATATTATTTCTTTATTTATAAAAGTGTTTACACTCATCTTATCAGAAAAACAGTCATATACATAATTTAAGCCTTCTTCAAAGACAACTCTTTGAATTAATAATAAAAATATCAGAGCCATTCTAAAAAAGAATAATCAACTTACAGACACTCTTTCTCTATAATAAATTCCCATTCTTAATAAACCCGAGTCTCTTCATAACTTTAAAATATTTTGTTTATACCAGTTTATCCCATTAGATTGCAAAAAGAAAAAATTAATGTTTGCTGTACAAAAAAACGCTCTTCATTAAAGCGTTTTTTTAATTTATATGAAATATTAAATGCTATTTGAATTAATTTTATAAAACAATTAATAAAAAGATTTATTCTATAAATTTCTACCCTTTTATAATTCTTTTAATTCATTTTTAACCATTTGCATCTCTTGTTTTAAATCATCTATCTCGGATTTTAATAATTCCTCTCTTTCTTCTTTTGGCATTTCTTGATATTTTCTATGAAACCAACCACCCATAGCTCTACCATATCCTCTACCTAAGCCAGTTCTTCTTCCACAAAAACCAGCACCCCTTCCTGTCATTGGACCTTTTCCTGTTGGTCCTGTTTTATCTTGTTGTGGCATATCTCTCACCTACCTTTCTAGTTCTTTGAATTAACGCATCTCTTTTTGTAAATATAATCCTCTTAAAAATTATTGTCAATATAACTAACATGCGTTTTACTCTTCAACTTAAGTTCGAAATAAGAAATTGTCTTTATTAAAAATAAAGACCTCTACAGAGGTCTTTAAAATCAGATAACTTCCTTTAATTTCTTCTTTCCAAAAACATATAATTCTGAAATCGCACGTGTAAGAGCAACATAAAGCAAATCTTTATTAATCCTCTTTTTCTCTCTTGCCAAATCTTCTGAAACACTCTCTCCAAAAGAAATACTGAAAGTATCTTCATTAATTCCAACCAAAAAAACAACATCGAATTCTACACCTTGTGCTTCATTTGTCATCATAACATGTATTTGTTTCTCTCTTAAAAACACTTTTTAAAACTCAAAAAAATATTGCCATTCTTTAACTAAAATACCAATGCTAGAAAAGTCTTTCTTTTCAATAAACTCTTTCATATACTCAATTTCTTCATATTTATCAACAAAGATATACCCTCTAACATTAGTCCCCTCTTTTACTCCCCCTAGGTGCTTGGACTTCTTATCTTAAACTTTGTGTATATTGCAAAATATTTCTAGTATTTCTACATACTTTATGCAAAATAGCTACCCTTTCCTTGTTTATTTTCTCGTCAATATCTTCCCAATTCTTAATTATACCAAACTGAACTTGTTGCGCCGTATCTCTAACATATACAATCGATTGACTTTTTTTGCTCATACAAGACTTGATAAGCTCAAGTTACCCAAGAAGATAGTTCTGAAACTTATCAACTACAGCCAAAGAATACTCAGCCCTTTCTTTTTACGAAATGATCTATTTTTAAGCTCAGTCCAATGTTCTTTAATAACTCCTGGATTTCCCTTTACATTAAAATACATTCTCAGGAGCAATGGAAAGTCTACCCTGTCTAAGGTTTTATCCTTTTTTTTGTTTTTAAAACATTTTTCTTTGATTGCCACTGAAATATTCCTTATATATACTTTCTGAACCAGAATAAATACTTATTTTTCTATACAAAAACAATCTACCGTCTTTCAGTGTAGCCAATTTTGCAAATTCATATTTGTCTCTTTCATTCTCTCTCCCTCCATAACACACTATATAACTAATGCTAATTCCTAAAATAGAAAATACCCACTGTGAAAAAGTAGTAATTAATACATCATCAATTCCCAGTTCTGGAAGTAAATGTAAAAAATATTCTTTTGTTCCATTATCCTGTACAAAAATAATAATCGAATCACCTGGTCTTGAACCTTTTCCATTTGAGCTACTATTTCAGGCAAAACAAAGCCCACTTTTCTATTGGAGAAATATTCCTGATGAACCAATTGGCGTTGTTACCCCAGTGCTTGAGTTGCTGAAAATTTGATTTCCCCTCCAGTAATCATATATTGATCCTTACGCACGAGTTCTGCTTTTTGCATTTTCCCATTAAGACGAAGATACATAACTTTTCCTTGTTCTTCGAATCGCATTGCAGAAGCTGGTGCAATCCAAGAATAAACCTCCTCCTCACTAAAAGAAAATTTGCCAAAATACAAACTTTTTATTTCGTTTTCACCATTCTAAATAACGTCGCATCTCACAAAGTATGGTATACCTTTCATATAGGAAACCTTTTTTACTCTTTTTTTGTTGTATTTAGTCAGCAAATCTTCCACAATTTTATCTGTAGCGGACAATGTTTTGTAAATTTCTCTGACTCTCCTAATCAATGATTCAGTTTCCTTGCCTAATTTTTCCGACTGCGAAGAAACCTTTTTTACATGGCTTTTTGCTGTGTTTAGAATTTCTTTTTTACTCTGCATGTTGAAAAAACTAAAGATTAAACATATCTTCTAAATTTACCTCAAAAAAAATATTCGGACAAGACAGTTCCCGAATGTTGTTTCTTATGCTGTTTTAAAATCAAAAATATTTCCTTCTTGCCAAAATCCCAATAAAAAAACAAGACTAGCTTCAAAAAGCCACTCTTGTTTCATCTTTTCAAATCTATAAAGATATTAGAATTATTTTTCCAATTCTTTTAACTCTTCTTCTATCCTTTGAGCTTCTGCTCTTAATTCCTCAGATCCTGACTTTAAAAGATCTTTTTTTTCTTCCTTTGTTATCATTTGGTATCTTTGATTAAAGCCATTGCCCATTCCTCTTCTGAAACCACAACCACAACCTCTTCCAAATCCAAATCCAAAATTTGAATTAACTCCACTTCCACAAGAGCCAGCTCCTCTTCCCGTCATTGATCCTCTCCCTGTTGGTCCTGTTTTATCTTGTCCTGGCATATTTATCACCTGCCTTTCTAATTTAGTAAACTAATAAATTCTTCTCTTAAAAGTGTATTCCTTCTAAAAAGAATTGTCCATTTATTTTTTTCAAAATAAACAAACTACCTTAATTTAAAAGCCATTATATTTTTTGCTTTTTCATTTGGATATGCCCAAGCTTTTTCAAATAACTCGAACCTAATTAATCTATTTTCCTGCGCAGATAATCCAGGATCATTGATGATGAAATTATTATCATCAAATCCTTTCATCATAACAAAATGACCGATTCATCCAATCTCATCGTTTATTATTTGAACATTTATATTTACAATAATTAAGTAGCTTTTAACTAATAACTTTTTATATCTTCTTGAGAAGGGATTCTTTTTTCAACATCAATCACTTCAACAAACTTTTTAGTTGATACAATCTCTTGTTCAATATCACTATTCTCAATCGCTATCCTCCCAACCTCTTCTCCATATTCTTCTATTAAATAATCACCACCTTCTTCTATGAATTTTTATAGTTAAATGTTTCTATTACTTTAACTTTTGCGCCTTGTTCTTGCATATAAACCAAGCCTGCCATTGGCCAAGTCCACGAATCTTCAACCTTTGAAATAATTTCATCCATCTTTTTCCAACTATAGATTTTTTCTGACCAATAATATTCAATCAACATTTTAAAACAAGCTTGAAAACAATAAGTATCATCTGGAGTATTTGAATAAAAAGAAATTTTATTTTTCATTTATTTTAATAATTTAAATTCTTAAATACAACTGAATTGTAACACAACCCAGACATCGAAACTAAAAAAACGACTAGACGCCACTTTTTAAATTAGATTCTATGGAACACAAATTCGTAAATGATATTAAAACTGTTCTTATGAAAAAAGTGAATGTTTTTATTTTTAATATTTAACTTTTTCTATATCGCCAATACCATCTCTTTTATTCTTAGATTTATTCAATATACTATTGCCCACCTCCAATAAAAACAACCCTAGCGCAACAAAAGAGGTTTCATTTAAAAAATTAAATATATATTATAGTACGATTAATAAAAAACTACTGATAATAAAAATTAAATTTGCCAAATAAGACTTTTCTCTCCAAATATAAGCATATGCCAAAGGCTCCATATGACTTTTTATTTGTAAAAGTCTTTCAGCAAAATCATCTCTATTAAAGCCAATAGGAATAAGCGCAAATATATACCATACATTCACAAATAGATACATAAAGAACATTCCTGCTAAAAAAATATTTACTCCTGAAAAATCATCTCTTCCATAATCCAAAGAGATTTTTTCAAATAAACTGCCTGGAAAAAAGCTCTTAAAAGAAACAAAGATAAGCATTGTAACAAACCAAACAAAAAAGAATACTTGTAAAAAAACTTTTTTCCTATATCACTAAAACAATTAATTATAGTTAGCAAAAAAAGAGGGATCAAAAATAAATGATAAATCCACAATTTATGTAAATTAAATAAAAAGTAAGAATGCTTAAAACAGCTACAGAGTGTGCACTTATTGTAGGAATTAATTGCTTTCTAAATGAAAATGTAAGAAATAGCTCCCGCTGAACAAATAACCCCAAAAACAACCTTTTCATTGCAGTCGCTGTTATATTTCATCAAAATTGCAAATGCAAAAACAAGAGTTGTAGCTAAAATATTCACTATTTTTTTTCAAATTTTCCTTTTCCCAAATCGCACCAACCATAAAAAGTGATTGAACAATCATTCCAAAAACAAAAAATAACATAGAGACTAAATCAATTTCCATAAATTTACAATATTCCTTCTTATAAACACAACTTTTTTTTATTATAACTAATGTTGCAAAAATAAAAAGTGTCTTTAAAGTTTTTTAGGATAGGATTTTCTTAAACCAAATTACTCCCGTTTTTTTATTGCCAAATAACAATTTTATTGTTAAATTGTCGCTAAACTATCTGGCAATAAGACAATTCCAATCTCCTTTTCCAACTTTATTTTTTATGAAATCATAAAATTTAAAAAAGTTTACATTCTAAACCTATTATAAAAAAGAATCAAAAAGAGGCCCTTTACAAGCCCTTTCTTAATTCTGTTCTCAAATGCACGGATGGAGAGAATCGAACTCCCGCTATAGGTTTTGGAGACCCACGTACTGCCACTATACTACACCCGCATTGTCGCTCGCGAGCGACAATGCCCGCGAACACTCTATCTTTTTATACTCTTTTTCCTCATTATACAATATTTAACGTTAGTCACAAAAAGCAACTCGCGTTAGAATAAAATATAAACTGACTATTTTATCTTTTTTCCTTCAATGTGCACTGTATGCTTTCGGCACTTTGGACAATGTTTTTTTAATTCAAGTTTTTCTTGAATTTTTTTCTTATTTTTAAAAGTATAGAAATTTCGATTTCCACACTCTGAACACTTTAGTGTTGTTAATGTATCTTGTGACATATCTTTAATTTATAAATTTCTTAGAATTTAGATAACTTTTAACTGAATAGCAGGATTCATCGTAGAAGTAATAGAAAGTGTTTTAATTAACTTTCCTTTTGTAGTTGATGGCTTATTTTGTTGCAATTCTTTAATAAATGCTTCAAAATTTTCCCTTAACTGTTCCTTCTTAAAAGATCTTTTTCCAATTGCTTGATGAATATTAGCTCCATTGTCATTTTTGAAACTAGCTCTTCCTCCTTTTAGTTCTTCAATTAAAACATCGATTTTTGGTCCAACTGTTTGAGTTTTTGGATTTGGCATAAGCCCTCGAGGTCCTAAAATTCTAGCAGCTTTTACAAGCTTTGGCATCATTTCAGGTGTTGTAACTGCGATATCAAACTCGATTGAACCTCCAGCAACAATCTTTTCAATCAATTCTTCACCAGCGATAATATCAGCACCAGCAGCCTTTGCTTCTTTTACTTGTGTTTCTGTAAAAGCAGCAATCTTCTTGCTTTTTCCTGTTCCATGTGGCAAATCAACTATCGCACGAATTTGTTGATCTGACTTTGTTGGATTAATACTCAATTTAGCATGAACTTCAACTGATTCGTCAAACTTCGGTGCTGAAAATTTTTCTAGAATATCCAATGCTTCTTCAATTGTATACTCTTTTTTCTGATCGTAGCCTTCAACTACGCTTTTATATCTTTTTCCTCTTTTCATAATATTGTGGTGCGGACGGATATTTTAAATAACCCTCCCACAGCTTATTATTAAATTATTATAAACTATCTTCTAAATTATTTCTCAACCTTGATTCCCATTGACCGAGCTGTTCCTGAGACGATTTTTACCCCAGCTTCCACATCATTAGCATTTAAATCATTTTTCTTCTTCTCAACAATCTCTTCAATTTGTGCTCTTGTCACTATTCCTGCCTTATCTGTTAAAGGATTTGCAGCACCTTTCTTAATATTTGCAGCTTTTTTTAAAAGTTCTGCTGCAGGAGGAGATTTTAGAACAAAATCAAAACTTCGATCGTCATAAACACTAATCTCAACAGGAATAACATCTCCCATCATTTCTTTCGAAGATTCATTGAAACGAGTACAAAAATCTTGAATATTAAGCCCATGTTGTCCTAATGCAGGTCCTATTGGAGGAGCTGGGTTAGCTTGTCCTGCCTTGATTTGAAGTTTAATTACATTTGCTACTGTCTTTGCCATATTTATAAATTACGTAAATTACTTTTTACCTTAAATTAAATTTTGTTAATCTGTAAGAAATCCAATTCAACTGGAGTCTCTCTTCCAAAAATACTTACCAAAACTTTTATCTTACCTTTTTCATTATCAATTTCTGAAACTTTGGCATCAAAGTTTTTAAATGGTCCATCAATAACTTTCACTGCCTCTCCAATTTCGACATCTAACTTATATTTTGGTTCATCTGTTCCCATTCTTTTTTTGATTCCTCCTATTTCATCTGGATTAACAGGAGTAGGTGTTGTTCCCATTCCGATAAAACCAGTAACATTAGGTGTATTTCTAACAACATACCAAGAATCATCAGTCACAACCATATTCACAAGTACATACCCTGGAAAAACCCTCTCTTCTACTACATACCTTTTTCCGTTTCGAATTTTAATCTTTTTTTCAGTCGGAACAATCACATCGAAAATTCTATCTTGCATATTCATTGAGACAATTCTCTGTCTCAAATTTCGCTTTACGTTTTCCTCATAACCACTGTAAGTGTGCAGAACATACCAAGCTCTTCCGTGATGTTGTGTTTGTTTAGCCATATAAATGTCTTTATTCCTTATAAATGAATATCTCTTGATTTAAAAAATAAATTTTTCAACAACAGTTGAAAAAATCTTATCTAAAACTCCCAAAAACAACGCAACTGCAATACTAGCGACTACAACAATAATTGTATAATTAATTGTTTGTTTTTTACTAGGCCAGTTAACCTTTCTTAATTCTATGTATGATTCCTTAATAAATACAACTACTTTATTCATTTTTTCTAAAATTAATCCTGTTTGGAAATTTTCGGTTTAAAAAACAGCCTCTCGGCTTTTTCTTATTCTTTTACTAAGTTAATTATACATAAATATTTCACATTGTCAATAAAAATACTGGTTACCCAATACACAAAAACTTGCTTTTCACAAACTTTAAAAGACGCAATCAACATTCTGAAAGCAACATTTCTAACGCCTGAAAGCCATTGTTAATACAAACTCATCTTACAAGATCCCACTCATCTTCCTTTCCATAAGTCTTAGTGATATTTTCCTTATCAAAAGGATTTGTTTCAATTTCAATGGTTATATTAGTTGTATCCACTAATCCTTCAAATCTATTTGGGAAAAACATATTAAAATCTCTTCTATCTCCAGCTCTAAAACCACCTAACAAATCTGAATTTGTAGCTAAAAGCCTACCATCTGCACTTCTCAAAAAAGCTTTTACATTTGCTTCTTCAAAATCAACACTCCCGCGATTAATAGCCACCCCCCAAACCTTTGAAAAATTAGCAGAACCACCACCTAATTCGCCATATTGTTTGTCATTAACAATGAAATCTGGAGATTCAAAATTTGTGTATTTCTCCCACTTAATCTCATTCATATCAAACTCAAAAATAATATTCAAAGGAGGCGAATCGAGCTCAACACCTTGAAGAAGCAGTGTTTTTTCTTCTCCTGGCAAAGCGAAAGAATTAACCCAATCAGGTTGTATGTATTGTTTCTTGTCCTGTGTTTCCACTTTTACTCTATATTTAAACTCTGAGACACCGTATTTATGATTTGGATTCTTCATCACACCAACAAAGTCATACTTACCAGCAAAACTGTAAACCCATTCGTAATTTCCGATTTCAATTGACTTGAGCACAACTTTCTCCGTACAAGGCTTACAAGGACCACCGCAATCGACATCAATTTCTCCTTGATTTCTCCTGTTGTCGTTACAAGTTGGCGGAGACTTAAAAAATAGAAAAAAAGATCCTCCAAAAAGTATAAAGAGCCCTATATAAGCGATTACTAAACGTGTTCTTTTTCTAGATCTTTTCTGCATTATTTTTGTTTTATTCTTCTAAAAGTCATAGTTTTTTTCATTATATCATTTGGCTAATCCATTGTCGATAACTTGACCTCTTTCATAAAAAAATAAGTTTGTGTTATAATGAAATAGGTTTTAAACTCATAAAAACAAAATGTGTAATTTCTTCAAGAACCTTTCCTCTGTCGCAATTTTAATTTTGTTGGTTTTTTTGTGTTTTGCATTTGCACTATCTTCCAATGATTCAAGTAAAAAAATAGAAACGAATTCTAAATCTACAAACGCAGTTAAACTCTTTTGCACTAAAAATGAAGGTGAATACCTACTGATAAATAGAAAAGATGGTTCCAAGTTTGGTGTTTGCAACTTCAAAGATGGCTCTAGTTGTACTGAGACAGATTTTTTTGAAGAAAAGTGCAAGAGAAAATCCCCTGAAGCACCTGAGAATACTGCTGATTTCGAAGATGTAAAAATATTTGAAATTACTTGCAATAAAGCTTCTGAATGTGAAATACCAAAGGAGTTCATGACTCGTTCAGACTGCCCTTATGAGTCACGTTGTTTGGAAAATAAATGCGCTGTAGTTTGCCCTCTTAGTCAGCCGTTATAAGAAGGAATAAAATAAAAGCTTCTACCATTGAAAGAAGCTAACCAACCCTCTTCTTAATTGTAGCAAATGAAAAATACTGTCCTCCGGATAAATCAGGATTTGGAATAATACTCGCAAGAGTGTTTTTTTATTGATTCTCAAGCCTATTTTCCTTTACAAAAACTTTTTAATTGCACTAAAATTAAAAGTCATATTTTGGCGAGTACTTAAACAAAACTTCTAAATATGAAAAGAGAGGAGAAATGCTTTTCAGTAATGAAAATTTTTCTTTTGGGATAAACGAAGAAGGTCTTTGACTTCCGCACCGACAGTTCAAGGAAACTCATTTTCTACATCAGATGGAAATGAGAAGAGTAAAGTGGGTAGGATCACACTTGTGTGCACCAGTTTTTGGAAAAGTTCCAAGCCATTCAGTGGCACATAAACAAATACCAACACATGGAACACTGAAAAACTCCAACTATGTACTGACTAAAACTGAAGTTGGTATTTTAGCAAATATTGAGATGCTACCGGAATTTGGTGATATATACAAATGGAAACTTCAAGGAAAAATGAGTTTTTTACAAACTTCAATCATCTCAATATTCAAATTGGGCCCTGGAGAGATTCCAACACGGACACAGCCAATGTTTCCGGCATTGCTCCGGTGAATATTGGAAAATGGTTTTGCTGGCGAAATTTAGATGACATAACAATAAAGATGTCTGACTTTCAAAAAGTCATTTTCAAGCCCCAACCTAAAATGCTTTTAGTGCCATACACCGGCCAAATAACTCTGGACATTCCACGCATTGGGAAGGTAAAGATGACAATGCACAAAGATGTAGACACTACTCCTCAGTTGGCGATTTGGTCCGATAGCTCAGACTATACCTTTGTAGGCTTCGCTTTTGATCATCCAAATCAGTTTGCAACAGATGCCGGTTGTTACCTCACTAGTCATGACGTTTCTAAAGAAATGACTTATTCTGAAACAACTGAAAAAGATGGAGAACATTTTCTGCGACTTGACAGGTATTTGATAATCAATACATCATTTCAATTGCAGTTTTTCAAAAACTAAACACTTATACGTTAAACACATAAGTATAAACAGGCTCGATGTGAATCATATTGAACCTGTTTTATTTTACAATTTTAATCTAAGCTAAGAATTTATCTAACACTAAATCTTCTCTGAACGTGATTTCCTGCTTTATCATAAGCTCGAATAACCACCTGGCTTACTTGGCTTTTTACTTTTTCAGGAATAGCATACGAGTCACTTTTTTGTTTCTTCCATTTTCGTAGGATTTTTCCTTGACCATCCAATAATTTAACTTTGTAGTGACTGATTCCTGAACGTTCATCTGTTGCACTAAATTTAATTTTTTCTGTTCTTGTGATTGTTTTCTTCGAAGAGTCTGTAAAAATTGGTTTTTCTGTATCTACTTTAATTTTGTATTCTTTCTTGTCTCTCAAAGTGCCGAACTTGTCATAAAACTTGATCTTAATCTTGTATGTTTTGGTGTGTTTTAAAGAGATGTTTTTATCCCAATTTCCGTTCTCATCTACTTCGGCAGTGGCATATTTCTTTCCATTTTTGTAGATTTTAACTCTTCCATCGGCAACAACTGAGTTTGTTCCTTTGAGTTTAGTTTTTCCTCCTTCATAGTAGACTCGCTTGTCTTCATTAAGGGTTTTATTGTTTCGATCTATCCTTAACTGCACATCTGTTAATTCAGCAACGATTTCCTCATCTCTTGGAGTTATGTTGAAAATATGTGTAGAATAGGTTCCGGTATAAGTAAATTCTATGTTTCCGTTTGCATCTGCAAGGCAAATATTATTTTCGCAGTTTGTTCCTGTAACATCTTCCATCTCTCCATCCACTTTAATGTGATAATATACTCCAGAGGTTGCATCTCCAATCGTGTGAACTGTGTTGGTGAGGCTTGAATCTTCTGAGCTTTCAGTCCACTGTTTCTCCTGGGCTGTCCAGGTTAGGTCTGTGATGTCCATCCAAAATGGTCTTGTTTGGGTTGAAGTGAAAGATTCAAAGTCTGCTTGAGGTTTTATTTCTAGATCTGCTCCCAAACTTGAAGTTGTGGCAACATTTCTAAATTTTCCGTCTCCGTATATTCTAGCCCCAGCTCCAATATCTATTCTATCTGTACCGATGGTATGTGGTGGCTGGTATTCATAAGCTCCCATATCCATAGTCCCATAGATAGGGTTGCCAGCATAGTCGGTAGTGAGTGAAGTATCTGTACCAGAGTCGATTGCTGGAGAAAGGTAGTTTAAAGTGAAATCATTTGTTGATGCAGAAGTGAAGAGGGGGTCGGAATTTTGAGAGTTTGTGTCCAAGGTTGGTGAAGCAGTTTTATAATTGAGAAAATTATACAAAGTCCCGTCGTAATCAAAGGCTATTCCACCAAGTGAATCGTAAAAATTATTATAGTTCGAAGTTATATTCGCACCTCCTGTAATTGCATTTGCTGAAATCATCATTTCCACTGGATGACCTTGGGTTATGTTATTTTTAACATCCCAAGTTCCAGTTGCGTTTATTCCAATACCAATATCCCCTGTGGAGTCCCAACCAGAGCCAAAGCTTGATTCATAATTATCATAAAAACTACAATTTTTAATTTCCCCGCTTGAAGTTCCTGTCACAGCTGCTCCTGACTTCCTATTTCCATAGGCTATTGAACCATACAAATTTAAAGTAGAATCATCATGAGATGTGTACCCATCTCCTGCAGATTGATTTGTTGTTATCCCGTTGTTATATGATAAACATTTATTACAAGTTATGCTTCCTGTGCCACTTGAGTTAAACCCGTCACCCTCAGCATCGTGAGCAATACAATTAGTGCAAGTTAATTTAGCTGCATCTCTTTGCGCAAATCCATGTGATTCAACGCCACGATTACTTATAGAAACTTCACTATTACTAACAATGACATCACTAGTGTCTTCAACTAAAATACCTGCAGCTTCTTTCCAACCAGAAACAGCTAAATTATCAAAATTTGAGACAACGTTTCCAGAGAATGAAAATCCTGTATTCCCAGGATTTGTAGCTATATTATTCTCTCCGCTGCTAGTGCCTCCTTCCATTGAAAAACTATGGCCATCACAATCGGTGGCAGTGTTATTAGAGATAACAGCATCTATTGGAGAAATGAACCTAAATATAGGATTTGTCCAGTTTAAAGTGGACCAATTAGAAATAGTATTGTTTGTAAAAACTAAATTACTAGTTTTCCCCATATGCAAACCTACAGTGTGGGTTTTACCAACAACGCCAATAAAATTATTATTATCAACAGTTGCATCTAAAATATCGCCATTATAAAAAACAAGCCCATATTGATCAGGTTGATTAATAGTATTATTTCTAATTTCAATACCTGTACCAGCATTAAACCAAAAACTACTAACACCACCTACACTCGTTACGTCTTCAACAATAACCCCATCTGTAGTTCCTGAATTATTTATATTTCTGTTCGTAGAATCTTGAACGGTTAGACTTTTGATTGTAGTATAGTCGACTTCATCATTGTAAATACAATAAGACCGAGTATCTTCTCCATCAATAATGACAATGTCTCCGCTTCTTCCTTGAAGCGTTACTTGGCTTGATGAATCACCAGCGTCATCACCTCCCCAAGTCACTTGCTCATTATACGTCTTACTTCCCCCCACGGTATCGGCTTGAACCTCAACAATGTCGCCTGGTTCTAAATCGTTGCTATCAAAAACAGCTTGAATAGTGGTTTCGCTACAACCACTAGCACATACTGAATAGGTTGCTGCTTTGGCATTTCCACTTAAGCCGAAGATAACACCCAACACCATTAATATTAAAATTAAATGGCTATTATTAAGCACTCTTACTGAAAGTGCCTTTGCGGAGATATTTTTTTTCATTATTTTTTTGATTTTAAATTTTTTACAAGTCCTTACATTGTAACATAAAAAAAAGATTTTCACATTTAACATTTTTCTGTTTAATTCCCTTGTTTTTAGACGCAAAAAAACCAACACTTTCGCGTTGGTAATCTCTTAGAAAAATAATTTCTATTTGATTACATTATTCTCGGCACTGTCTTACTCTTGCCTTACGGCTACCATCAGCGCTAGAGTGCTTAACTTCTGTGTTCGAGATGGGAACAGGTGTACCCACTCTGCCAAAAGCACCGAGAATAATGTAATCAAATCACAGATAAAATACTTCTTAGCAAGTACTTTTCAATCTTACCAAATAGAATTAATTTTTCTTATTTGCTAGTCATATCAATCTAACTAAAAAACTAGTACAAGACCAATCTTAATAGTTAGATCAAAAAAGTAGAGTTGTAATACCAAAAATCATTAGTACTCCTCGGCTAAATACATTACTGTACTTACACCTAGAGCCTATCAAGGTGGTAGTCTGTCACCAGATTTATGATCACCTTATCTCAAAGTAGGCTTCCCGCTTAGATGCTTTCAGCGGTTATCCCGAACGGACATAGCTACTCAGCAGTGCACTTGGCAGTGACAGCTGATAGACCAGAGGTTCGCTCTTCCCGGTCCTCTCGTACTAGGGAAGAATCTTTTCAAGTGATGGCGCTTACAGCAGATAGAGACCAACCTGTCTCACGACGGTTTGAACCCAGCTCGCGTACCTCTTTAATTGGCGAACAGCCAAACCCTTGGGACCTTCTCCAGCCCCAGGATGAGATGAGCCGACATCGAGGTGCCAAACAGCGCCGTCTATGTGAACTATTGGGCGCTATTAGCCTGTTATCCCCGGGGTAACTTTTATCTGCTGATCTTCCGCGCGTCTATATGCCACGGTCGGTTCACTAGATCCTACTTTCGTAACTGTGCGACATATCCGTCTTACAGTAAAGCTGGCTTATGGTCTTGTCCTATCGCTCCGATTTCCATCCGGAGCTAGCCAACCTTTGTGAGCACCTCCGTTACCTTTTAGGAGGTGACCGCCCCAGTCAAACTACCCACCAGGCACTGTCCCCGGTCTGGTATTTAGACTCTTTTTTCGATCTTATGTTGTGAATCAGCATGCAATTAAGCATACTCTTATAAGAAAATATTCCTGAATAATAACAAATATCCATGAAAAATTCCTATAAAAATAGTAATATTGTTGTTGTGAAAACCTACTAACTTAATTGCTTGCTATCCTTGAAAAAAGTCCAAATAACAGACCAAGGTTAGAATTCAAAAGTATACAGAGTGGTATTCCATTGGCGACTCCACGCTAACCTGAATTAGCGCTTCAAAGTCTCCCACCTATACTCGGCAGCATAATCTCAAATTCAATGCCAAGCTGTAGTAAAGCTCCACGGGGTCTTTTCGTCTTGCTGTAAGTAGGGAGCATCTTCACTCCCATTGCAATTTCACCGGGTCCCTTGTTGAGACAGTTGTCCAGTCGTTACTCCTTTAATGCGGGTCGGTAATTAGCCGACAAGGAATTTCGCTACCTTAGAACGATTATAGTTATCGCTGACGTTCACCGGCGCTTCAGAGATCAGCTTGCACTTTTCTCCTTAACGTTCCGGCACTGGTCAGGAGTCACCCCCTATACATCCCCTTACGGGTTAGCAGAGAGCTGTGTTTTTGATAAACAGTCGCCAGACATCTTTAGCTGCGACCAACACCACCTAAGTGGCATCGGCAGACCTTATCCCGAAGTTACGGTCGCTATTTTGCCGAGTTCCTTAACAAGGGTTCTCCCGTTCACCTTGGGCTACTCGCCCTGTCTACCTGTGTCGGTTTGCGGTACGGATACTATATTACTAATTTTAGAAGTTTTTCCTGGCACTCTGCTCGCCCCTGTTCACTAGCGTAAACTAGCTTCCAGTTGTACCATTGGGTTTAATGTCAAACGGATTTACCTATCTGACACCCTCAATACCCCTACCAGAATCCAATAACCGGCAAGGACTACAAGAATGCGTCACTCCATCAAATAATATAGTAGTACAGGAATATTAACCTGTTGTCCATCGACTACCCCCGATCGAAACCGGGACTCGCCTTAGGACCGACTAACCCTGGGATGATTATCATTGCCCAGGAAACCTTAGACTTTCGGTGTGTAAGAATTTAACTCACATTGCGGTTACTCATACCAACATTCTCACTTCTGTCCGCTCCACTATGGCTCGCGCCTTTAGCTTCACTGCAAACAGAACGCTTCCCTACCAAATGATGTAAATAAATTTACATCAAATTCGCATCTTCGGTGCTATGCTTAGCCCCGTTAAATCTTCGGCGCAGAATCACTAAACTAGTGAGCTGTTACGCTTTCTTTCAAGGATGGCTGCTTCTAAGCCAACCTCCTAGCTGTCTTGGTAATTCCACTTCCTTTCCCACTTAGCATAGACTTGGGGACCTTATATTGCGATCTGGACTGTTTTCCTCTTGACCTACGAGCTTAGCCCCGTAAGTCTGACTGCTGTAATAATTCGCATGGGCATTCGGAGTTTGATAGAAGAGTCTTGACCAAAGCCACAACTCCTCTTTCAGTAGCTCTACCTCCCATGGATAGTTTTACAACGCTAGCCCTAGAGCTATTTCGGGAAGAACCAGCTATCTCCAGGCTCGATTGGAATTTCTCCTCTATACTCAAGTCATCCCCGCGAGTTGAACGACGCGTGGGTTCGGGCCTCCCACTAGTTTTACCCAGTGTTCACCCTGCTCAAGTATAGCTCGCCTGGTTTCGGGTCTACTATATGCGACTAAGTCGGCGGTTAAGCCTCGCTTTCACTACGCCTCCGCAGCAGTACTGCTTAGGCTTGCCACATAAAGTAACTCGTTGGTTCGTTCTACAAAAAGCACGCCATGACGCTATAAATAGCGCTCTGACTCTTTGTAAGCATATGATTTCAGTATCTATTTCACTCCCCTTTCGGGGTTCTTTTCACCTTTCCCTCACGGTACTAGTTCACTATCGGTCTGAAGCTATATTTAGTCTTGGAAGTATAGTGCTCCCTGATTCAGACAGGATTTCTCCAGTCCCGCCCTACTTGAGAATAGTTACTACAAATATTCATTCTTTTCGTCTACGGGATTGTTACCCTCTATGATCTCTCTTTCCAAAGTTGTTCGACTAAAAATAAATTAATTTGCCCTAATTAAATAGGCGTATCTACCTCGCAACCCCAACCCGAAGATTGGTTTAGACTATTCCCCGTTCGCTCGCCGCTACTTAGGGAATCACTTTTGTTTTCTTTTCCTCCGCCTACTTAGATGTTTCAGTTCGACGGGTTTACCAACCTATTCTAAAAGAATAGGCCTGATAGAGGTTTACTCTATCGCGTTGCCGCATTCGGATATCCACGGATCAAAGCTTATTTGCCAGCTCCCCGAGGCTTTTCGCAGACTATCGCGTCCTTCTTCGCTCGCTTCAGCCAAGGCATTCATCATATGCCATGTTGTATTGCAACCTACTTTATGACTAACAAATAACAAAAATAAATTCTTGTAAATTTATGTTATTTTCTTTCTAAGTTCACTTGTTGTTCGATAAAATTGCTATATTTATACAATATGTATTGTATATAATTACTTACTTGTTTTAGTATTCATAAATATCTAAAAGATATTTATATACTACCTGTGAATATAACAAAGAAAATTTCTTCGTTATATTTTACTATTATATTCAGTTGTCAAGGTATCTAATCTCTTAAGTCCATTCTTCGCTCCAAGGAGCTTCTTGAACAAAAGATTCACCAACAGAGGGAGCATGTTTCCGAGTGCCACCAACGCGACGACCCGTTGCTCTTCCCCTATTGGTAAACCCTTTATCTAAATTTAAGTGAACATTTATTAAACAAAACAAAAACCGCCTCTCGTGTGGTTTAAAAAAGAAACTAATAAAGTTTATTTTAACCGCTTTTTAAATTTTGCTTATCAACTAAATTGATATGCGTCATTTATAGTGTAGTTTTAGTTCTGTTATCTAACTTTTCAAAAACCGCTGACAAATGTCTTTCACGTGACTTCAGAATCAAATATAGCACCTTAAAGAATATTGTCAAGCATTTGCCCTGAACGATCTTTTTTTCTTTGACAACTATTCTCAATAAACACTAACTAAAGTCTTTACACAAGATATAAATAAATTTTTAAATCAATGTTTTTCCTAAATATTCATAGTAAAAGTAAATACGAGAAAGAAAAACTTTAATAATTATCTGTAAAGATTCCATATATGCCAGCCTTACGAAATTTAAAAATTTCTTTCTTATCATTTAATGTGTGCACAAAAGTTTTCACTCCCATTTCTCTAAGCTTGTTATTTAATGTTTTATTGAACCTGAATTTACTCATCACTACTATTGGGATATGCCTTCGATTTTTTTTCACAAACTCAATGACTTCTTTATCACTCTTATTGTCTTTATATAAAGTATAAATCATTTTATTAAAACCAAATCTCTCTTTTGTTAAATAAAAAGTTGATTCATCGTAAATCTCTGGAATAATTCTAGAAATTACATCTTTATCTTGCTTAGCTATCTCCTTAAACAAAACACTGGCAACTTTGTTGTAGTTTTTTCCTTTTACATCTGTAATCAAAATTAGCGACTTATTTTTTTGCATTTCATTTAAGATAGATTCTAATTCAATTGGAGTAAAGCCACCCCTAATTTTACTGTCCATAAATTCTTTCTTTGTTTGATTTACAACATTAGCATGAGAAAGTACAACTTGGTTATCACTAGAAACGTTTACATCTATCTCAAAAAATGTCCGCTTTTTTGCTAAACCAGCATAAAAAGCCTCCTTTGAGTTAGTATAATCAAATCTTCCAACCCCACCCAATGCATGCATAATTATACGCTCATCACCAACAAGCGGCATAAAATTTTGCATAAACTCAAAAGAGTTATCCTTCCCCTTAATTAATTCAGCTGATTTTTCTTCTTTTGAGTCTTTGTTTAAATCAAACATTGTCCAACTTCTTTCTTTGCTATTATATATGTGCTTTCTATTCCGCTCATCAATAAAAACCAAATATCTCTCTGAAAATGGTTGTATCAAGATTGTCTTTTTTTCTAGAAACTTTTCTTCAAAAAAAGACTTCCTAAAATCATTTTCTGAGAGCTTAACATCAAAAAGATCCATAAAACTAGGTAAGAGATCCATATGGCTCGTTCTGCTAGAAACAATACGCCCCTTATCAACATCTTTATCACCAAATATAATTGTAAGTCCTGTTTTAAAGTTCTCTTCAAATGATCCGCTTCCACAAAATTCGTTTCCTGGATGTTCACCGGATGGCCAACTATGGTCGCCAACAATAACAACGGTGTAGTTCTTTTCGGGAAATGTTTTATTAATCTCATTCCAGGCAATTCCTAGATATTTATCCTGTAAAAACATTGTATTTTCAAGTCTTTCTTTTTGGTTTCCTGGCTTTTGATGCGGAACTTCTTTTAAATAATCTGCTGGAGTTTTAAAAGGCCAGTGATTAGTAGGCCCGACCTCTAAAAATAAAAAATTGTTTTTTTTCTCATAATTTTTATCGATAAAAGAAAAAGCTCTTTGATAAAAAATATCTTCTTTATACCCCCAGTGATATTTGGGATCATCTTCTTGCATTATATCTTCCATGTGTGTCTCTGCAAAACCAATATTGCGCATGAACTTACCTGTGTTTGTAAATTCCAAATCATACGTTTTAAAAAATGATGTTCTATATCCTAACTTGTTAAAAAATTCTGGCAAACACAGAACTTTTTTATCGTTGCCTATTGAATTTAAATTACCATAAAAAGATGAGGGCAGCGAACAAAGAAGGTTTTCTTGTCCCAAAATTGTTTGTACGCCATTAGCGTAAAAGTTAGTAAAGTTGGTGCCATTTTCAGCAATTTTATAAAAATTTGGAGTAACCTCTGATGACATCAATCTTCCGTTCAAGCTTTCTATTTGCAAGAAAATAATGTTTTCTAAATATTTTGCACCTTCCTTTTTTTCAACTCCCTCCATTCTGCTAGCAAGTAATTTTTTATCCAATATTGATTTGTCCACTAATTCTTTGTAGTGAATTTGATAAATATCTATAATTTCATCTTGATTCAAAAAACTCTTAAAAAATTTAAAAGTCTCATTAAGATATATTTCATCCCTAAAAGAAGGAAGGATAAAAATAAATGTTAAAATAATAAAAATAAAAAGAGATTTCCTACCTCTAAAAAAGAAAGCGGATTTAAGAAAAAAATATGCGATAAAACTAGCCACTAAAAAAATTAATAAAATGCCCCCCATATAAGGCATAAAAACATCAACTAAGTTACTCTTATTTAAAGAGAAAAACATGAAGTCCAAAGACTTCTTTGCTATCAAGAAATAACAAATTAGGATGATTTGTAAAACAAAGGCAATCGTAACAAACAACAAAGTACAATATTTATTTCTATATATTATTGCAATAACAGCTAAAAAAACTAACAAACAAAACTGTATTATCTTTATGCTCTCTATAAAAAAATTTCCGCTACTATACGAGGTACCGATCAACAAAGCAAGGTTTATGCATAGAAAAGCCAAAAAAACAGCCGCAGAAAAAACAAAAAGAGCAACCTTGAAAGGATGTTTTCCAAAAATATATATTTTTTTATTATCTCTTTTTAAATTCAACTCTTTGTGATGAATTTATTACCAAGCTCTATTTTCCGCAACACTTCTTATATTTTTTCCCACTTCCACAAGGACAAGGTGCATTCCGACTAACTTCCTTTTTATTAATAATTGGACTACTCTTCGTTGATTTTTTATCACTTCTTTCCTTATTGTCATTAACTAAGGAAACATTCGCCTCCTTAGTGTTGTTGTATTTCATTTGAAGTCCTTGTTGCTCATTCGTCATCACACTACTATGCGAAACTGGATACATTCTAAAAATAGCCTTGATAATTGTATGATTGATTGTCGACAAAAGTGTCTGAAACATCCCAAAAGTTTCTTTTTTGTACATTACCAGTGGATCTCTTTGTCCATAGCCCTGAAGACCAATTCCTTCCCTTACAAAGTCCATCTGCTCTAAGTGATCCATCCAAAAACTATCGATTGTTCTAAGATAAAGACCTTTTTCAATCACACGCATTTGTTCGACACCTAACTCTCTCTCCTTTTCTGCGTATCCTCTCTTCAAATAGTCTGTAAGAGTCTCGATAATTGCACTTTTTTTTTCTGCACTGTGCGCAAAATCCTTAGAACTTTTTACATTTAAAAGATTTTTGTGTAATTTAGTAACTTCTCCATCAACAATAGTACTCAACTCTTCAGCAATCTCCTCCATATTCCATTGATTTTCATCATCAGAATCAGTGTGTACTGCCACAATAGCATCCATCTCATCTGAAAACATTTGCAATATTTCATCTTTAACACTTTTTTTGCCTAATATGTCTTTTCGTCTCTTGTATATTGTTTCTCTCTGTTTGTTCATAACATCATCATATTCCAAAACTCTTTGGCGAATATCAAAGTTAAACCCTTCAATTTTTCCTTGAGCTGATTCAATTGAACGAGAGATTATTTTATTTTCAATAGGCTGATCCTCTGGAAGGCCTAGTCTATCCATTATACTTTTCATTTTATCGCCACCAAACCTTCTCAAGAGTTCATCATCCAAAGAAACAAAAAACTGTGTTATTCCGGGATCTCCTTGTCGCCCAGCACGTCCACGTAACTGATTGTCTATTCTCCTTGCTTCATGTCTTTCTGTTCCTATAATAAAAAGCCCTCCCACTTCCTTAACTCCTTTACCTAGTTTAATATCAGTTCCACGTCCAGCCATATTGGTTGCAATTGTTACAGCTCCTTTTTGACCTGCATTTGCAATGATCCTAGCCTCACCTTCATGGTTTTTAGCATTCAAAACCTCCCTGTCAATGCCTCTTTTCTTTAAAATAGCAGCTAAATATTCAGATTTCTCGATAGCAATTGTTCCCACTAAAACAGGTATTCCTTTTTTATTGCTCTCGATTACTGTCTCAACAATAGCCTGAAATTTGCCCTCTTCAGTTTTATACACAACATCCTTACGATCAACTCTCGCTAGAGGTTTATTCGTTGGAATTTCAACTACTTCTAGTTTGTAGACTTTATCAAATTCCTCCGCTGACGTAATCGCTGTACCAGTCATTCCGGCTAACTTAGAATACATTCTAAAATAATTCTGGAAGGTAATAGTTGCTAATGTTCGTGATTCTCTTTGCACTTTCACTTTTTCCTTAGCTTCAATAGCTTGATGCAATCCTTCAGAATACCTTCTTCCAGGCATTAAACGCCCCGTAAATTCATCAACAATTACAATTTCACCATCCTTAATAACATACTCTTTGTCTAATTGGAAAAGAACATTTGCTTTCAAAGCTTGTTCTAAATGATGCACATAAGAAACTTTATTTGTTTCATAGATATTTCCAATTCCAAGCCATTTTTCCATTTTTTCAATTCCTTCGGAAGTAAGCATTACGCTCTTTAACTTTTCATCTATATTGTAATCTTCATTCTCCTTCAACCTTGGAACTAACATAGCAAATTGTCCATACATTTCAGTTGATTCACTATCTGGAGCAGAAATGATAAGGGGAGTTCTTGCTTCATCAATCAATATTGAATCTACCTCATCAACGATTGCAAAGTTCAAATCTCTTTGTGCCATTTGAGTTTTGTTTTGCGCCATATTATCACGTAAATAATCAAAACCAAACTCATTGTTTGTACCATACAAAACATCTGCTTCATATGCTTCGCTTCTTGGAACCTCAATTAAATTCTCCTCCTCAATGCTTACTTCATCTCCATCAAGTTTATTAGGCGCATAAACATACGAAGCTTGATTATTAATACAAGCAGTGGATAGTCCTAAAAAATTATAAACACTACCCATCCAATTAGCATCACGTTTAGAAAGATAATCATTTACAGTAATGACATGCACTCCTTTTCCAGAAAGAGCATTTAGGTAAACTGGCAAAGTTGCTGTTAATGTCTTACCTTCACCGGTTTTCATTTCAGTAATCTTACCTTCATGTAGAACAACTCCACCTGTAAGCTGCGAATCATATGGCCTTTCACCAATAACTCTATATGCAGCCTCTCTTGCAACAGCAAAAGCTTCCGGCAAAAGATCGTCGATTGTTTTTTCTTTATTTTTAATAAGTTTTTTAAACTCTTCCGTTTTAGCTTGTAACGCTTTATCTGAAAGTTTTTTAGTTTCTTCATCTAAAGCATTAATTTTTTCTATAATCAATCCTATTCTTTTCAGCTCTCGTTGCTGAGCATTTCCAAAAATTTTGTCTAAAAGTTTCATAATTTATATCGTTTCTTATTTTTTCTAACTCAAATAATCCACACTTTATTATTTTAGACTTGATTTCTCGTAAAGTCTAGTGCGCTAGGAAATAAAAACCATGTTTAAATTTGTACCAGTTTCTTAATTATAATGAAATAGGTCCTAGATTTTACTAATCACAATAATTCTGACCAAACGAACTTCTTCATAAGAATATCTTCCCTCGCACTCTTCAAATATCGGTTTCAATTTTTCGTTGCCACATTTTTCAATAGCTTTTTTAATTTCTTTCTGCACATTCCTTGGTGGCAGAAGATAGTCAATTTCCAATCTTTTGTTTTCTACTAAAATCTCCTCTATGTATTGAATGACTGTATTTTTTGAAAATTTTATTTTTTTAGAAATTTCCTCTAAATTATTTTTCTGTTGAATTAATTCTTGTACTACATCAATTCTTTCCTGTTTAACAGCAGAAATTATGTTCTTCTTTTTTATCTTATTTTTTTCTTGTTTCAACTTTATAATAAAGTCGGTAAATTGCTCTCCATATCTTTCCAATTTTTGAGCACCTACTCCAGGAATATTTGCAAATTCATCCCTTGTCACTGGAAGTTGTTGCGCCATTTCTCTTAAAGCAACATCACCAAAAATAACAAAAGCTGGCACTCTTTTTTTATCTGCAATTTCTTTACGTAAAATTCGCAATTTGGCAAAAATTTCTTCATCAAAATCTTTGTTATCCTCTCTTTTTTGTAATTGCCTTTTTTTCAAAGTATCCTCTTTTTGAATTTTTGGTAACTCAATTTTTTCTTTTTTATTAAGAAATATAATCCCTTTTTGAGAAACACTAAATGTTTCATACTCTCCACCATTCCTCACCAACAAGCCTCTTTCCACTATATGTGCAAAAAATTCAGCGAGTTCTGTTACTGAATATTCTTTTGCTATACCCCAAACTGAGAGATTCTGATGCCTTCGCATTCTAACTGTTTTGTCCCTAGATCCACGCAATATTTTTATAACATATCCCTTACCAAAAACATTTCCTGTCCGCAAAACTGCAGAAAGAATTTTCTGTACAATCTCAGTTGCATCTTCTTGGTTCTTTTGTCCTAAGCAGGAGTCACATGTTCCACATTCAAATAAATTGGTTTGTCCGAAATACTTTGTAATCCATTGCCAACGACAACTACGAGATTCTGCAAATTGCATAACCTCACGAATTTTTTTCTCTTCACCAACTCGACGCTCTTTCTCCATTTGATTTAAGAAAAAATCTAATTTTATTTTATCACCAGCAGAATATAACATGACACATTCACTAGGGAGCCCATCACGTCCGGCACGTCCAATTTCTTGATAATAACCTTCGATTGTTTTAGGAAAAGTCTTGTGAATAACCAATCTGACATCTAGTTTATCAATTCCCATTCCAAAAGCTATAGTTGCTACCACTACATTAATCTCGTCATGTACGAAAGCTTCTTGTGTTGCATCTCTTTTTTCTAAAGACATTCCAGCGTGATAACAACCCGCGTTAACACCTCTATTTTTAAGCAATTTAGTCAATTGCTCAGTTTCTTTGCGTGAAAAACAATAAATTATCACTGATTCATTCCGATGCTTGTTTATAAGAGCTATAATTTTTTCATCTGCGCCAACCTTTGACATCACTCTTAAATGCAAATTTTCACGATAAAAATCTGACAAAAAGACTTTATGCTCTTGCAGTTCTAGTTCTTTTACAATATCATTTCTCACTTTCTGGGTAGCAGAGGCAGTAAGCGCAATAATTGGAATATCAGAAAAACGTTTACGAAATAATTTCAAATTCCGATAATCAGGCCTAAAATCATGTCCCCACTGAGAAATACAATGAGCTTCATCAATAGCTAACGCCCCAATATCAATCTTCCCAAGCCAATCCTGCACATAATCATTTACTAACCTTTCTGGCGCAAGATATATAAGTTTATATTTTCCTTTTTTTGCATCAAGCATTCTCTTTTGCAACTCACCGACTTCAACAGTAGAATTAAGCATAGTAGCAGAAATCCCATTCGCAGTAAGTGCATCAACTTGATCTTTCATCAATGAAATCAGAGGTGAGATAACAATTGTTATACCCCTACGCATCAATGCTGGTAGCTGAAAACAAAGAGATTTACCACCCCCTGTTGGCATCACAACAACCGTATCACAACCAGAAAGAAAGCTTTCAATTACAGGTTTCTGCACTGAACGAAAGTTTTCGTGTCCAAAATGTTTTTTGAGAAGTTTTTTCATAGCCGTTTCATTATACTGTTTTTCAGATAAAATAAAAACAGTGGAAAATTCCTTTGATCCACTGCTTTATCTATAGCGAAAAAATCTAATTAGTCCTTATATATCTTTGATTTTTTTATTCAAAACTTAAACTGATTCGCTAACAATGGTTTCTGCGATTTTTCCTCTTCTTAAATTATCTCTAACTTTTTCTTTGCTTCTTCTGATTTTTTTCAAAAGAGCCTCATCGGCACTGTCTATTGCTCTACGCATATCCTTATCTCTTTTTTCAACTCGAAAAACTTTTCCAGGAACAACAGCACTCATCATAATTCTCCAAAAACTACTTTTGTCTTGCTCAATCTCGAATTCAGCTCTCAATAATCCTTTTTCGAATTCTCTTAATAATTTTTTTGTCTTATGAGCTTTTTTCTCAATATATGCTTTTTCCATTTCATTGAGTTTGTTTGCACCAGCTAAATACTTGATTTCCATTTTTCTTTTTCTTAATTATTACAACTTTTAAACAATAAAAGCCCCTTTTAAGGCTTTTGAATCTTTAAATCTGTAAGTTTTTTGCTTTTTTCATTTAAAAACATTTTTTTCATTTAAAGACATTTTAATTATAACAAAATTTTCACTTCTTCTTCAAGCTGAACCTTGAATTGATTTCGAACCTTCATCTTAACAAGACTCATTAATATTATAACATCTTCACTTGTAGCTTCTCCTGTATTCACAATAAAATTAGCTTGTTCTCTGCTTACCATTGCACCACCAATCTGCTCTCCTTTTAAATCACATCTATCAATTAACCAGCCAGCCGGAACTTTTCCATCCCTACTTTCTGTTTCTTGGTCTGACTCAAAACTTTTAATAACTTTATCAGAAACGGTGGGGTTTTTAAATACACAACCAGCTGATGGATATTTTTCCATTAATGGTTGACTCCCTTTTCTTTTTTGAACTATTTCTTTCATCTTGCTTTTTATTCCAGCTATATCAGATTTTTCAAATTGCATTTCTACTTCCCACACTAACAAATTTTCATTCTCTTTAAAAATACTATATCTATAATCGAAAGAACATTCTTCTTTATCCAACTCTTGAATACCCAAATCTTGATCCTTCATATCAATAACCCAAACTTTTAAGACATGCTCTTTCATCTCACCTTTGAAGGCACCTGCATTGCCCCTAATAGCACCACCTATAGTCCCTGGAATACCAGTAGACCATTCAAAACCACCTAAACCATGTTGCACACAAAAAGCAGAGAGTTTACTCAACAAGACGCCTGCACCACATTTAATTTTAATATTTTTATCAGTTTCTTTGAGAATTTCAATTTCATCATTATTTATCTTAGCTACAAGTCCATTAAACATACTATCTGAAAATAATATATTACTACCACCTCCCAAGAAAAAAATATCAAGCTTATTTCTTTTAGAAAAATCAACAGCGTCAACAATATCTTTTTGTTTTTCCAACAAACAAAAGAATTCAGTTTCTCCACCGATATTATATGTTGAGTATTTTTTTAACAAAACTTTTTCTCGAATATCCATTTTTTATTTTGAAAAATAAGTTTGGGTCTTGCCCAGTTTAGCTTAAAATTAAAGGGGCTTATTTCTTAACTCTTTTAATAATAACATATAGATATCTTGTCGTCGATTATTAAATCTCCATTGAGATTCTTTTAGAAAGATTGGAAATCT
>Ga0209633_10000525_pt1 | contig 44083 bp, 43 predicted proteins | sample Cruoilmetagenom1_FD_187290 | JGI IMG/M metagenome (GOLD analysis project Ga0209633, IMG submission 187290) | Oil polluted marine microbial communities from Coal Oil Point, Santa Barbara, California, USA - Sample 1 (SPAdes) (version 2) | ecosystem: Environmental > Aquatic > Marine > Oil seeps ...
GAAATAATCCACAGCAATTTCAGTATGAATATGGCTATTAATGGAGACGGCGGCGCTATTTTAAATGGTGGCACAATAGATGAAATAACCAACAGCACATTCAGCGGGAATATGGCTGTTAACGACGGCGCTGGCGGCGCTATTTTAAATGGAGGCACAATAAACACGATAAACCATAGCACGTTCAGCGGTAATAGTGCGTTTAGCGGCGGCGCTATTTTTAATGAGGACACAATAACCGCAATAACCAACAGTACATTCAGTAGTAATTTCGCTGGGCTTTTTGGCGGCGCTATTATAAATGGAGGCACAATAAGCGCAATAACCAACAGCACTTTCAGTAGTAATAGTTCTAGTGAGGCCGGCGCTATTTTTAATGGTCAGACAATAAACATTTCTTTTACGACAATTATAAATAATTCGGCAGGCCAAGGCCAAGTGGGAGGAATAGAGCATTTCGCTGGTACAGTAAATATTATAAATAGTATAGTGGGAGATAATACGGGTGGTGACTGCTCTGGCGCTGGCGCTATTACTGCATCAGGCGTTAACCTGGATACTGACGGGACTTGTACGGGTTTTACGCAGGTAACTTCCATGGATCTAAACCTCGACCCGGCAGGACTTCAAGACAACGGCGGTCCGACACAAACCATAGCTTTAATTAGTCCGAGCGTTGCGATTGACGCGATTGCGCTTATGGACTGTACAGACGTGGCTACCAATCCCGTAACCACAGACCAAAGGCCCTTCCCTAGACCTTTCCCAATGGGTGGATCTTGTGACGTTGGAGCATTTGAGGCTCAACCCACAGGTAAGCTTATAATCGAAAAATTATCCGATCCCCCGGGAGGTATGGACTTTGAATTCCTGGGCACCGGCTTCCCCGATGGCTGCGGCTTAATGGATACCTTCTTCCTAAACGATACAGAGATGGATATGTGTATACTGCCCGTCGGGATGTTTACGGTTCAGGAACTCCCTCCACCGGGAATATTGCCCGATATTACGTGTACTGAGACTCCTTTTGCTGAAGCGCCCACAGGCGTGACGGTTGATATTGGGGACGGTGATGATGTTACCTGCACATTTAATAACGAGGGAGCCACGCAAGTAAGAATACAAAAGCTGACTGTCCCTCCGGGCGGTACAGGGTTTGACTTTACCTCGACCGGGTTTACGGGATTACCCGACTGTGATATTACGGATGCTTTTACGCTAGACAATTTGCAGACGGCCAGCTGTTTAGTCTCAACGGGCATTTTTACAATCACAGAGGATTTACCTGAAGGTCAGGTACTAAATATACTCTGCGATGAGCTGCCCGCCGTATTTAACATAAACCCCCTTACCTCGACTCTGGAGTTTACTATTAGCGGCCTGGATGAAAGTGTGGACTGTACGTTCATAAACTCTCCCGCCAATACGCTAGTGAAGATAACGGAAGAGCCCCCGGGACCTAACTGTGAATTCGGAGGAGACAAGATAGAGACAGGGCTCGACACAAACCAGAACGGCGTACTCGATCCCGATGAGGTGACCAACACAACTTTCGTTTGTAACGGAGCGCCCGGAGATGAGGGACCTGAAGGACCAGAGGGACCAGGAGGACCTGAAGGACCAGGAGGACCAGAGGGACCGGGAGGACCTGAAGGACCGGGAGGACCAGGAGGACCGGAAGGACCAGGAGGACCAGAGGGACCACAAGGTCCACAGGGACCAGCCGGTGAGGACGGAGGCAGTAAATGTTCACTAGCCTCGGCTAATAGTATTAACGGCCCTTCGGCTTTACCAGGGTTACTTGCTTATGTTCTAATTCCGGCAGTGATAGTAGTAAGAAGAAGACTCAGGAGAAAGTAGTATTCAACAATAAGAAAAGAGTAATTTAAAAATTACCAAGGGAGCTTCGGCTCCCTTTTTTATTTCTTTATACCCAAATGTATATTGATTAAGAATCTCATATACTGAATTTGCCAATTAAGTTTGCTGAAAAGGTTTAATCGTGTATTTTGTTTGCTTAGTTACAGTAATCCTTTCTACCAACAATAGAGCTTATGCCTAAAAGAATTTTAATCTCAAATGACGACGGAATAAACTCAGAAGGTATTCATAAACTTCATGAGATCCTCAAAAAACTGGGCGAGGTATATGTAGTTGCGCCCGACAGGGATCAGAGCGCAGTGAGCCACTCCCTTAGCCTCTACCGCCCTCTCAGGTTGGATAAAATTACAGATTTCGTATATTCAGTTGATGGGACACCGACTGATTGCGTTAACCTGGCAATAAATGGGATTTTAAGAGACAAGAAACCCGATCTGTTAGTCTCCGGCATAAATAAAGGGGAAAACATTGGTGATGACATAACCTATTCGGGTACGGTAAGCGCCGCCATGGAGGGCACACTACTCGGAATACCCTCAATCGCACTCTCACTCGTTGGAAGAGGGGATTTCAACTTTGATTACGCTCTACACCATTCAGAATTAATCGCAAAATATGTATTGGAAAACAAATTACCCGAGGACACATTACTAAACGTGAACATCCCTAACCTCCCGGGGGAGCAAATTAAGGGGATTGTAATTACAAGACAGGGCAAGCGTCTATACGATGAGCCTATTGTGGAGAAGGTTGACCCGAGAGGAAAAAAATATTACTGGATTGGCGGAGACGAGCTGGGGTTCTTAAACATTGACAGCTCTGACATCGTTGCAGTAAAACAAGGATATGTTTCAGTCACGCCCATTGGTCTCGATCTAACCAAATATGACCATATCGACAAATTAAGAGCAGATTTACTTAGGGAATAAGAATGCTTAAAAGACTCTACAATTGGGTACTCGGCTGGGCCGATACGAAATACGGGGTCCCGGCGCTGGCGATAGTTTCATTTGCTGAATCCTCATTTTTTCTGGTACCGCCTGACCCTTTGCTCATGGCCCTTAGTCTTGGAAAACCAAAGAGATCATTCTGGTACGCCCTAATATGCTCGGCTATGTCTGTGCTCGGAGGAGTTTTCGGATACCTTATCGGATGGGCGCTCTGGGATCTTGTGAGCGGTTACTTCTTAACTTATGTTTTCAGCCCCCAGGCATTTGATTACGTAGGAGCTCAATATGAACAAAATGCCTTTCTAGCAATTCTGGGTGCAGCCATCACACCTATTCCCTATAAAGTATTTACCGTAAGCGCGGGAGTATTTCATATAAACTTTTTTTATTTTATACTGGCTTCAGCAATAGGCCGATCCGCCAGATTTTTCCTGGAAGCGGGACTAATCTATTTCTTCGGTGAGAAAATTAGAATTTTTATTGATAAATACTTTAACCTTCTACTAACGCTTTTCTTTATACTGGTATTAGTCGGGTTTTTCATTGTTAAGTTCTTGTTAAAGCATTAGTGCGCAGAGAGCCTTTATGCTATTATATAAGGGAGGGATAAAATATGGGCGATTTTCATCAGACAGAGACAATATCAACACTCCATAGGCTCAAGAAAGACAATGTAAAGCAGCTTGAGGAAGAATTAAACGAGTTTTCTGAAAACCGTCCTATAGCACTTGTGCTTCCGTGTCTTTATTCAGAGCTTCAGAGGGTAGCCTTAAAAAACATATTAGAACAACTAAAAGATGTTACTTACCTAAATGAAATTATTATAACTATAGGAAGGGCTAGTGAAGATGAATATAAACATGCCCAGGAATACTTCTCGGTCCTCCCTCAAAACTACAAACTCATATGGGATGATGGAGAAAGAATTCAGTCCCTATTTAACCTCTTAAAAGAAAACGGACTGGATGTCGGCGAGCCCGGAAAGGGAAGAGCGGCGTGGATTGCCTACGGCTATGTGCTGGCCAGAGAGGAAAGCGAGGTAATAGCTCTGCACGACTGTGATGTTCTTACCTATAACAGGGAACTATTGGCAAGGCTCTGCTACCCCTTGGCAAATCCAAATATGGATTACGAGTTTTGCAAAGGATATTATCCCAGAGTTACCGACAGGCTTTACGGACGTGTTACCCGCTTATTCATCTCTCCCATAATAAGAGCGCTTAAAAAAATAGTCGGTCATATGTCGTTTCTGGTCTATCTGGATAGTTTTAGGTATCCGCTAGCCGGCGAGTTCTCAATGAAAACGGATCTGGCGAGAATAAATCGTATACCGGCGGATTGGGGACTGGAAGTTGGGTCGCTGGCTGAAGTTTTCAGAAATGTTTCTTTAAAAAGAATTTGCCAGGTAGATCTGGCTGATAACTATGAGCACAAACACCAAGACGTTTCCGCAGGTGATGCTGAAAGCGGACTTCTTAAAATGTGTACGGACATATCTACATCTCTTTTTACAACATTATCCTCTGAGGGAGTTCAATTTTCAGAAAGCTTATTTAATACCCTCTTCGTAACTTATCTAAGAATAGCCCAGGATACGATAAAGATGTATAACGACGACGCCGCGATTAACGGACTGTTTTTTGACAGACACGCCGAAGGTCTCGCCGTTGAAACATTCGTACAGGGTATCAAGATAGCCAGCCAAAAGTTCCTCGAAGACCCGCTTGGATCTCCTCTGATTCCTAACTGGAGCAGGGTCACTTCCGCCATCCCTGATTTCTTAGATCAACTAGAAATCGCCGTTGAAGAAGACAATGCCTAAAGTTGTAATATTCTCTGACCTAGACGGCACCCTCCTTGACCACAATACTTATTCGTTTCAGGCGGCATACGGGGCATTAGAGCTTATAAAGTCAAAAGGAATTCCGCTCGTCATATGTACTAGCAAGACCCGAAAAGAAATAGAGCTATACAGAAAACTCCTTGATAACAAATACCCATTTATCTCTGAGAACGGAGGGGGAATATTTATCCCAAACAGTTATTTCTCTAAAGAGTTTAAATATGACAAGGAAATAGAGGGATATAAAGTGATTGAGCTTGGAGCCCCAAGGGAAACACTCCGGGCTGCGTTGAGGTCAATTGCCAAAGAAACAGGCATTCAAATAAGAGGATTTTCGGATATGACTGTTAATGAGGTTATAGAATCAACCGGCCTTGATGAGGCTACCGCCAAACTGGCAATGGAGCGGAACTACAGCGAACCTTTCCTTATAAATGAGGATGGGAAATATGCCGCAACTATTGAAGAGAAAATTAATCTAAAGGGATACACGCACACACGTGGGGGAAGATTCCATCACATACTGGGCGGAAACGATAAAGGGAAAGCTGTGAAAATTTTAACAGATTTATATAATCAGGAATTTGGCGATATCAAAACAGTGGGACTTGGGGACAGCCTAAATGATCTGCCTATGCTAGAAGCTGTTGATGTTCCCATTGTTGTCCAGAAACCAAACGGTGAATATGATCCACAGATTGAGCTACCAAACTTAACATATGCCGATGGAGTTGGGCCCTTGGGATGGAACTCCTCAATATTAGAACTCTTTATAACCCCTGGTTAACAAACAACTAATTAAGAATAGTATTTAAAAGAGCTGAGTGGTAAACTTAGAGATGGTGAGACAGATTCAGATAAGAAGGAGGTCAAGACGCCGTAGAAGTAAGCTGATGCCCTATATTCTGGGCTCGACGGCAATCTTTATACTAATATTACTATTCCTCCATCTGTATCTAATCGATATACTACACCTTAGACAACAACTCGCGAAAGAGGATCAGAAACAACCGGAATTTATAGAAATAACCGAATTACCGGTACCTAAAGAAAAGGAAACAAAACCACCTAAGGTAACGAAACGGCTAGCCGAAAGGTCTCACGAAGCTCCCGTGGAAAAAACGAGAGACCGGTATACAAAGCGCTCGGCTAGCACTCCTCCTGTGCCGCCGACTGTCCCCAAACCAGCTGTAAAACCCAAGGAGCAGCCTAAAAAGGTTGAGCAAAAACCAAAACAAGAACCCAGGAAACAGATAACCAGATCTGACATAACCAGGCAAAAAGAAGTAGCCTCTCTACCGGAAAAGCAGCTAAAGAAGGAAAAGAAAACTACTACAAAAGAGACACCAAACTTAACCAGAGAGCAGCTTTTTAGCTCTGTACCACAGCCTCAAACTCTGCCCCAAAACCAGCGTAACCCCCAAGACTTATTGGGAGCCCGGGACGTTCAGAAAAAAGAGGACACAGTTGATCTGAGCACTACAGAATTTAAATACCTTTCGTACTTCGTTAAATTAAAGAGACAAATTGAGTCTGTCTGGCATTACCCGCAGGAATCACGTTACCGGGGAGAACAGGGAACGCTATTTCTCGTATTTACCATCAGGAGCAACGGAGACTTGGAGGATGTTCAATTAATTACATCCTCCGGATTTGCCAGACTGGACAGTGAAGCGGTACGCGCTATCACCGCCGCAGCGCCGTTTGCACCTTTCCCCAAAGGCTGGGGCGGGCTTGAGAGATTAAACATAAGAGCAACATTTGAATATGGGGGTAGGAGGATTTTTTAAACGAGCGTAAAAATCAGATAATAATTACCTGATTCTCCTGTCTTTTCTTCTTTCTTACTTCTCCAATAAGAGACGCTCTTTCCTTAAGTGTTCCCAATCTTCTTAGTACTTTTCCTGCATCTTTTGAATCTACAACCAAAACCATCCCAATACCGCAGTTAAAAGTCCTGTACATTTCTTCCTGATCAATTCGGCCCTTCTGTTTAATAAGCTCCATAATTGGCGGAAGTTTCCAGGAAGACGAATCAATCTCAACAGCGCAATTTTTGGGAATTACCCTGGGGATATTTTCAAGAAGCCCCCCTCCTGTGATGTGAGCAGCGGCTTTGATCTCAAAACTCTTCCTCAGATTTAAAATGCTCTTCACATAAATCCTGGTCGGCTCTAAAAGCTCATCAGCTAAAGAACGCTTTAGAGGTTTAGGTTTATCCGATAGCTTATATTTATTTCTTCCTAATAGAGCCTTCCTTGCAAGTGAATAACCATTTGAATGAAGCCCGCTTGAAGCGATCCCAATCACGGCGTCTCCCGCTTTAACTCCGGAGCCGTCAATCACCTGCCCCTTATCCACAATACCTACCACAAATCCGGCTAGATCGAATTCGTCCTTTTTATAGAACCCGGGCATTTCGGCTGTCTCACCACCTAACAGTGCGCAGCCCGCTTGTTTACATCCTTTTACAATCCCCTTTACTATCTCTGCCCCCTCTTGAGGGTTAAGCTTGGAGGTCGCGATGTAGTCAAGAAAAAATAGGGGGTCCGCGCCGCAAGTTACTATATCGTTTACATTCATTGCCACTAGATCAATCCCGACTGTATCAAATCTGCCGGTCATAAAAGCGATTTTAAGCTTAGTCCCCACTCCATCGGCCGCGGCAAGGAGAATCGGGTTCTTATACTGTTTTAAAGGAAGCTCATAAGCCCCTGAGAACCCCCCGAGCTTACCCAGCACCTGTTTATTCGCAGTGGATTTTGCAAGCGGTTTTATCAGATCGACAAACAGGTTTCCAGCATCAATATCGACACCTGAGCTTTTATAAGTGGTCTTTCCCATTTAGGAATTGAAACATACCTGATTTAATCTATTAGAGAAATATCTTTTACGTGATAGTCTATTAGTTTTCGAGTGCTTATGATTAATACACCGTTCACTGAAATTACGGGATGCCAAGTTCCCATACAGCTTGCGGGAATGCCCGGGGTTGCTACAAAGGAGCTTGCCGCAGCTGTTTCAAACGCAGGTGGACTTGGAATGATCTCGGGAACTCACATGCCCCCTAATTTTCTATTGGATACGATAGACAATTTAAAAAAGATCACCGGTGATCCTTTTGGAGTTAATTTCCTTATGCCTTTTTTAGACAGGGACTGCGTTGAGGTAGCCGCCTCAAAATCAAGGGTTGTAGAATTCTTTTACGGAGACCCGGATCCCTCATTGATTGAGATTGTGCATAACGGCGGAGCGCTTGCGTGCTGGCAAATCGGCTCAGTGAAAGAGGCCGCCCTAGCGGAGAAAGCCGGCTGTGATCTGATAGTCGCCCAGGGAACTCAGGCCGGAGGACATGTTAGAGGAGATATACAACTTACACCTCTGCTTCAAGAAGTACTGGACAATGTGAAGATTCCGGTCATTGCTGCAGGAGGACTTGGAACTGCAGGAGATATAGCAAAAGTGCTTGAATTCGGCGCTGCTGCGGCAAGAATAGGAACAAGATTTGTTGCAGCCAAAGAGTCGGGCGCCCATCCTAAATACGTCCAAGCCCTCGTAGACGCCGGAGCGGAAGATACGGTTCTGACTGAAACATTTTCCGTCGGATGGCCCCACGCTCATCACCGGGTGCTTAAATCATGCGTTGCTGAAGTAAACTCGTTTGAAGGGGATACTGTGGGCGAAAGGGATTTGGCAGGGGAGAAGAAACCTATCCTGAGGGGAAGTATAGCGCTTCCGACAATCAATACTACAGGAAAGATTGAGGCTATGGCGCTTTACGCCGGAGAGTCCGTTGGAGCGGTTGAAGAAGTTAAGTCAGCAGAAGAAATTATGAATGAGCTGGTTACAGGAGCGTGCTCTTGTTTAAATTCGGCGTCTGTTAAATAGAAGAAAGTCTCATTAGAATCGTAATAAACTTCCAAAAAATCCTAATAGTGGTATTATTCTCCTTCATATTTTCTAAGGATTATTTTCGAGATCATATATGACATTTCAAGAACTGATTTTAGGACTTCAGGAATTTTGGGCTAAAAAGGGGTGCATCATTATGCAGCCCTACGATGTGGAAAAGGGCGCAGGCACATTTCACCCCGCCACTTTCCTAAGATGTCTCGGGCCAGAGCCCTGGCAGGTAGCGTATGTTGAGCCCTCAAGGCGCCCGACTGACGGAAGATACGGCGACAACCCCAACAGGCTACAGCACTACTATCAGTTCCAGGTACTTCTAAAACCCTCTCCTATAGACATTCAGGACTTATACCTAGACAGTCTCAGGTACTTAGGTATTGACCCGCTCGCTCACGACATCCGCTTTGTAGAGGACGACTGGGAATCCCCTACATTAGGAGCATGGGGACTAGGATGGGAAGTATGGCTCGACGGTATGGAAATTACCCAATTCACCTATTTCCAGCAGGCCGGCGGAATAGACTTAAAACCCATCTCCGGAGAAATCACATATGGCACAGAAAGAATCGCAATGTACTTGCAGGGTGTTGAGAGTGTATATGACCTTGAATGGACAAAGGGCATAACCTACGGAGAGATTCATCACAGAGACGAATATGAATTCTCAAAATACAATTTTGAAGAGTCCAACCCTGAAATGCTTCGAGACCTCTTTGACAAGTTTGAGTTGGAATGTACAAGTTTGGCAGAAAAGAGATTGCCACTACCCGCTTATGACTACTGTCTAAAATGTTCGCATTCATTTAACCTGCTCGATGCTCGCGGAGCAATCGGGGTTGCGGAGCGAGCTTCATATATTGCAAGAGTAAGAGCGCTCGCAAAAATGTGTGCCGAGGCTTATCTCTTGGAAAGGGAGGAAATGGGCTACCCCCTATTGAAAAAGAATCCATGGCAAAAGAGCTAATATTAGAGATTGGAACCGAGGAAATACCCGCCGGGTTTTTAGACGAGGCTACCCAAAACCTAGCCTCTCTTTGCAGACGCGCGCTTGAAGAAAATTTTTTAAGCTACGACGGTTTAGAAACCTTCGGCACACCCAGAAGACTCACACTCAGAGTTAAGGGACTTGCGGATAAACAACAAGACCGAACCGAGGAAGCATACGGCCCGCCTATAAAAATAGCGTTTGATGAAAAGGGCAACCCTACAAAACCAGCTCTTGGCTTTGCAAAAGCCCAAGGTGTTGATATTAATAAGCTCATTACCGTTAAACGCGACAGAGGTGAGTTCCTGGCATTAAAAAGAAAAATAAAAGGACAAAAAACCGACAAAATACTAAAAGAAATCCTTCCTGATTTGATTTTGTCTCTCCCATTTAGAAAATCCATGAAATGGGGAGACGGGGAGATAACCTTTGTAAGACCGCTCAGATGGATTCTGTCATTATTCGGCGGCAAAACAATCTCTTTTGAACTTGAAGGGCTAAAAAGCTCGTCTAAAAGTTATGGTCACAGGTTTATGAACCCAAAGCCCTTTAAAGTTTCAAATTGGGAAGATTATGAAAAGGGGCTCAAAGAAGGCTATGTACTTTTAGATCAGAAAAAGAGAAATGAGACTATTAAGAAAGCAATAACGGAGCTAGCCGACAAAATTGGGGGGCTCATCCCCGAAGATCCGGAACTACTTGAAACAGTGACCAATCTGGTTGAAATCCCTATCGTGCTAAAAGGAGATTTTGAAGAGGAATTTTTAGCGCTTCCGAATGAAGTCCTGATAAGCGTCATGAAATATCATCAAAAGTATTTCCCTGTTTTTTCTAAATCTAAAAAGGGGCAGCTCCTTCCGCATTTTATTTTTGTTTGCGGCACACCTGTAGAAGATACCCAGGTAGTTTGTAAGGGAAATGAGAGGGTAATAAGAGCCAGATTCTCTGACGCACGGTTTTTCTATGATGAGGATAAGAGCTCTCAGCTTTCAAGTAAGCTTGAGGATCTTAAGGGTATGGTTTTTCTCTCCGAGATTGGAACATATTATCAAAAAACACAAAGGCTAATAGAATTAGCGGGCTATCTTGGAAAAACGCTGGGATTTAAGGATTCCATAAAAGACATAAAACGCGCGGCAGAGCTTTCAAAGGCCGATCTTGCCACCCAAATGGTATTTGAGTTCCCTGAGCTCCAGGGAATAATGGGCAAATACTATGCTGAACTCTCAGGAGAGGCTCCTGAGGTCGCAAAAGCGATAGAAGAGCACTACATGCCTATATCCCGTGACGGCGACTTGCCTGAGACTGAGATAGGATCAATCGTGAGTATAGCGGATAAGATCGACACCATCTCATCCTGCTTTATATCCGGGCTTATTCCTACAGGAACCTCAGACCCTTATGCGCTCAGGCGCCAGGCTATAGGAATCATTAACATAGTGTTTGAGAGGAATTTTCATTTGAGCTTAAAAGAATTGTTCCAGGCAAGTCTAAAATCAATCATTAATCAAACGGATAATAAATACAGCGACTCTTTAGAAGAAACTCTAAATGCAATAATGGGCTTTATGACAGAAAGGTTCAGGAACTTAATGATCACAGAAGGATTTGCGCAAGACGTAGTAGACGCCGTTGTCTCTGCTGAGTTTGACGATATCTTGGATGCAAAAAGAAAAATTGAAGCTTTAACTGAATTTCGTAAGGCAGCCGATTTTGAAGCGCTTGGGATCGCATTTAAACGTGTAGTAAACATTGTAAAAGGCCATACCGCAAAGAAGGTCTCTGAAAAGCATCTTATTGAACCTGTAGAGAAAGACCTCTATAAATCCTTTAAAGAAGTCAGGGACAAGGTTCAAGCTAAAATATTAGAGAAGAATTACTTGGATTCTCTTTTACTTATGAAAAACCTAAAAGAGCCGGTCGATAAATTTTTTGATAATGTAATGGTGATGGACAAGGACCCTAAAATAAAAGAAAACAGGCTCTCTATACTCTCTGAGATAAAGAACCTGTTTTTCAAAATCGCAGACTTCTCAAAATTAAGCGTCTAATTTTTTTCTATTTATTCGCAACCTACCAAAGCTAGCTGGCAATAGCAGTCGCTCTAACTTCCCTTATAACAGTAATCTTTACCTGTCCGGGATACGCCACTTCTTTCTCTATCTTCTGAGCTATTTCATGAGAAAGCAGTGCCCCTTCTTCATCGTTTATTTTAGTACTCTCAACAATCACCCGCACCTCACGTCCAGCCTGGATTGCGTAGCATTTCTCCACACCTCTAAATGAACTTGCGATGTTTTCTATGTCTTCAATCCTCTTCACATAGGCTTCATAAGTCTCTCTTCTGGCTCCCGGTCTGGCTGCGGATATAGCATCTGCCGCCTGACAAAGTATAGCGAGAATAGATTGCGGCTGCGGGTCATGGGCTGAAGCTACAGCTTTTATAATCTCGTCAGACTCACCGAACTTTCTCACAAGATCCTCTCCTATATCAACATGAGAGCCTTCTAGCTCATGATCAACCGACTTACCAATGTCGTGAAGCAGCCCGCCCCTTTTTGCCAATTTAATATCAAAACCTATCTCAGCAGCCAAGATGCCGCAAATAAAAGCTACTTCAATTGAGTGGTTAAGTATATTTTGTGAATAACTGGTTCTATATTTCAATCTTCCAACATGCTTTACGAGTTCAGGGTGCATACTCGCAACACCAAGATCAAATAGAGCTTCTTCACCAGCCTTCTGAATCTCTCGGTCAATTTGTTTTTCAACATCAAAAACAATTTCCTCTATCCTTGTTGGATGAATACGGCCATCGTCTATTAACTTCTCAAGAGATATCCTTGCAATCTCCCTCCTAATCGGATTAAGAGAAGAAACAACTACCGTCTCAGGCGTATCATCAATTATAATATCGACACCGGTTCTGGCTTCAATAGACCGTATATTCCTTCCCTCACGCCCTATAATCCTCCCTTTCATATCATCATTAGGGAGATTAACCACAGATATGGTCTTCTCACTTGTATATTCACCCGCGTATTTTTGAATGGCAAGTGCGATTATATCTTTTGATTTGCGCTCAGCGTCCTCATGCAATTGATCTTCTATTTGTTTTAGCTTTTTGGCCGCTTCGTGTCTGCCTTCATCTTCAATAATATTAATAAGCTCATTTTTTGCGGCTTCCTGGGTCATTCCCGCTATTTCCTCAATTTTCTTCTTCGCGTCTACAATAACCGCGTCGAGCTCCTTTTCCTTTTCCTCAAGAGCCGCTTCCTTTTGCATCAAAGAGCCCTCTTTTGAGGAAACCTCTGCCTCTTTTTTATCAAACCCCTCAAACTTCTTATCAAGAACCTCTTCACGTTTTTGGAGTCTTTTTTCAACCTTGAAAAACTCTTTTTGTTTTTCACGAGATTCCCGTTCAATTTCAGAATTTCTCTTTTCAAGAATCTCTTTTGCTTTTAATTCACCTTGAATCTTAATCTTTTCAGATTCTTTTTTAGCAAGCTCTATGATAGTCTCAGCTTCGTCTTTTTTTATACCTATATTTTTTTTCAACTCAATTTGTTTATAGAGGTAATGAAGCGCAAAACCAATAACTAACGCTATAGCAGCTACCGCAATAACTATCCACACTGACATGGTATGTCCCTCCTTAATTTCTCCTAGAAAACGCTATACCCAGCTCCGTAACCACAACTCCCACTTTCTGATCATTCTCATTTGCAGGAATAAAGCTGAGTATTTGAAAACTGTATGATAGACCCGCTCTATTTTGCACGGGAATATTAATTAATGTACGATCGTAATACCCTTTCCCATAGCCCAGTCTGTTACCGGAATGATCAAAGGCAAGTCCCGGTATAACAAAGAGATCAATTTGTTGCGGATCTACCTTAAACAAAGCGCATTCAGGCTCTAAAACACCGAACTTGCCTGGTTTAAGCTGCTTAAGATCATCAACTCTATAGAAATCCAGAGAAGAGCCGTTCACTCTAGGGAAATAAACCTCTTTCTCCAGTTCAATAGATTTTAGGAATACCTGATTAGTTCTGACCTCATTTAGTATGGGAGAATACAGAGCAATTCTTTTGGCGAGTTTAAAAGAATCTAAACGAAACAAATTCTCTGAGATAAGCAAACTCTTTTGCTTTATCTCATCATCAGAAAGCACATATCTCCTCTTAGCAACATAAGAACGTATGCTATCTTTTCTTTCTGAAAGATTGAAACTCCCCGTTTTTAAAAGGGGGAGAAACGCCCTATTTTTCCAATAATCATCTATGTTTAAAGGAGTCTTCCAATTCTTCTTTTCCGAGTTCCTCTCTACGTATTCCTTCACCGGAATTAAATGATTCGTTTTCGTTAAGGGAGCTTTCCAATATTTGTACCAATCTTTTTGATCTTTCCTCAGCACGGTCTTTAAATTCCTCGAAATCTCTTTCTACTTTGAAGTAATCATCGGTAATCTTGAGCATAGCAAGGAGAAATGAACGAGGCACAACCACAGCACTTTCCTGTTTGGAAATTTCTTTTACTTTATCTTCAAGATAGGATGCTATTTTCTGGACATAGTCCTCTTCAGCATCTGTCTTTATTACGTAATCAACATCCAAAAACCTGACCTTAAGACGTCTCACATTAAGCCTCTGATCTACTTAAATAGATTTGTACCTTTTCAATAACGCCATCCAGCTTATGTTTAATATCATCTTTTTCTTTCTCAAGACCATCTCTTTGCTTCTCAAGCTTTTCAATACTCTCACGAAGCTTCAAAATTTCTTCCGAAAGATTTTTATGTTCCGCCTCTAACTTTGTCTTTTTCGACAAAGTCTCCTTAATCCTGCTCTCAAGAATATCCATTGTTTCCATTGTTTTACCACAACAAGTTTAATCTTATCTTGAAATTTTTGCAAGATGTGTGAAGATAAAAGGCGAAATGGCAGAAGGTTCAATGTTAACGAGGCTTGAAGAAGTCGAGAAAAAATATATAGAAATCGAGCAAAATCTTAGTAAACCTGAGATAAGCCCCACCGAGATACATCAATTCTCTAAAGAGCTCTCCGACCTTGATGAGATCATAGGAATATACCGTCAATATAAGCATACGCTTGAGGAAATAGAGACAAACCAGGCTTTACTAAAAGATAAAGAATTAGAGGAATTAGCTCACGAAGAGATTGACGGGCTTGTTAAAGTGCGGGATAGACTGGAGAATCAATTACGTCTACTGCTCCTACCAAAAGACCCCAACGACGGGAAAAACGTATTTCTTGAAATAAGGGCCGGAACAGGAGGAGATGAAGCAGCACTTTTTGCTGGAGACCTCTTTAGAATGTATTCACGGTATGCGGAAGAGAACAAATGGAAAGTCGAAATTATGAATATAAATGAAACCGGGACAGGTGGAGTAAAGGAAGTAATCGTATCTATTGAAGGAAAAAATGTATATAGCAAATTAAAGTATGAGAGTGGCGTGCATAGAGTTCAGAGAGTCCCTTCAACCGAGACCAGCGGCAGAATTCATACTTCCACTGCAACCGTAGCAGTTCTTGCCGAGCCTGATGATGTAGAGATTGAAGTTGATGAAAAGGATCTAAAAGTAGATACATACCGAGCTTCAGGTCCCGGTGGACAGCATGTAAATAAAACCGATTCAGCAATCAGAATTACTCATCTACCTTCCGGAATTGTCGTTCAATGCCAGGACGAAAGATCTCAACATAAAAACCGCGCCCATGCAATGAGAATGTTAAAAGCAAAACTCTATGAGAATGAGGAAGAGAAAAGAAAAAGCGAATTTGCCGATGAACGGAAAACCCAGGTTGGAAGCGGAGAAAGAAGTGAAAAGATAAGGACTTATAATTTCCGTGACGGCAGAATTACTGACCATAGAATAAATTTAACCCTCTATAAAATTGAGGCGATATTAAGCGGGGAACTGGACGAGCTAATGGATGCGCTAACAACTTATTATCAAACGGAAAGCCTCAAAGGAAACTAACTCTTATTCCTTGAAATTTCTTAAAATGAAGTTTAAGTAAATTGCTGGCCCTATTTTTAAAACATATTTCATAATTTGGGAGCTTTTCTTGTATTTACCTGCATCATAAATAGAATATAGATATGGACTGGTATTGGATTGTAGTTCTCTGTTACTTTCTATCCTCAATTTTCTACGGAACCCATTTGTGGACCGCCAGGAGAGATCTATCTAAGATAGGCTTCTATTTTATTGTTGCGGGGACAGCTCTTCAAACAATAAGCTTGATATACATATACATTAAAGGAGACCCGTTAACCCAGGGATTTGAGACCACACTTTACTTATTCGCCTGGTTTATCTCGCTCGTTTGCATAGCTTCACAAATAAAATTCAAGGCCTCACTATTGGGCGCCTTTGCAGCGCCACTGGCATTTATTATGACACTTCCGCACATAATACTGCCCCAGGGCATAATTGAGCATAATGCCACACTTAGCAATCCATGGATTCTTGTTCATATAGCACTGATACTTCTTGGTGAAGCGTTATTCACTGTTGCATTTATTTCGGGCCTTCTATACATATTTCAAGAAAAGAAGATCAAGTCCAAACATGTAAGCAGTTTTTTAGAAAAATTCCCATCACTTACTACCCTCGACGGGATAAACCACCTATGCCTGTTAATCGGTTTCCCTTTGGTTACCATCGGAATAGCGCTGGGGTTGTTATTGGCAAAAGAAATATGGGGGGCTTCCTGGGAGTGGGGACAAAAGGAGACCTGGTCTTTGGTTACCTGGTTTCTATACGCAGTTCTTATTCACGGAAGGCTGGCATCGGGCTGGAAGGGAAGAAAAGCCGCCTGGGGAGCAGTGCTCGGATTTGGCATAATTCTCTTCACCCTTTTTGTAATAGGATACCTTGCCCCCGGACAACACGATTTCCTGGGTTAATAAAATAAACTTCAAGCATTGTTGTAATTTTTAAGAAATCAGAGAACTAGGGGAGATTACGTTTGGCCAAGAAAAAGGAACTTGATGAAGTTTATTACCTTGGATATTTCAAAAAGCTCTATGAATCATGGGAAGAATCCACTCATAAGATGATGGATGTTTGGTTTAACAGCCCGCTTATGGAGAGAGCCGTCGAAAAGTCTTCGGAATTTAAGGATTATGTACAAGATTTTATGGAGCGAAGTTTAGAGCAGAGAAATATTCCTGAACGAAATGAAATGGATAAACTTCTAAATACCATAGACTCCCTTGAAGTAAAAATAGCTAAACTTGAAGAAAAAATTGAAAACCTGGAGTCCGAACCAGAAAAATCCTCACCCAAACCCAAAAGCAAAACCAAACCTAAAAACAAAACCGCAAAATCTAAGGATCAAAAATCCTAATGGACCTTGGCTTGAGGCAAATGATTTTTAATAGAACAAATTCGAAACACACCCTTGAATAAAAAGCATGCAGTGAAAAAATATAACAAGGTAGGAGGAAAAAATGGGATATGAATATATAAAGTTTGAAAAAGAACCTACCGGCGTAGGCATCCTTACAATTCACCGTCCAAAAGCTTTAAACGCCCTTAATTGGGACACACTGAGAGATCTTGGTAAATTTCTCGAGAATGATCTTCCCAAGGAAGAATTAAGAGTCTTAATAATTACTGGATCAGGAGACAAGGCGTTTGTCGCAGGGGCGGACATAGCGCAGATGAGCGCGATGAGTAGTACTGAATTTAAAGAATATGTAGATTACGCTCACAAAGTTTACGGTCTTATCACAGATAACCCTTGTCCTTCTATAGCCGCTATAAATGGATATGCCTTAGGCGGCGGTTGCGAGCTTGCTCTTGCATGTGATATAAGAATAGCCTCTGAAAAAGCAAAACTCGGTTTCCCTGAAGTTAAGCTTGGGATATTCCCCGGTTGGGGAGGATCGCAAAGAATCACACGCATCATGGGCAATGGTAAGGCTAAAGAGCTCATATTCACAGGTGAGATGGTTAGTGCCGAAGAAGCCCTAAGTCATGGTCTTGTAGAGAAAGTAGTCCCGCACGAAGTAATTATAAAGGAAGCAAAAGAGCTGGCCGAGTCTATTGCCAAACGGGCGCCACTGGCCGTAAGCGCAGCTAAAAAAGCTATAAATTCAGGGTCAGAGATGGAGCTGCAAAAAGCTCTGGAACTGGAAAAAACACTAATAGATTCCTGTTTTGATACAGAAGATAGGGCTGAGGGGATGAAAGCGTTTCTGGAAAAAAGAGACCCGGAATTTAAAGGAAAATAACTATGGTTTAATAATAAGTATTGGGGTAAAGTATTGTTCTATCAGCAATACACCGATATAAATCAATTCCAATGAAACGGAGGTTCCTATGTTAGCTAGAATACAATTTAGTCGTATAACATTTTGTTTATTTCTTTTAGTCATTGCAGTTTCGTTTAACTCAACTATGAATGCTTTCTCAAAGGAGGAGAAAATGTCAGGAGACGTGCAAGAAACACCATCGGGCTTAAAATATATCTTAATAGAAGAAGGCCAAGGGGATAAACCCGCAAAGGGAAAGAAGGTAAAAGTCCACTATACCGGGAAACTTGAAGACGGCAGTGTATTTGACAGTTCAGTTGAAAGAGGAGTGCCTATCGAATTCACACTAGGCGTGGGCCAGGTAATTAAAGGCTGGGACGAAGGAATCGCAGATATGAAAGTAGGCGAGAAACGCCAGCTCATTATACCACCCGATCTGGGATACGGACCTAACGGCTATCCACCTGTAATTCCGGCTAATTCAACCCTTATTTTTGATGTAGAATTAGTAGAGATTAACTAATACATTTCTCCTAAGAACTACACAAGCCGGTTGTATTGTTAGGTTCATTGGCTTCTAGCTACCAAGATTTAAATTGGCCCTGAGATAAGGAACAATGAATTATCTAGCGCACCTATATTTAGCAGAGGACACAGATGAATCTTTAATTGGGAATTTATTGGGAGATTTCGTCAAAGGACATCTTCACAATGATTACAGTCCTGAGATAATAAAAGGCATTAAGACACATCGAAAGATAGATGCCTATACCGACTCTCATCTTAATTTCCTAGCTTGCAAGAAGCTACTGAGACCTGATAGGAGAAGGTTTGCGGGAATCATAATTGACCTAAGCTTTGATCATTTCCTGGCTAAAAACTGGTCTCACTATTCAAATGTAGAATTAGGCGAATTTTGCAGTAGGGTTTACAAGGTTCTATTAGAACATGAACAAACGCTCCCGCAAAAGCTAAGAGATCGTCTACCTTACATGGTCAAAGATGACTGGCTCGGGTCCTATAAGAATCTAGATACCATAGGGCTTGCTCTTGAGGCAATTTCAAAACGATTGAACCGTTTTGAAAAGGCTAAGCCGATAAAAGACGGATTAGAGGATATCAAGAGAAATTATCTGGAACTAGAGCAAAACTTCAAAGAATTCTTCCCGGAACTAATCTCATTCGTAGACAATTACAGAGAAACTAATTTTAACACCAGGGTCCTACCTTCGGCTGATTTATTTGTTAAGTAAGGAGACAACTTGATTCCAGCTAGTATTGAAATTAGAGTTCCAAAGGGCATTTGGCCAATTTAGCTCTCAAATGTCGGCAGAAGTTTATTCATATCTCAGCACATGATATAGTATTCTATACGATTTCATAATATCTCTGGTAGGTTAGAATACTGAATAGAAAAAGGTTTGAAGAATTGGTAGAGAATGCATACGAAAGAATCCCCGAGCAATTTAGGGATAAAATCGACAATGTTGCGATCACTGTAGCGGACTATCCAAGCACGGAAGATCTTGAGAAACTAAAGATCAGAGGCACAGGATTACTGCTCGGTCTTTATAGAGGCACCCCCCTTCCTCAGAGAAGTATATGGCAGGGTGTGAGATTGCCTGATGAAATTGTGCTATTTCAAAAAGACATAGAAAAGGTATGCAGAACAGAGGGTGAAATAGAAGAGAGGGTAAATGAGGTTCTTCAGCACGAGATAGCTCATTATTTCGGTTTAAATGATGACGAGATATACGAGCTGATGGGAAGACACTGATCGCATAGAATATCTGGAGCTAACTAAGAAACTAAAATGAGCGCACAAGAACAAAATCAATCAGCAATATTACTAATACACTGCCCCGATAAAAAGGGTCTGGTTTCAGCCATAACTGAATTCATTTTTAAAAATGACGGGAACATTCTCTATCTCGACCAGCACGTCGATGCTGAGCAAAATGTATTTTTTATGAGAGTAGAATGGGACCTTGCAAACTTTTCTATACCCGCGGAGAAAATCGGAGAGTACTTTTCGACTCTGATAGCTGAAAAATTTGAAATGCAGTGGCGTCTCTATTTCTCGGACTATACTCCGCGAATGGCAATTTTTGTATCAAAGATGTCCCACTGTCTCCATGACATATTATCACGAAGCCAGTCTGGGGAATGGAATGTAGAGGTTCCTCTCATTATAAGCAACCACCCCGATCTTGAGCCGATTGCGAAAACATTTGGAATTGACTATCACACAGTTCCTATTACTAAAGAGAATAAAAAGGATGCTGAACAGGAACATCTTGATCTGTTAAGCAAATATAAAATCGATTTTATTGTTCTTGCCAGATATATGCAGATTCTAAGTGATGAATTTGTATCACATTATCCGAACAAGATAATTAACATACATCATTCATTTCTGCCGGCTTTTCCGGGCGCAAAGCCCTATCATTCCGCCTACGAGCGTGGGGTAAAAATTATCGGCGCCACAAGCCACTATGTCACGGCTGAATTGGATGCGGGCCCCATAATAGAACAAAATGTTGTCCGAGTAAGCCATAAGGATAATATTGAGGACTTGGTCAGAAAGGGGCGCGATCTTGAAAAAGTAGTCCTGTCACAGGCCATCTGGCACCATCTGAGACGCCACATACTCGTATACGGCAACCGTACTCTGATTTTTGATTGATTGGGACACCCTTGATTTCCTAAAACAGATTGTTAGTGTTTTTGAATATGCGTATAATTAGTGGAAAGGATCTTTAGCTTACCATGTATAAGAACTCATCCGCAAACAAAATTTTTCTAAGTCTTTTTATCCTGTTAGCAATACTGTGTTCACACCCCGATCAATCATACGGCTCAGATAACAAAGAACTCGCTTACAGCAACTCCCAGTTTGAGAAAATTAAGTTAATTAGCACGGGAAAGTTGATAAATGTTATGAACTTTCTCGAACCCCACAAGTATACGGTCTTTATGTTTTATGCCGATTGGTGTGCGCCTTGTAAGCCGCTTAAAGAAAAACTTGGAGAGCTTACCCTAAGAGTCGACAATATGGCGCTTAGGGAAATCAATATAATAACTTTGGAAAATCCACTGGTTAAATATTACAACATACCCGCAATTCCTTATTTTCTAATTTATGGCCCGGACGGGAAATTTGTTGAACGCGGCCCGATGTTATCAAAAGAACTTCTAAAAACAATTGCGTCCGAGAACCAATAAACAGTCTTATTAAAAGCACATGCCGAAAAACATTTCTCTTGAACTAAATAACCTGGGTGGCTTTCTTAGAAATTACTATAATGAAATTGTAGTTATTTCTTTTGCGACCCTCTTTATGGTTCTGCACAGCCATCATCAGATAGAGAATTTCTGGATAAGCTCATTTGTCTATTTCGGAGTATTCCCCGTACTCACTATATTAATTTTTCTAAGAAAGAACCCGCTTGATTTTGGACTAAGGCCGGGGAATTACAAGCTCTGGATTCCCTACGTTGTAATCTTTCTCGCAATAGCAATTCCTGTACTCTATTTCAGCTCCGACATGTCTTCCGTGCAGGGGTACTATCGCTCCGGCAGAAATTTTGACCTGCTTAAATTTGCGCTCCAGATGGCGGTCTATATGCTGGGATGGGAGTTCTTGTTCCGCGGGTTCATGCTGTTCGGACTAAAAGAGAAATTCAAAGAGGGCAGCATTATTATACAGATGATTCCCTTTGTGCTTTTGCATATCGGGAAGCCCGAGATAGAGACAATCAGCACAATATTCACAGGGCTGCTCTGGGGATATATATGCTACCGTGGGAAATCATTCTGGCCGGCTTACATAATGCATATGGTAGTAAATGTTTCAAACAAAGCGTTTGTACTGGGATTGGTTTAGCTATTTATATTCGGTTATCTCGAGAAGCACTCCGTCCGGATCGTGAAAGTAGCAGAGCATCTTATGTCCGGCATCGTGAGTTACAACGCTAGTAGGAACAGTAACAGGCTCGCTCAGGAGCTTAACGCCCGCATTTCTTAGCTTGCCCGCCATTTCATATATATCATCAACTCTGAGGGCTATATGTCTAAGGCCAACTGTGTTTGCCAGGGAATTAGCAGGTATGGATTCACCAATTGGAGATTTGTAGCAGAGAAGCTCGATCCTCGGCTCGCCTGCGGGAGCGACAATAAAAACCACATCCGCTGTGACTCCTTTAAGCCCAACTATAGATTCTATCCACTCACCTTCCATATGAGCGCTATTGGTCTTCTCAAATCCCAGAACTTCGGTGTAGAATTTCACCGAGCGTTCCAAGTCTGATACTACAATATTTATATGGTCTATTGCTCGGATCATAATTTAACTGTATAAGGGTTCATGGAATATCGTAATAATTGGATTTAGAAAATATATTAGATTCTGAATCAACTTCAGAATGACTACTATCAGTGCCCCTCAAACTTTACCTTCTTATCTTTAAGAGCCTTGATTGCCTGCTGAAGTCCGCCCATAGTTAGCGGGAACATGCGGTCTTTCATAAACTCCCTCACCATTCCAATTGACTCCGTGTAGCGCCACTCATCAATGGGCGCGGGGTTAAGCCATACCATATCAGGGAACTGGTTCTTGAGGCGCTCAAGCCATACAAAGCCCGCCTCATCGTTGTTGTGCTCCACACTCCCGTTCTGGTATAAAAGCTCATATGGGGACATCGATGCGTCGCCTACAATAATCACCTTGTAGTCACTGTTATAGGTATGCAGCACTTCAAATGTAGGTATGGCTTCCTGTAATCTCCTGACGTTATTCTTCCAGACCGATTCATAGAGACAGTTATGAAAGTAATAGTGCTCTAAATGCTTAAACTCGTACTTGGCTGCCGAGAATAAACGGGAGCAGAGCTCTATATGATCATCCATAGAGCCTCCGATATCGAGGAACAGCAGCACTTTCACGTTATTTTTCTTAGCCGCCGCCATCTCAAGCTCTAAAAGACCGGCGTTTCTGGACGTTTTATCGATTGTCTTATCCAGATCAAGCTCTTCTTTGGTTCCTTCACGTGTCAGTATGCGGAGCCTCCTGAGCGCCATCTTCATATTCCTTGTCTCAAGCTCAACGCCGTCATCAAGGTCCTTAAACTCCCTTTTATCCCACACCTTAACAGCCCTTCTGTTCCTGCTCCCCTCCTGCCCTATTCTGATCCCCTCGGGATTGTATCCATAGGCCCCGTAGGGTGAAGTGCCGCCGGTTCCTATCCACTTATTGCCGCCCTGATGTCTTTCTTTCTGCGTTTCCATAAGCTCTTTTAGCCTTTCGAGAAGTTTGTCGAGCCCGCCCATGGCCTTAATCATCTTCTTATCCTCTTCAGTGAGTTCATTTACAAAGCTCTTTCTGATCCACTCCTCAGGGATTTTCATCAATTCTTCCATATCAATCTTCTCTATCCCTTCAAAGTAGTAGCCAAATAACAGATCAAATCTATCCAAATGGTGCTCATGTTTGATTAATGAGGAACGGCTAAGAAAATAGAAGTCATCGACGCTGTACTCTACAACATCTTTATCAAGCGCTTCAAGAAATGTTAGGTACTCTCTGATTGTTACCGGAATACCGTCATTTTTAAGTAGTAAGAAAAAGTCTAGAAACATCTCTCACCTTTTGAAATCAGAAGAGGATTAATTGATTAACGTCTAAATCTGAGCCTGATACGCGTAAGTAGATCGTGGTCCTGCTCATTTTTAAGCAGTGCTCCCGCATAAGGGGGAAGTTTTTCTGTTAAATCGAGATTGCCTAGCTCAGACTCGGTAACCTTTCCTACTATCAGGAGCTTAAGCCAGTCTATAAGCTCGCTTGTAGAGGGTTTTTTCTTAAGTCCGTCTACACCTCTAAGCTCATAAAAAACATTCATTGCGTTATCAATCAATTTTTTCTCTAGCTTGGGATAATGAACCTTTACAATTGATTTAAGGGTAACGCGCTCCGGAAAACTGATGTAATGAAAGAAACACCTTCTCAGAAAAGCGTCCGGCAGTTCTTTTTCGTTGTTAGAAGTAATGATGATAATAGGGCGGTGTTTAGCAGTTATGGTTTTTTGAAGCTCGTAGCAATAAAACTCCATCTTGTCCAGCTCCTGAAGTAAATCATTGGGGAATTCAATATCGGCCTTGTCTATCTCGTCAATTAGTAACACAACTTGCTTTTTAGACTCAAAGGCCTCCCACAGCTTGCCCTTTTCTATATAGTTTGAGATGTCACTCACTCTCTCATCCCCAAGTTGAGAGTCCCTGAGTCTCGATACAGCGTCGTACTCGTAGAGCCCCTGCTGAGCTGTGGTAGAGGATTTTACATGCCAGGTGATAATTTCCTTCCCAAGAGCCTCGGCCACTTCAAACGCCAGCATTGTTTTGCCTGTCCCTGGCTCACCCTTAATAATCAATGGACGCTCCAAGGTTATTGAAGCGTTAACCGCTAAATTTAAGTCCCTTGTAGAAATATAACTATCAGTACCTTCAAATTTCATCTTATTTCCTCTTAGTAATCCTGAAATAACGTTTGCCTAAGGATACCCGTTCAATCCTATTTAATTAAATCTTATCAGACGGGTTCTCATCATCGGGATAATACGGCGGTATGCTTACTACTAGAAGCCTGTTATGCTCTGAAGCTCCCAGCACCTTATGATGAATTCCCTTTTTAACTATAACCAGGTCATTGGCAGATGACTCTACAGTCCAGATATTTTCGGTTTCGGGATCATAAAACTCAAACTTCATATCCCCGTCCAGAACAAAGAAGATCTCATCGAAAGTTTTATGATAATGCGCATCCATTTGCTCCAAATCAACCGCTATTGCTACACCCGCTTTCTCATATTCACTGCTGTTAATTATCTCACGCATTTCCCTGGCGTAGGGGGAGTCCAAAACATTATGCTCCGCATACTTTTTAGTAATCACAAGAATCCTCTATTTACTGATATTTTAGTTGTCAAAATTTATTTCTGAGACACCCGCTCAAGTATCTTATATACACGGCTCACCATTTCTCTTGGGTCCTCAAGATAACCCGCCGCAATTAATGCATTATCCAATATTTGCTCAGTCACGAGTTTGGCGGTATCGGGATCTTTATCTTTAAGCCCGGCAAGATTTTTGATAAGCTCATGACCCGGGTTAATTTCAAGGTTAACGGAATTCTGCACATTCATATCCCGTTTCATAGCCTTCATCATACGGCGCATTGACGGCGTCATAACCTTATCCGCATTTAGAGCTATTACAGGGCTATCAACAAGTCTCTTGCTGACGCTGACATCATTGACAGAATCGCCAAGCGTTTCCTTTATCCATTCACAAAGAGTTTTTATATCTTCGTCTGGAAGTATATCCTTTTTCTTATTAGAGGAGATTTCCTCAAGTTCAATGTCTGAGTTATCAGCGGATACAAGATCTTTGTCCGCATACTTAACGAGGCTGCTCATCACAAATTCATCCACTGGCTCAAATAGATAAAGGACTTCGATCCCACGGGCTTTAAATGCCTCCAAATGAGGGCCGCCTTCTATTGTTTCCCTGTTCGGTGCAAAGAGATAATAAATCTCTTTCTGCTCTTTCTTCATTCGGGATACGTATTCATCAAGCGTTGTAGATTCCCCTTTTTCAGTTGCCGAAGACTCATATCTGAGAAGCTTTGCAAGCTTATCCCGATTCTTAAAATCAGCCGCAACCCCTTCTTTTATAAATATTGAGAAATTCTGATAGAACTTTTTGTATCTCTCCGAATCTTTTTTAGATTCGTCTTCCAAGAGCTTTATAAACCGGCTCGCTATTACCTGGCCAATTTTACTGGTCAGAGCGCTGTCCTGCATCGTCTCCCGAGATATATTTAGCGGAAGATCGGCGCTGTCCACAACTCCCTTTAAAAAGCGCATCCAGTCAGGGAGCAGACCTTCAGGCTTGGAGTCAATCAGTATTTTTTTACAATAAAGACTCACAGCGGGATCAACTTTCCCAAAACCCAATTGCTCCGGATTATGCTCAGGTACAAACACAAGAGCCTTTATCTCAATTGGGGCGTCAGAGCTAAAGTGCATCCGGTAATACGGCTCATCAAAAGCGTTTGCCTGGAATTTATAGAACTCAGTATATTCCTCATCCTTTATCTCATTCTTATTGCGCATCCATATGGGCAGGATGTTATTAATCTGCTCACCGTTTAGCTTAATAGGGAATTGAACGAAGCTTGAATAGTGCGTAAGGACATGTTTTACCCTTTCTGTATTTGAGAACTCTTTATCTTCTTCTTTTAAATGAACTACAATCTTTGTACCGCGTCTCGCACCCTTTGTGCTCTCTATTTCGTAAGTTCCTTCACCCTCGCTCTTCCACAAAAGACTTTTCGCTCCATTCTTCCAGTTATGGGTAAATACTTCAACCGACTGAGCCACCATGAACACACTATAGAAACCAACCCCGAACTGCCCGATCAGGTTTTGGTTAACCTCCCCACCCTTCTTTACAGCATTTAGGAAAGCCTTTGATCCAGAATGTGCAATTGTGCCCAGGTTTTGAGTAAGCTCATCACGGTTCATTCCAATTCCATGGTCTTCAATCGTTATAGTGTTTTCTTTTTCATCGGCGGTAATGTTGATTTCTAAAGGAAGCTCTTCATCGTATATATTCTTTTCGGTGAGCTGTAAGTACCTAAGTTTTTCAAGCGCGTCTGAGGCGTTAGAGACAAGCTCTCTTATAAAAACCTCTTTGTCCGTATAAAGAGAATTAATTACAATATCGAGTACCTGCTTTACCTCTGCTTGAAACTCATGTTTTTTTTGAGTTGTTTCGGCCATTTACGTTCTCTATCCCCCTGTTTAATATGTTTGGATATTGCTGATAGGTGATTTTTGCTAATTCAGACTTAAAAATAGTCACTGATATGGAATTTTCAAGACCACTTTAGCCTTTTTATTAGACAATTTTCAATTTGAAGAAGATACCTTCCTGGCCTCTGCCTCAACAAAGACTCTTTTTACTCGAGAGTAGTTTGTTTTTATATCCTTATCCAGCTTTTCGATCGTTAGCTCAATCTCATCGGCCATAGCTTCATCCATGAATTCAAGGCTTATATTCACCACTATAAAGTCAGGCCCCATATGAAGTGTAAGCACTTCATTTACGTGCCCAACATTGTCATAACCCGAAGCAAGCTCTCTTATACCCTGAACTATGGACTCATTAGCGCTTTCACCTATCAATAAACCCTTGGTTTCATACGCCAGCCATGTTGCAGTACCGGCCAGAATAAGGCCTATAATAATTGACGCGGCGCCGTCAAAATATACGATCCCGGTAATCTGGCCCAGATAAATGCCGAGAAATGCGACCACAAGTCCAATTAATGCGGCAGAATCTTCAAAAAGAACTACAAAAATTGAGGGATCTTTGGCCCTTTGTACAGCAGTTATGTAACTCCACTTACCTTTTGACTTCGTAAATTCTTTAAAAGCGAAGTACCAGGCTAACCCCTCGAAAATCATTGCAAAACCGATAACAATATAGTTAACATATGGAGTAGTGATAGGCCTTGGATTAAGAATATGAATTATGCCTTCATAGATAGAAATACCCGCGCCCAGAGCAAATATCAGAATTGCAACAATGAAGCTCCAAAAATAGATCTCTTTTCCATATCCAAACGGGAAGTCTTTATCCGGCGGCTTTTGAGCCCTTTTTAACCCATTTAAGAGAAGAACCTGATTGCCGGTGTCCACCAGAGAGTGAACGCCTTCTGACAACATCGCAGAGCTTCCTGTCATGGATGCAGCCACAAATTTAGTTATAGCAATTAGAGCGTTTCCAACAAGAGCTGCGTAAATTACTTTTTTAGAGCCCGATGCCATATTATAAACCTGTTGTTAGATATAGAACTACACCCCAAAGAATAATAGTTCTTTAGCTATTAAGGGAACATTTTAATGCAATGGAGTCAAATTAAAATAGTGCGCTAACTTACCAACTTAACTTCACCGGTTTTAAGATCGTAATTGGCACCTACCACTTTTACTTTTCCTTTTTTAACGAGACCGGAAATTACCGGGTCTGAATTATTAAGCTTATCAACGCCCATTTGCACATTAGAAATGATCGAGTTATGAAGTAGATCACCCTTTTCGCCTTTCGCTTTTTCTACAGCAGGCTCAATTGTCTGTACAATATTATTGATGGAGCCGGGGAACTGGGTCCCATTCTGTAAAGCCTCTATAGCACCCGCTACAGCCCCGCATTCGCTGTGTCCGAGTACCATTATCAATGGCGCTCCCAATGCCAGTACACCAAACTCTAAACTTCCCTGTATCCCATAATTAGTGGGATTTACGATATTTCCAGCGACTCTGACTACAAACAGATCTCCGATTCCCTGATCAAAAAGGATCTCAGGAGCTACTCTTGAATCTGCGCATGCCAGGATTGCAACAAAAGGATTTTGCCCGGCTGCAACCTCTTTACGGCGCTTAGTCGATCTTCCCGGGCCCTTTTTCGTTGAATCCACAAACCGCTTGTTTCCTTCCATTAGAGCTTTAAGTGCTTCATCCGCGTTTTGCGGTCTCGTAGATTCAGCCGCTTGAGTTTCTGTTGCAGAGAGTACTCCACCCAAATTGAACGAAGTTGCGGCAATAGCTCCCACACCGCTTATCTTAAGAAACTTTCTTCTTGAAAATGAACTATCGGACATTGTGAATCTCCTTATTGTGAATTCCCTTAATTAGTAAAAGGGTAAATGTTTTATCAAAAGTGGTTCATAAATTTAGCGATAAAAGATAATACACTCAACGTTTGCCATCAAAGTTGAGGGAATATTTAAAAAAGCTCTTTATAAGATATCGGATTATCCGGACATTGACCGATGCCGCACTCAAGAAATGTTGTTACGACGTTAGCCGCGGCAATCAATACAACTAAGAAAAATACCGCTTTTACAAACCAGCCTATACTTTTGGCCGACCTATTTTCGGAACTATCCTCAAATTGAGTTTCAAAAAACATCATTATACCGATAAGAAGTATGACCGTCGCAAATACAATCAAAGCCCAGGTGTAGAGGTGTAGACCCATTACAGAGGAGCCGAAGCCGCTTGGACCTGCGCCGGGGACTATATGAAGCAAGATCTGGCGTGTGGAGACACATGCGCCGAAAACAGCGCTTACGAGAGAAACCCCATAATGTCGTGTATGTATGCCGTATCTTAAATTAAGCATCGCGCCGAGGGCAACTCCAAGCATCGCGAGCCGCTGCAAGAGGCAAAGCGGACACGGAAATTCCCCCTCGACAAACTGGACATAATATGCTCCCAGCAAAACCCCTGAAATCCCCAAAACACCTATAAGATTTATTCTCGTAGCCAGTAAAGGAGTCATATATTTATCTCAACTTCATAGATTAATGTGTAAAGGATCATCGATATGGTGCCAAAACAATAACGCGGAGAGTATTAAGGTTATAACGAATAAATAGAGAGATTCCCGCTTCCTACCATACCAAGCAAGAACCATCGTAATAACATATAAAAGAAAAAGCGCCGCCATCATAATTTGTTAAATCTCCTCAAAAACTAAGTGCTATCTTCTATTCCCATTTATAATATCCTTTAAAAAACCTGCTTTGTCACTAGGTAAGCCAAGAAGTGGGAATTTTTTCGAATTGAGAAATTCCTCCATAACTCCAAATTTGCAATCCGGCCCCCAAAAACAGCCCAAGGCGCATGTAAAGGTCTCTATTTTCTCAGGCACAAAGAGATCTATCTGTTGTATTTGAATCTAATCTACTTGTCGTCTGGCTCAATTTATTTACCTATGCATCACAAGCTAAAAGAATCTAGATATCTAAGAACACATAGGAGATAATCTATGCAGGGGGTTTTAAAAATTTTATTTTACGCTCAAGCAATTTCCAATTTCCATCTTCTTTAACCCATATGCTATATACCTCATAATCCCCGCTATGGTCTTTACCATCATAGGTTTTTGTCATGCTAATATCGACTTGGGAATTGGCCTTATCATCCGTTATGTCTACTTTAACAGCAGTTATCTCTTGGGAGGTGACAACTTGTTTTGGCAACGTTTTAAGAAATGCTTCCTTCTCCATGGACCACTGACTACTCATACTTGAAATAACAAAGCTCTCACTAAGGAGTGAATCCATAAGCTCCTGGTCCTGACTCTCAAGCGCCTTAAAATACTTTTGTTCAAGAGTAACGATAGCAGTTTCTGATTCTGTCTTTGGATCCGCGATGCTTTGAGTATTTAGAAACGCCATAGATCCAACCAAAAGCACGAATATAATAATTAGGGTTTTCCTCATAATTCCTCCGTACGTATTGAATATACAAAATTCTAATAATAGGCTTAATAAAAATCAATTTAGCTTTTATTTGTCAAACCGTCCATTGTCTTAAAATATGTAGTATAATCTCCTTAATTTTAAGTAACTCAATAGCGTATGAAAAAATCAAAAACAATTACACTGTTCGTATGTCAAAACTGCGGAAACTCTTCACCCAGATGGTTAGGCAAATGCCCTGAATGTGAGAGTTGGAATACATACGTTGAAGAGCAGCAAGAAAAGACAAAAACAGCTTATAAAGCTAAGAAGACCCCCGATCCTATACCTATAACTGAAATCCAGAGTGGAAAAGAAGATAGAATCCCCACCCATAATAAGGAATTGGACAGGGTGCTGGGAGGAGGCTTTGTCCCAGGCTCTGTGATACTTGTAGGAGGCGATCCCGGGATAGGGAAATCGACTCTTGCACTCCAGATGCTAAACGATATTAGTGCGTCATCAAATATTGGCGACAGTCTTAACCTCCTCTATGTTACGGGAGAGGAATCACCTGAACAGGTAAAATTGAGAGCAGAAAGAATTGGAATTTCATCAAACCGCGTTTTTGTACTTTCAGCAACCTCTGTCGAAAGCATAATAGAGCAAATAAAGAACCTTTCACCTCAAATTGCGGTTATAGATTCTATTCAAACAATGTACACAGAGGATCTCGCATCAGCCCCGGGTAGTGTGGGACAGATAAGGGAATGCACTTCAAAACTCATGCAGCACGCGAAAGCCAATGGCCCCGCAATTTTTCTTGTCGGTCATGTCACAAAAGAAGGAGCGATCGCAGGCCCAAAGGTCTTAGAACACCTTGTGGACACAGTGCTTTATTTTGAAGGTGGAAAAGATCACCCGTATAGAATACTGAGGGCTATTAAAAACAGATTCGGCTCTACTAATGAAATCGGCGTGTTTGAGATGATGGATGTTGGGTTAAAAGAGGTCAAGAACCCATCAGAAATATTCCTGTCAGAACGTCCGGAAAATGCCTCTGGTTCCGTTGTCACCCCTAGCATTGAAGGAACAAGACCAATACTAGTGGAGATTCAGGCACTGGTTTCTCCTTGTAGTTTTGGAGTGCCGAGGAGAACGACAATAGGGCTTGATAACAACCGGGTGTCACTGCTGCTGGCCGTTTTAGAGAAAAGAGCAGGGCTTCAAATTCTCGGGCAAGACGTGTTTATGAATGTAGCGGGGGGAGTAAAGATTGAAGAGCCCGCAATTGATCTGGCAATCTCCATCGCCCTTGTCTCCAGCTTCTTAAACAAGCCGCTAGACCCCGGAGTTGTAGTATTTGGTGAGATAGGACTTGCGGGAGAAATCAGAGGGGTGTCTCAAATTGATATGAGAATAAATGAAGCCCAGAAACTTGGCTTTAACAAATGCGTAGTTCCGAAGATAAATCTTGACAGAGTCGCATCTACGAATAATTCTATTTCCCTTGTCGGTGTGGACTCAATAGAGAAGGCGATTGAAGTATTTTTCTAAGCGATAATAATATTATTCTCACGATAGAGTGAACTTATGAACAATTATATTGGAAACGCGCCAATTGGTGTATTTGACTCCGGCATAGGAGGGCTTACGGTAGTAAAAGAGCTCATTAAGAGCCTGCCGGGCGAGGATATTATATATCTGGGTGATACTGCAAGAGTTCCATACGGAACAAAGTCGGGCAGAACGGTAATCGCATATTCGCATAGCAACACAGAGTTTCTAATATCAAAAGGCATCAAGCTATTGGTAGTCGCATGCAACACCGCATCCTCTGTTTCACTCCCCAGTCTCAATAGTGAATTTGATATACCGGTAATTGGTGTAATTGAACCGGGAGCTAAGAAAGCTGTCAGTGTCACCAAAGTGGGGAAGATCGGTGTAATAGGAACACCTTCAACAATAAATAGCAGCGCTTACAAAAGTGCTATAGAAAATCTAAATCCCGAGATTGAAGTTTTTTCAAAAGCATGCCCGCTCTTCGTACCGCTAGCTGATGAAGGGTGGACGGAGGGGGAAATAATTGAGCGTATTGCTGAGCAATACTTGACCCCACTTAAAGAGACGGGAATTGATGTCCTTGTTCTGGGATGCACTCACTACCCTCTCTTAAAAACGACAATTCGAAAAATTATGGGGGAGAACATTACTCTTGTTGATTCAGCCCAGCAAACTGCGTTTCAAATAAAAAACATCTTAAACAAAGAGGATCTTCTTAATAAAAAGACTTCTCAGTCTAAAAGAGAGTTTTATTTAACTGATGTATCAGACACTTTTTTATCAGTGGCAGCAAGATTTTTGGGTGAGAAAATAGATAAGATAGAGATGGTCGATATAGTAGGGACGACCGCTCGGCCGTCCCCTAGTTAGTTGTATCCAGTTAGTTTTATCCTTCTGAGACTAGCGCTTTAACTTTTTCTGTAAATGGCGGCAATATATCAAAAAGATCGCCTACAATTCCGTAGTCACATTTTTGGAAGATAGGAGCTTCAGGGTCTTTATTAATAGCAACAATTACCTTAGAAGAACCCATTCCGGCAAAATGCTGAACAGAGCCTGAAATTGCAATCGCTATATATAGGTTTGGCGATACGGCTTTACCGGTCTGTCCGACCTGCATATCATAAGGACAGTAGCCCGCGTCTACCGCGGCACGAGTAGCACCAGCAGCAGCGCCCAGTATATCGGCAAGCTCGTATATATATTTGAAGTTCTCTTCACTGGCCAATCCGCGTCCACCCGAGACTACTCTATCGGCTTCAGTAAGCTCCGGTCTGTCCGATGCCTTTGTCTCGAGTTCTATTACTTTTACCTTAATGTCCCCAGGGTTTAACTCTACCGAGCCGCTTATTACTTCGGGTGTGGCAGGAGCCTCTTCGGCTTTAAATGAGTTGGGTCTGACAGTAGCCATCATAGTTGTTCCGCCATGAAATACCTGCTTCTGTATAGCCTTACTCGAATGCGAATAACGCTCTATCTGGAGGTTGTTATCGCCCGAAAGATCAATCTTAATAGCGTCCATCGCAACCCCGGAACCAATGCGCGCTGCCACTCTAGGGAAATAGTCCTGACCGAATACAGTGTTTCCGGCAAGTACAACCGCAGGCTCATTTTGTTTAATTAATTCGCTCAAGGCAATGACATAGCCCTCAGTGTTGAAATCTTTTAATAGTTCGCTATCAACGACATATACTTTCTGAGCGCCATACTTGCCTAATTCGCTCTCCAGCCCTGAAACACCTGAGCCAAGAAGCACAGCGCATAGCTGGCCACCGAGTTTGTCAACAAGTTTCTTCTTCGCCTCGGTTAGCGCTTCAAAAGTTACTTTTCTAATAGTTCCGTCTAATTTAAGATCAGCCACTACCCAAACATCGTTACTCATTTCTTTCCTCCTACATTTTCTATATATGTCATATGTCGCGTTATATAACTTTGGCGTCTTCCCTAAGAAGTTTAATTAACTCCTCAGCAGCTTTGGCAACTTCCTCTCCCTTTACCATAGGTTCGTCATCGCCTTTGATTATTTTTAATTTTCTCTCAATTTGCGGCACTTCAATACTAATGGTTTTAACCCTTGCGCCTTCTTTGCTTACCGCATCTTTTCCAAACCCGAGCTCGTCATAGTTAATATCATCAATTCCAACTTCGGTAAGAGGCTTTTTCTTTGCCTTCATAATTCCTGGGAGTGATGCGTAGCGTGGTTCGTTCATAGCGTCAGGGCAGGTAATAAGACAAGGTAGCGGCACTTCAACAACTACGTGCCCACCGTCAATTTCTTTCTGGCAAACCGCTTTTTTAGCGTCGGTGTTAATCTCAACCACTTTACTTACCAAAGAAACATGAGGAATGCCGAGCTCTTCGGCTACTTGAACGCCGACTTGTCCGGATTCTTCATCAATTATTTTCATACCTGTAAAAATTAGGTCAAATTCACCCAGCTTTTTAATTTCGCCCGCAATCAGCTTTCCTATGGCATATGAATCCGTTTCCGCAAAACCCTCACCGTTAATATGCACAGCGCTATCAGCGCCCATAGCAAGAGCCTGTCTTATTGTATCAATGACCCTTCCAGGACCTATTGCTACAATTACAACCTCGCCCCCGTGTTTTTCCTTGGTTTGAATCGCTTCTTCAACGGCAAACTCATCATATGGATTCATAATCCATTTCATGTCCCCGGTATCAACGGAATCGCCGCTTGCTGAGACTTGAATCTTAGCCTCTGTATCTTGTGTTTGACTTACTATTACTAAAATCTTCACCTTAATCCACCTCCGATCAAAAGTTAAATAAGACACAAAATGCTTTTAAATATTTATACCTGGGCCCAAGCTATATAGGATTTAAGGACTGACTTGGTTCTGCATATTCAGCTTCCGAAGTAGCCGAATTCAGCCTAGTAACAAGATATAAATTAGAACTCATTATAGCCTGTTCACTTTTACGGAAATCACACCAATTAAAAAAAATAAATCCCAGATAAAATTTAAAGAGTATGTAATTATAAATATTGACGTTACCTTGTCAAGACAGATAGATTGCTTAGGATAGTGTGTTATTTAAATCAGGGTATTTATATGGGTTTTAAAGTTTAACTAGCTGAAATATCAGTAAAGAATTTAAATCGGCATTCTATAATGAATAAAACACTTCTATACATTGTTTTACTTGTTTTCGTAATCACCACCTGGGGATACTCATGGGTTCTCATGAAAATGGGACTTGGGTACGGTGAGCCTTTTACCTTTGCGGCATGGAGATGCGCAATAGGTGGGGTAGCAATGATCATATTTGTGAGGGCGAAGTCAATAGAATGGCCTAAATTAGAAAAGCTGCCCGACTACCTGATGATCGCGATCTTCCAAACTACCCTGATGTTTGGCCTCATGTTATACGGCATGAAATATGTAACTGCCGGAAAAACGTCTGTACTTCTTTATACGATGCCTATTTGGACAATTTTTTTAGTTCACTTTTATTTAAAGCAAAGACTTAATACCGCCAAGTGGATAGGGGTAGCCCTGGGTACTACCGGAATTATTTGCATACTTGGCTGGGATACTTTAGTAAATCAAGACTCCCAGATACTGTTCGGAGAACTTCTGATAATCGGCGGCGCCATATCATGGGCGGTTTCAAATATCTGGGTTAAGAAACGTATGGGCGGAGAGAATATATATATGGTAAGCAGTTTGCAGCTTGCCTTTGGAGCAATTGGACTCGCGTTGTTGGCAATTCCTACTGAAGGGTTGTTCAATCTCCAATGGAATGCGCATTCAATATACATACTCCTATTTACCGGCTTAATAGCTTCAGCCGTGGATTTTACTATATGGTTTTATCTGCTAAAAAACCTCGATATTAAAATCACAACCTTCTCCTCGATGCTGGTTCCGGTATTCGGCCTCATTTTCGACTGGGCTATTCTGGGAAACCACCTGGACACAGGTGTTATAGTTGGAGGAGCATTAATACTTATTGGAATATATAAAGTCTCTAAAAATTAGCCGTTTTTTAGAACAATTATATTAATATGATTTAAATAACCTTTTAAGGTATAATAAGTCCATAATGTTGATAGTTCGGCGGTTTAGCATCATTCTTGCATAAAATATTACTAGTGAGCATAGTGTTAATTCCCCAATAAACTAAATCATGCGCAAAAAGATCCTTGCTACCATTGGAATTTTCTTCATAGTTATAATCTTTTCTATAATCGGCCTCTTGTTTTTAACACAGACCGAATATTTTAGAAACCTTGCAAGAACAACAGCCGAAAGCATTGTAAGCTCCGCAACCGGACAAACATTTACCATAGGAGGGCTAGAGGGCGACTTTTTTAACAAGGTCAGACTCTTGGATGTCTCTTTTGTAGTTGAGGGCGAAAAGTTTGTAACCGTAAAAGAAATTTCGCTTGACTATGCACTTTTACAGATGCTAAACAGCACAACACTATTTAGTAAAGTAGTCCCAGTGGATGGTCTTTTAATAAACGGTTTGGATGTAAATCTTATAAAATATGCGGACGGCACATGGAATTTTGAAAAGATTGGCGAAGGTAAAGACGGAGAACAGAAAGAAGATGATAAAGAAAAGAGTCCTCCTGACTGGAGCATAATACTTTCCAAGTTCCTTCTACAGGACACTCAAATCACAACGGATGACAGGGTCGACAGCAAGGTTTCAAAATACGAAATACCTGAGGTGGATCTATCCGTAAAATTAATCGATATATACAGAGAAATAGATCTCAACCTTAAAAACGCTGACTTTAAAGCGCCCGATCAAGATATTTCCATATCGGGGCTATCAACCAAAGCTTTTTACTCAAGCAATAGAGCGGCAATAAAGAACTTCAAAGTCTTATTCAACGATGCTGAAATCAAATTAGACGCAGAGGCTGACAACCTGGAGGATAAACCTAAATTTTCATTCAACGCTTCAGCTAGCAATTTTGCTCTACCAAACATCGGAACCCTAAACATAGAGACTGAGGGCAGCGGAGAATATATAAGCTCTAATGACATTAGAGCCAAGGCAACTATTAAAATCCCCGAGTCAGAAATTCTTCAGAAAAAGGTATCTGGAGCATTGGAAGAGATCACTATGTCCGGCACCACTATTCAAATTAATGGAGGAAACTTTAATAGCGATCTGGGAGTTGTTAAGCTGGAAGGGGATATTGATCTTAATAGAATTATTACAAAAGAAGGCAATAATAGTTTCAATCTGACACTGTCGTTAGATGACATAAAAACAACAGAAATTTTCACCCTCCTAGAGGCGACAGCCGATACACCTCCGAACCTCATTATTGATACTCAACTGGGTGCCACTCTTAACTCGGAGATAAATGCGGCGGGCAGCTGGGAAGAATTCTCAGACCTTAATGTCAAAACGGACATTAAGGAATTTGAAATCAAAGGAGAGGATGCCGGCAATTTAGAATTCACCGGGTCAGCGGATTATTCTAGCACTGGAGCAGGCGTTGATATCAATCTGAAACTGGAGGAAGTAAATCTGGGCTCGATACTTGCCGATCAAAATTACTTTAGCAAGATAACATCACAATTTAATATAAAAGGGCAAATACCTCTTGAAGGAGACCTTCTGGAAAACCTCTCAGCGGATATTGAGGGCAATATAAGCCCTTCAAGCATTATGGGGATTAACCTAACGGAGGGAAGCATAGACGTTTCATATGAGAGCCAGATACTGGACATAAAGTCACTTTCGCTTATTTCTGACAAAAACAAATTAATTGCTTCCGGTAAAAGTCCTGAAAGGATGGGTGCGGATTTCAAATATGAAATAGAGGTCGAGAATCTAAGTTTTCTTTCAGAGATGTCCCCGGATCTTGCGCTATCGGGAAGCCTAAAAGCAAGTGGAGAGGTGACGGGAAGTCTTAAAAACCCAAGAATTACTATTGACGGAGAAGCTCTGGATCTCGCTATGGATGAGAAATTCAGCGCAAAATCAATAAAGATTGAAGGATCAGGGACAATTGATACCGAAGACCCCGGACTAAATGCTAAAGTGAATATCAGTACCGCCGCGATGAATAAAAAGGAATTTCAAGAAATCGCGCTCGAGGTAACAAGCCAAGGAACGGCCATAAACGCAGATCTTAAAATTACCGAAGATGATCAATTTAGATATGAAATGAAAGCGTCTCTTCTTGATTTGAGCAGTACTCAAAAAGATATAGAAATCAGTGAGTTGATATTAAAACTTGAAGATACAACACTTGATAACAGAGATAACATACTTATAACAATCGCGCCTGAGAATTTTGTACTTAAAAATTTCAACCTCTACTATAACGACAATTCCGCACTTGCAAATGCAAATATATATTACAACGGCAACATTGATGCAGACGTAAAATTAAATAATCTAGACTTAGATGATATAACAAAAGCCCTTGAGTTTCAGACCCCGGTACAGGGGACTATAAACGCCAGTATTGACCTACAAGGCACGATGGAAAAGCCTATTATTAACACAAATATCAGAACTCAGAATCTGGAGTATAACGATTTTCAAAATGATGACGTTCTTTTTGACCTTAACTATCTCAATCAAAATCTGGATCTAAATTTTGTGATATCAAATGATTCAACTGACATTTTGAGTGTCAAAGGAAACTCAACCATTGATTTTAACTTCAACAAACCCGGTGAGAACATTGAAAAAGCGATAATTAATCTGAGTGTAAATTCAAGCGGTTTTAATCTAAGCTCTATTTCAAGCCTGTCCGAAGAAATCACTAAATCGGAAGGGAATCTGATTATCGATCTTCAGGCATCGGGAAAGCTTGTAAGCCCTACACTAATCGGACGGATAGAACTTCAAGAAGCTATATTTCATACACAATCAATAAGCAATGATATCGGCATCCCAAGTGCTGTCATTGAAATGAGCGGGCAAAAAGCAGTATTGCAAGATCTGCAAATAAACTCAGGCAACGGCACCGCTACATTTAAGGGGGAAATAGACATCCCAACGCTCTCCTACACTTTAAGCGGTAATATGGAAAACCTTTTAATAAAGCCTAAGAGCATCTCCGCACAGCTGACGGGCGATCTTAACATAAAAGGTGAAGGGGAAAAAGTAGATGTCGCTGGAAAAATTACAATATCAAAAGCCAGAATTACTATTCCTGATGAGACAGAAAAAGAAATACCGGAAATTCAATTTGCGGATGCTGAAGAGGATGAATTTGTAATAGGAAGCAGTGAAGAAGAAAACTACTTTGATAAAAACGTCGCTCTCGATATGCAGGTTAAGATGAGAAAAAACAATTGGGTAAAGGGTAGAGGGGCAAACATTGAGCTGCGTGGAGATCTGGATATAAAGAAAAAATACGATCAATCTGTAAGAATAATTGGGGATATCAGTGTTGTGAGGGGCACTTATGAAAACCTCGGAAAACTTTTTAGAATTCAAAAAGGAACTGTCAGTTTTTCAGGATCAGAAGATATAAACCCGTTTCTTGATATAACAGCGCTCTACAGAGTATCAAATGTAAATGTGTACATCAACATTGGAGGAAGAGCAACGTCACCCAAGATTACGCTTACAAGCACCCCTTCGATGTCAGAAACTGATATAGTGTCTTATCTGGTCTTTGGAGCATCTTCTTCTAATATAAGCTCTGGAGAAAGATCAGCTGTACAAGGTGTAGCAACAGGATTAGCGGGTGGAATTGCCGCGGCACAGTTGGAAAGAATGCTGGGTAGCACCGTATCATTTGATGTGTTAAGAATATCGGGTACAGATCTTGAAATAGGTAAATACCTGACCCAGGACCTCTATATAGCATATGAGAGAGGCACATCCGAGTCCATATTGGATTCTACGAATATCACATATAATAAAGTTCTTGTTGAATATCAGCTTTATAAGAATGTTACAATTGACGCCGATGTAGGCGGAGAAAACCCCGGGGCTGATCTATTCTACAATTTTAATTTCTAGCATATAACTATCTATCTTTATTGTAATATATCATTTGATATTACTTCCCGTCTCGGAGCCGGGATTGGGGAAGCATGGTGCAATACTAAAAGCCAGCTTGATCCATCTAATTTGAAAATGTTTGTTGATTGAGCAAATCCAAACTGTATTTCATCCTCTACTTTATAGCTAACCTTCTCAATACAAATTACCCAGGCTAAATCACCTAAAATTTGAGCGCTTGTATCCCCAAGCTCAATGTCGAGCGGCCCGCCGTTGCCAAATATGTTTATCCAGCTCTGACTGATGGCTTCCCATCCATAGAGCATCGGCCAGCCCGGATGTACGCATTTTACGCTTTCATCTTTTATCCAAACATTCTCCATCTGAGTGGCATCCCCTCTCTTGAGGGCAAGGTAGAAGTTTTCATTCGCTTTTAGAACTTCATCTCTTTGTTTTTCCGTCATAGGCCCCTTGAGCTCTCCATTGAGAGATATTATATATCGCCTGTTAGCTTAACAAGACTTAATTGACTACCGGCAATATGAATAAGAACATTAATCTGTATTCAAGAGTAAATCAATTTCCTCATTTACCATATCATCAGTCTCTACACTTCTACGGCTTATGAGAATTTCTTTTGAGCCGGGGCCGTCTATTTTCCACAAAGCCCAAGCGGCATGAGCCCTGACAAGTGGTTCTTCATCATTTAGGCATTCTTTAATATGCGGGATAAAATCTTTGCCGCCTGAGTTCCCCATAGCAATCATTACATTTCTCAAAAGACCCCGCCTCTTGGTCCTTTTTATCGGGCTTGCTCTAAACACCTCTCTAAAACCCTCAACACTTAACCCAGACAGGGATGATAAATCCGGGTTGTACAAATCATCTCTAGGTTGAAACTCAGGCTCATCTGTGATCTGAGCCCTTCTATTCCAGGGACATACGTCCTGACAAATATCGCACCCGTATATATTGTTATTCATCCCCTCTCTAAGCTCAGCGGGTATTTTATCTTTAAGCTCAATTGTCAGATACGAGATACAAAGCCTTGAATCAAGCACATAGGGCTCTAAGATCGCATCAGTAGGGCACGCATCTATACATCTTGTACAGCTCCCGCATCTATCGGGGACAGGATTGTCATAGTCAAGCTCTAAGCTAGTTATTATCTCCCCTACAAAAATCCATGAACCAATCTCCTGGTTTATAAGACAGGTGTTTTTCCCAACCCACCCTACCCCCGCGTATTTGCCATAGACCCTTTCAAGTACCGGACCAGTGTCAACGTACAATTTGCTACTTGCTTCCTCGGAAGCCTCCTCTTTTATATGGCTCATAAGAATCCTGAGCTTATCTTCTATAATTTTGTGGTAATCATCCCCCCAGGCATAACGAGAGATCCAGCCCTTTGATTTATCTTTTTCATCTACTGAATATGGGTGATCGGTATTGTAATTAAGTGCACAGGATATGACTGATTTAGCGTCAGGAAGGACATGTCTTAGGTGCTCCCTCCTTTGAGGATCCCTGTCTAGATATTTCATTTCACCCGAGAACCCTTTTTTAAGCCATTCTTTATAATATTGATTTTCAGGAAAGGAATCTACAGGAGAGACACCTACCAGATCAAACCCTAAGCCAAGAGCTTTATCTTTTATAGACTTGGTAAAACCGAGTGTATCCATCAAAGCCTATTTTATCACATAAATGAAGAAGGTTAGGAAAATCTGGAAAGCAAGATTATTCAGACCATCCGTTTGGATATCTTTTGGACTTTATTATTAAACTCGCAATCTCTCTTACAGCATGGCCTCCACTACCGTAGGCGGCATAGTAAGATGCCGATTTGACTTCAAGGGGGGCATCGGGCGTAACAGCTGTAAAAGAAACATTTTTCATTACTGGGAGATCAGCATGGTCTCTGCAAATAAAAGCAATCTCATGATCCAGGAGAGAGAATTCTGACTTCATCTTGAAATAGAACTGTGTTATTTCCGATTCCGCCTCGTGCAGCTCTATTCCCAGATTCTCCGCAACCGTTGAAATGTCTTCAGACCGCGTTTGTGAAAAGGCTATGCATTCTACGCCCACGTCTCTTAAAAGCTCAATCTGATTCCCGTTAAGTCCAAAACTTAATGAAGGATTGACACCATTTGAAGAGAATCCCCCTGCATTGACTAATAGGAGTCTGATAGGACTGAGTTCTCTAAGGATGTCTGAACGAAGTTTCTGAAACATATTATTAGACCTATGGAACAGCCTAGGAGTTTAAGTGTAAATACCGCTTAATTCAAGCAGATCATTTCTAACTCTCCGTTTCCTATAGCTTCTTGTGATAAAGGGTCCATAGATAAAGAAAAAACTTTAAAGAAATTAGTGAGAATGTATAATCTTAGCAAGTAATGTCAAAATTAAGCACCAGCCGAAGTCTATCTTCTTTCCCCATTGTCAATATTACGCTTATAGCATTAAATATTCTTATCTTTTTACATGAAGAATCTCTTGGAGAATCTATATATTACTTTATAAATACGTTTGGACTAATCCCGGCTAAAGTTTTCTCGTTTTCATCTGATGTCGGTCTTTCGGAGCGGTTTTTTCCATTTTTATCCTCAATGTTCATCCATGGCGATTGGGTACATATAATCGGCAATATGATTTTCTTGTATATATTCGGAAGTAATGTTGAGATAAAGATGGGGCATCTCAAATACTTGGTTTTTTATATCTTATGCGGATTGGCCGCCGCTTTATTCCATGTATTGACCAACCTTGGAGCACTCATACCTATGATAGGCGCAAGCGGTGCAATCTCAGGAGTGCTCGGAGCTTATATAACATTATTCCCGATTTCCCAATTCCAAAACCCGGTCCCTATCTTTTTTCTTAAAGATATTAAATTTATCCCGGCGGCAGCTATAATATTCTTATGGCTTGTGATTCAATTCCTAAATGGCATAGGCACCATAGATAAATCCGTGGATACTGGAGGAGTTGCTTTCTGGGCTCATATCGGCGGCTTTGTCGCTGGACTAATTTTTGTACGATTCTTCTATAAACAAAAGCATGAGTTTGAAGGAAAACCCGGCAGGCACTATCATTAGAAAAAAATCCTTTTTATAAGAAGAGTGAATAATTATGGTTAAGTCAAAAACTAATAAGAGAAATCGTACCATCGCAATCCTGACAGGTGGAGGAGACGTGCCGGGACTGAACCCGGCAATAAGAGCTGTCACCATTAGAGCAACCAGGGAAGGCTACAAGGTAATCGGCATTCGCCGGGGCTGGGCTGGTGCAATGGAGTTGATACGAGATAAAAAAGCCGACAATAGTAACAATTATCAAGTCCTTACGGAAGAAATCGTCCATAAGGTGGGTAGGACTGGCGGGACTTTCCTGCACAGCGCCCGTACTCATCCCGGCCATGTTCAAAAAGCGGATGTCCCCGAGCACCTGCGGAATATTTACACGGATGAGATCAACGATCTCACGCCCGAGGTGCTGAAAAATCTGGATTACATGGGTGTCGATTACCTTATTCCCATAGGGGGGGACGATACCCTCAGCTATGGAGCCCGTTTGCAGCAGGAAGGAGTCAAGGTCGTTGCAATCCCGAAAACTATGGATAATGACGTCCCCGGTACCGACTACTGTATAGGGTTCAGCACATGTATATCGAGAACCATCATGATGATAAACAGCCTGCGAACATCTGCGGGCTCGCATGAAAGATTCCTTGTGCTCGAGATTTTCGGGCGCTATGCAGGTTTTACGGCCATGTTGCCGACAATGGCGGGCGCGGCAAACCGCTGCGTTATTCCTGAATACAAGTTCGATATGGAAAGACTCACGGAACTGCTGGTAGAAGACCGTCACAGAAATCCGAGCAAGTACTCGGTCGTCCTCATCTCTGAAGGGGCCATGTTTGAAGGCGAGGAAATGGTTTTTCAGGAGGGATCCAAAGACGCTTTCGGACATGCAAAACTCGGCGGAATCGGCAACTTGGTGTCGGCAAAATTAAAAGCTCTTTCTTCCAAGTATAATAAAGGCAAGACTATAGAAGTCATTGATCAAAAGCTGGGCTACCTGGTGCGCTGCGGCGATCCAGACGCCATCGATTCGATTGTGCCGATGGCGTACGGAAATTTGGCGCTCGATTTGATCCTCGACGGAACGCACGGACGACTGGTGGTGCTCAAAAACGGACGGTACGACAACATGCCAATCGAAGTGGTCACGAGTTCAAAGAAAATTGTCAATGTGGAGAAATATTACGATAAGGAGCGGCTGCGCCCTCACTTTAAGAGCTTCGAAATGCTGCCCCTGTTCTTAATGACAAGCGAGTGAGTGCTTGAGGGGATAGCCGCTGGAGAGAACACTGCTTTGATGACCTT
>Ga0209633_10000526_pt1 | contig 44067 bp, 51 predicted proteins | sample Cruoilmetagenom1_FD_187290 | JGI IMG/M metagenome (GOLD analysis project Ga0209633, IMG submission 187290) | Oil polluted marine microbial communities from Coal Oil Point, Santa Barbara, California, USA - Sample 1 (SPAdes) (version 2) | ecosystem: Environmental > Aquatic > Marine > Oil seeps ...
ATTAGTTAAGCGGAAGTCCTCTACCCTATTGAAAGAGGTTAATCCCGAAAAAACTTCCGTATGATATTTTACCAATATCAAATAATCCTTAATTAATTTTAATAACATACGTTTCGTTTTTGTTCTTTGATAATTTCCTAACTATTTATTCTTGCTTTTTAACACGGTACCTGGTTAGGTTGTTTCAAATAAATGTGACATTATTAAAAATCCGATAATTGCTACCAAACCTAATACAGAAAACAATTTATAGGTTAAAGGATTAACTGATTTGATATCTAATAATCCAGGGTATTTCGAAAGCTTCAAAGCTCCTCCTTTAAAATACACCCAATAGATTTCCCACAAAATTGTTATTGATGAAACACATACAATAAACCAATAAGCCTGAGGATTCTTATAAGGAGACATAAAATCTATTGGAACTGAGATGCTGGTTATTTCTGAATATAGTCCAATGCAAAGCCATGGTATGGATGCAAATACGAAGTATCCTTTTTTTAAAGAATCAAATTCTTCTTCATTTTGTTCATGTATCAATTCTTTTTTAACTAAATATTTTTTCCACTTATAAATTGTGATGAAATTATATGCAATGAAGAAAATCCATAAGTATTGAAATAATAATTGGAATGTCATTATTTTTCTCCTACAACATAACTATTAGTTAAGCGGAAGTCCTCTACTCTATTGAAAGAGGTTAATCCCGACAATTCTTCCGATCTATCAACCTCATATTGTTTTATTAACATTTTAATTCAGTATTTAACTTTTTACTTATTTACCCACCAATCTTTAAGGCGGGCTTGCCCGCAACCCTTTTTCGGTGAGTTGCTGGTTATTTGGCGTTTTCAATATTTTTAGTTAACTTTCTTAAGTTTACTGTATCACACTTAGTTTGCACCCAATCAGTATATTTAAAATGTTCTGATATTTTAGTGACAACGCTTCTTTCAAAATTATACACATAGACTTCTTTACTTTTAGTATTCAATGAATATTCAATTTTATTTTGATCTTCACCGTACCCGTATCCAAAGCCAAATGATTTATGGACTTCAATTTTATATTCATTATCAAACGAAGCAAACCAAAGTGAGCACCATTCTTCACCAGCATCACCACCTCCACTTTCACCAATCATTATATTTACGCCATTTTGGAGAGAAATAATTTCTTTAATTACAATTGTTCCAATACTTACAGAAAAACATGAATCCATAATTCCATTAAAATAATAGTTGTCATCAACAATTGTGAAAATTGAAAATATATAGGGAATACTTTCAAATCCATATCCGTGCATAGGTACAATAAATCTATCACTATTTGGAATTCTAACTGTATCGGATGGAACAAAGAAATTGTTCCTAAAACGGTTTTTGTATTTATGAGGCTCTAACCTGTATACAGAAAATGTTTTCATCAAATTTTCTCTAAACCTATAAATGTTTCTATAATTTTTTTCGGGCAGAAAGGATACGGATTCAAAATGCGTGCTAATGGGTTTTGTGCTAATACCTTGTTCGTTGACTGTATAATAAACTTCAGCTACTAATCGCCAAAATTCATCATTGCTCAGTTTAAGATTTTTTTTAACTAAGTTATTATTTAAATAGTGTGCACGTTGGAAACCTAGATTAAATTGTTCTTGTCTTATATCGTCAGAAGTTTTGATTTTTATGCTATCTGATTGATTCAAACAAATTGAAACTTCATCATATAATCCATGATTACTATTCTTTGAATCATGAAACGAAAAAGTAACGTTACCGATTAATAATATAAATAATATTTTTTTCATTCTTTTTGCCATATAATAGCGTTAACAATAAGTTTATACTGAGCCAGTCAAAGTGCCGTCCGCCCAAATTTACCCACCGTCTTTTTGGTGGGTTTACCCACCAATCTTTAAGGTCGTTCGGCCTACCTATCCCACAGCCCTTTTGCGTGGAGCGGCTGGCAATAAACTATTTAAGTAAAAAGATCACGAACAGAAACAAAAGGAGATCCTGTTTCCGCTGCTCTCCTTGCCTTAGCTTCCATGATTTTGACGAATGACAACTTCAGCCTCAGCATTTCAGAAATGTCAAAGCCATCCATACATATTGTACGCTTACCTCTACCAAAAGCGTGAAGTCCTTCACTTGAAAATCCACTACTGCTAACAAACAGACCTCGCGACCAAGACGCCTTTTCTCCTAACTTTCCTTCAAAAGTATGTAAGTCGGCAACACCTGTAGGAGAATTTTGCCATTTTGCTTCAAGAAGATAAGTATCGTTATTCACCACAAAACTACCATCTATTTGTTCACCTACCAACCGAAACGATGCACGTGCAGAGAGGTCATATGCATTAAATAACTGTCTAAGAAATTTTTCGAATTCGAATCCACGTTTTTGAGGTTGCAATGATGTAACTTCGAATAATTTGGAAGAAAGTTGTTGAGATAGTTCTAAACTTATTGTATCAGTATTCGACTGTTGATTAGCTCCATAATCACTAGGAGAATCTCCTAGCTTAGATAAAATACTTTGTAATAGCTTTTGAGATTTATCAGAAATTGGGGTATTTGAATATATTTCCCAACCTTCTTGAAGACCCCTAAAAAGCAATATAAGCTGTTTGTTAGTGGCGATTTTCCAAAATGCTCGCATTCGATTAGCTTTTGAACCCGAGCCACAATCAAAAGCATGATCGTAAATTTGAACATCAACAACTTCACTAAAAAATTCCTCAAAGGTGCGGTTAGAGAAATCGAGTACATAACCACTCTGCATGCCTAACTCGCGCTCTAGTTTTTGCTTATCGATATGTGTTAGACTATTCATATTTGTTTATAACAGCATGTCATGTTAAAATACAACTCGACTAAAAAACTGTTGGGCAAGCCTTAAATTCAGTTCTCATTTATTTTTTATTTCTTTCTTTAGTTTTTTTATTTCAGTTTCGCTTAGACTTGTTAGTTTTGATAAAGTCGATATGTCAACTACTAATCCTTGTGCTATTAACTCTTTTGCCATTTCTCTCGCTTTTAATTTTTCACCTTCCTTAATTCCTTCTACTTTACCTTTCTTTTGCCCCTTTTCCCGCTCTTGCTTCTTTATTATTTGTAATTTTTTGTAGGGTGGTAAGTATTTTGTACTTTGTTCTAACTCATCTAGTAATCCGGTATCAAGAAAACTTAAGTAACTCTTTTCACTTATTATCAAATGATCTAGTACTTCTGTTCTAACTATTTTTCCTACCTGGATTAATCTGTCTGTTATATCTTTATCCTCATCCGATGGATTAAGTTCTCCGCTTGGGTGATTATGTACTAGCATTATTTTTACCGCTCTTTTCTGCAAAGCAAAACTGAATACTTCCATTGGTTCTACCAGGCTACTATTAATTGTACCTTTACTTACAAGTTCTACAAACAACAACCTGTTATTATTGGTTAATCCAATTACCCAGAAATGTTCTCTATCTCTGTCTATTTTGTTTTCACGCTTTAGAATCCGAAGCATTATCTCAAAGAGATCATCGGAATTAAGTATTTTAATTTTTTCTTTCTCACTCAATCTTACATTCATGAACTAGTTCCTTTTTTAGAATATACCAAATATAATATTTTTACTTATTCAAATATTCTATTTGTTATTACATAACTTTATTGCATTATAAGACTATAAACTTTTTAACATAGTACATGGTTATATGGCTCATTTATTTTTACTTTTTATCTCTAACAAACAATAATTATTTTCAATATTTTCTCTGGTAAAGTGGACTCCTCTTTGAGTTAGCATTTGACCATCATCTTGATAGAACATTAACATAATGGAATGATCACCTCTTTTTAAAGTTGGGACTAATTTTTTTGAATTGATAAATTCCACAAATAGTTTTTTAGTATTGCCTGGAAGAACAAGAATTAATTGATCCATTTTAACATCCCGATCAACAATACAAATTCTACCATAGTCGACTTGCTGGTCATTAAAGGGAGAAACAGGTATCGAGAGTGAATATTCTCCATAACTATTAACTGAAACAGTATCATTAGTATTATTTACAATATGAATTGGCATGAGCGGAAAAGATTCTTCTGGATAAAATGAATAAAGCAATGGAATAGTAGATAAAATTACTACAGCAATAGATAAATATTTTCTTTTTTTACTAAACTTTTTGATTAATTGTTTAGGTTCAACACTGGATAATACTTTAGCTGACCATATATAAGTACACCAAGCTATTGCAAGGCAAAATACAGCGCTAAAAATGATTCGCAAACCCAAGACATTAAAGTAGTTATAAAATTGTGCAAATAAAGCAAGTATATAAAGCAAAACTCCAAATGGAACAGCAATCTTTTTTAGATATTCAATAAATGTAGTATTATCCATACGGTTACTCTTTTTTTTCTTTGGTCATAAAACTATGTTGCTCCCACTAAAGGTGAGTGAAGAAAACCCGATAACCAAATTTACCTGCCTCTGGCCGATCAGTCGGCTTGCCTGTCCCGCAACCCTTTTGCAGGGAGTTGCTAGTTAGGTTTCTATCCTAACTTCCAATATATACTTTTATTCCTTCTTCAAGATACTTTGGTTTTATAATTTTTCTATAATATTTATTATCTTCATTTTTCCTAATTTTCAACCATTTTGCTATCTCATCAAATGAAATTAAATCAAGAGCATAATTCGTGAGGCTGTTTGATTTTGGTAATGCCAGCTCTTTTGCTTTTGGCGAAAAACCTTTTGCGGAAGACACAACAATACCTTTTTTCACACCATCATGGACCATAACTCCAATAAGTTTTCTAACTGTATCAATACTTTCAACTTTTTTATTATTTTTACGCCTCTTTACTTCAACAAAAAATGGCTCATCATTACTTAGTATACCGTAAAGGTCTTTTCCACCATCATGTGGTTGTCCAATATGAATTAGTTCTATAGGTCTATAGACATCTTTTATAAAATCTTGAATCAGTTTTTCAAAAGCAATGGTATGAACATCTGGAATTTTTTCAGGTTGATTTCTAAGATAATTTGATAAATGTGCGATCGGAATATTTTTATCATCAATATTGTATTTTTTAATTAACGACCATTTATATGTAGATTTAATTGAATGAAAACCCGAAGGCTGTGGAGGAGGAAAATTAGCCCACCATCCGCATTTGTCATTTTCACAGTATAAAACCCACCAAGGATCACCATCAATTAGTAATTTGCTTTTACAAATTGGACAACTCGATAGTCCATTTATATCAACACTTATATCAGTGTGATCATAACTGTGCCAAACACAATTTATAATCTCAAAATCATTATATGCGCAAACATTCATGCAATTGAAACCTAACTATTAGTTAAGCGGAAGTCCTCTACCCTATTGAAAAAGGTTAATCTCGACAATTCTTCCGATCTATCAACCTCATATTGTTTTATTATCATTTTAACTCAGTATTTAATTTTTTTGCTTACTTGTCTGCCTAAAGCAGATTTAAGAGGTAATACCTTTTTTATCAATTTATTTTGATCAAGTAATCTATTACTACTTGACTTTTTACTTTTTTAAGAGGTTAGGCTGTAATTATTATGAAAATTTGGTGATTATCAAGTAATATCAATCTCATTTTCTATGAATATTTCATGGTCGATACAATCAAACTTCAGATATTATTCACTCAATAAACGACACTACTTATTCATGATCAATCCACCTAATCCTTTTTTCTTTTACACCTGCCGAGGCTTCATCTGCTCTTTCACATCGACCACAACAATAGATATTTTTTCGATACTTGATTGAGTTTTTTACATTAAGATATATAGTTTGATACTCCTCCCCACACCAATCACATTTCCAAAGAATATATTCTCTTTCTTCTCGTTTTACTTTTATAATCCAAGAAATAATTATAATTACAACAATAAAAATTATTATACCAGTCAAATTCATTTGAATTAACTCCATTTATTAAATATAAATTAATATTATTAGGAACAGAATTCGAGAATAAACAATCATGTATTTGTCATTTCATTATTTTAGATTTAATCAACCTAACGGCATATTATGTTAACACACAATAGCCAATTAAATTAAGTTCTTTTTATCATTATTAAATTACTATTAACAACTAGAAGAAGTAACACCCTATTATTCGTCATCTAAAGTGACAAGTACCTGTTCGTTTAATAAATTGGGCTACACACTTGCTGACGCTTTCAACTGAAGCACGCCGTTACCGTAGTCACCAATAATTATGCTGCTTTGTTTACTTCATAATCTTCTTCTTTTATTGTAATAGCATGTATCTTCATCATTAACTTCCGAGCAACTGCTACAATAGCTTTTTGTTTGCAACCACTATTTTTATATACTTTCTCAAACTTGCCTAATAACGATCCATCTTTTCTTACTGCTACCCAAGCAAGTTGGATTATTATTGACCGTAATTGTTTATCACCACTAAGTCCGGTTTTTCCCTTTCTGATCTCATCACCACTACTCCATTCACTTGGAGTTAAACCGATATGATGAGTTAGTTGGTTTCCAGTCTTAAATCGATCCTTTTGGTCAAAGAAAAACACTACCATCCTTACTGCACTTATTATCCCAACACCGCTAATTTTTTCTATCCTAAGTATATGCTCTCTTAACTCCTCATCTTCAGTCATCTCACGAATTCTTTCTTTACTATCTTTAATCTGTTGGCAGACAAACTCATACTCTTTTATTACAGATGCAAACTTCCTATTGAAAATTTCCTCTTGGAATTTGATAGTTTTAAGTTTTGCTACAAAAGCTTTATTCCATCTTTCCCATTTCAGTGGATGATTTCTTTGTTCAAGAATACAACGTATTTCTCTTAAAATTACCCCTTCTCGTTCTTTCTGTTTATCGTGTATTCTAAATATAGTTCTATATTCTCGTATCTTTTCAGTAGGAACAATTACTTCTTTTAATAAACCTCTCGAAAGCTGAAACGCTAATTTTCTCGAATCTATCTTATCTGTCTTTACATGACTACCATCTCGATAGATCCTATTTGTTGGTGTTACAATAATATCATAGTCTTTCTCTTTGAAATAATCATAAATCCAAAATCCGGAAAAGGAACATTCGTAGACAATATGGAAAAGAGCTAATCTATAATGTGTATCTAAAAAACTTTCAAGTTCTTCTGATGAAGGAAACATACTAAATGTCTTAAGTTCTAGATCATATGTTCTTACTGTTACTACCCAACGTTTTTTATGTACATCTATTCCTACAAATAAATGTTTGTTATGATAAATACTTTCCATTTTAAGTCCTCCCATCTTTCTTTGAGAACTCAATTTATTATTTCTTACTTAAACATACGTACTTGCTGATAACCCGTCTGTCTGAACTTGCTCTCCCGAGCTCCTTTTTGTCGGGAGTGGCTGGCTATGTAGTTTTAAATTGTAAATCTAAGACCCAATCTTATATAAGTAAAATCAACTCCCCAACCGTCCCCTTCAATTGTCCGATAATATTCATAATTACCATTCTCTTTACTTTCATGATCCTCATCTAAGAAAGTTTTATATCCATTTAATTGAGTTTCAACAAACACTGAAAGTGATTTTGTTAAATAACTCCTCACACCAATAAGTGTCGTTATTCCAATCATAATAGTATTTTCTGAATGTGAAGATTTATTTTCAGAGTCACCATTTTTATTATAACTAGAATAATCATTTAACCTATATCCTAATAATGATCCAAGTCCAAAATATGATTCACCCAACTTACTTTTATAAAATCTAAATAAATACTGGGCTCTTAAATTAATTTGGTGATAACCAGTCTCATGTTCACGATTTGATTTGTCTATACTACTTACTCCATTTGAGATATTTTCATATTTTTCATCGGTGTCACTTTCACCATAAGATGAGCGAAGTCCTAATAATATTCTAAATTCCGAATATCTTTACTAAATAGATTATAACCTAACTCATAACCATTAAATATGTAGGCATCAAATACATAAGTTGAACTTGTACTATCTGAATTATTTTCTTGGGCATAACTACTTGTTACAATGATAAAGAGTATGAACAACGACTTAATTTTCCTCACGAATATTTCTCCTATTTTTGAACTATATAATGGTGTTGCTAATAACCAGACATCCGAATTTACCCGCCACTTGCCCGATCTCCTTTTTGACGGGAGCGGATTGATATACTGTTTTTTATTTAATAAAATAATCCAGTCCTAATTTTAATGAGTTACTCCATCCTTTAGCATATAGCACATTATGTTTATTAAATGGCAAACTTACGAGACCATCTATTCTTATTCTGAATCTTTGAATTAATCTTACATCTAATCCGAGACCGAAATCAAAAGTCAAAAGAAATAATGAATTGTCCTCCCTAAACATTCCAGTAAAATCAGTTCCACCAACATATTTTTCTTGAATGAAACGAGAAGATAAACCAGAAATAAAATGAATTGGTATGATGATTTTTTTAGGGAAATAATTTAGTCGAAGCCCTATTATTTGACTGGAATATGAGTATGTTGTAGCATCTCTAATCTGAAATGGTTTGTCAACACCATCATTCCAAAATGAGAAAAGTACATCCCATTCGAAATGTTCTTTAATAAGATTGCCACCAATCTTAAATTCTGGAGATAATGCGAATAATTTACTATTACCAAATTCACGCTGATAATTATTTGTATAACCTAAATCAAAACTGACTTTATTTATGTTAACTTGTGCAAGAGTTGTAGATGAAATAATTACACAATACATTATTAAGATGCACTTTCTCAAATTACCTCAAAATTTTTTCAAACACTATAACACCATTGCCCGACCTCCTTTCTGTCGGGGAGCAGCTTGTAATATGCTTTATTTTATGATTTAACCATTTCAATTTGTTCTTTTAATCGTTTCCTCAGATAGAAATAATAAAATATGTAAAAAGGTGCGCCTATCACAAGAAATAGAACAATACTTTCCGATACATCATCTTCAGCAAGAATTTTGTTTAACTGATTTTGATCCATAAAAGATTTTACTAGAAAAAGAATATATAGAGCTAGAATTCCTAAACTTGCTATAAATTCCACCATAATAATAGCCCTTGATTCATTTGAATTTAAACTGAAGAAAATACTTACAAGAATCAAAATGATAAATAGAAAAATCGCTATTAGAGAATAACGGTTGAAGGATGAAAATATATTAAAAGCAAATTGATAATTCTGGTTCTCAATGTTTCCCGATTTGGAAAGCAATTCTTGATCATAGCCACGTTCATTAAGAATTTCCAAAGCTGTATTTTTTATGGATTCATCGTAAGAATATTGACGATAATTTTTAACTACATCGATCAACTTTTCAGTAGATAGTTTTAATAATTTTTGACGACTTGAATTCATCTCTACTCAAATATTTTTTTTTGCATCTAACGTCAGCTACCGAGCTGTGGCGCTGTAGCCCATAGCATGAACACCTCACGCTGACCGCAATATATAGATGTAAGCATTGACTATGCTTCCGTCTTTGAGCTTCACTTTGGCCATCACACGCTCATAAGCCTCACCTTCAAACTCATCAAGGACTGCCCAATGGCAGGATAGGTTCTCCGAAGTGAAAAGAAACCCTTCGACTTCCCCGCCATGTTCCTCGAGGTCGATGCCAGGATAGCCTAGTTCTGCACCCCAACCTTCATGTCTCAGGGTTCCAGTTACAGTCGCGGCTTCCCAAGAACCTCCAATATCATCAAGTACATGCTCATTTGGTCGATCTGGACCTAACGTCCCATAAACAAATAGTCGTTCTATCACTGTTCCTCCACGAGCAGCTAACGGGGTCGCACTTATCCGCCCAATCTTACCCACCATTTGCCCGACCTCCATTTTGCCGGGGCGGCAGGTTAGGCAATATTATTTTTAAAAACATTAGTAAAATAAAGTAGCCCTAAGATCATTCCCATTATTACGCTATTAATTGAGCTTATGACTGCTGATATTGCATGATCTACAATCGGATCAAAAAACAACGTGAGAATAAAAATTGAAATACATGCGATTGTATAACTTATTTTTGTCCAATTTTTAGTAAGATATAATCCTATAGTAGAAATAATATACCAGAGCATAAGTATTATCATTATCATATCTAATATTAAATCAAATTCAGTTCGTTCCCTAAGTACTTCGTTCCGCAAATAGTTTTGTAAATTTGTTGGTAATGATGATTCTAAAATAATTGAAGAAATAACATATAATATTGAACAAATCCAAGAGATAATTACAAATATTTTTAATGTTTTTTCTAATTTCATTTTCACCTTTTTGTTATGCCTAACAGCTTGCAACTCGCCCCACATCACTAATTTTTCCGGATAATTTTCTGAATTATTAATGCTTACAAATAAATATAATATTTCTTCTTTCATTACTTTAACGGCATAATAACGTTCCCGACAGGTAGAAATAAGCAGTCCGCTTCTTGCCCGACCTCCTTTTTGTCGGGAGCGGCATGTCATTTTGCAAAATCAATAATTATTAATTGCTATTCTAATACTTTTTAATACTTTCTCTTTTATTACACTCTCAATATTTACTTTTTCAACTTTCTCAAAAATCGATTTCAAATCAAATCCATCATGAATAGGTTCTTCAAGATTTTTACAAATATAGCCTATATTATATGATCCTTCGGCTGAAAGTAATTCTATCAACATCTGAGGATTCACATCTAAAAATTTGTAAAGTAATGCATTACTCCATTCTGAATATTCTACATTGTTAAAGCATTTTTCATCAAAGGTCAGTAGAAATTTTTCAGCAATCTGAATATCAAGTGAATCTACGTTATTATGAAATTCCATTAAGATTTCATGATTGCAGTGCAAAGTATCTATACTACTTTGCCCATAAATAACACTACTTATAATTATAAATGAGATTATTATTCTATTCATTATTTATGCTATATATCTGTGTTGATCCTTTCTACCGCCAGGTAGAACTAACCCTCCACCTAAATTTACTCGCTGCTTACCCACCATCTTTTTGGCGGGTTTACCTAAAACTTGCATTTTACCACCTTGTCCACCACTTGCCCGATCTCCTTTTTGTTGGGAAGGGTAGGTTATAAAGCTTAACCAATTGAGATGTTAATTTCTTTAATTTTTACCCAACTACCATTTTTTCTTTTTAAAACATATACCATTTTATGTTCATAGCCTTGTTCTAATGCAAGAATTTCATACTTACCATCATTATCAAAATCAAAAATGTCAATAAAACTTAAATACTTACCATAACCTTCGTAAAATTGTTTAATATGCACATAATCAATAAATTCGGTTTTCTTGTGGCAGCTATCAAGGTTAATTATTGAAAATACATAATGTCTATCTATCTTTTCATATCTCTCAATATCAAATGTAAGTGTAGTGATACTAAATAATATGGTTTCATCAGTTAATTTATCATGTATTTTATCGAGTCTTTCTATTCGAATATTGTTTGCAGAAAATGGTCGGGTTTCATGATTTTGCAAATATTTATATGTGTTATTTTTAATATTCTCATGATCATCATTTGATGGTATGATATTTTTAGTTTTGAGGTTACAAATATTTTCATTGGTCGTTCCAACACAAATATATCGAGTTTTATAATCTTGAGTATTTTCATAACCAAATGGAATTGATTTCAGTAATGACACTTTATTAATTTTCACATAATTTGTTGGATATTCAATTTCGTAATAATCTGCTGAACCAATTTTTTCTCCAGCTCTATAAAATGTTATTCTATTATTTGCTTGAAGCTTCTTAATTAATGAGTCTGAAGCTCTAAAATTGAAACTGTTCACATTTATTAAGCTATCTTGTTGACGATTAAATAATACAGTACTATAAAATAGAGTTGTATCATTTTCTTGTACACTTCCAATTACGTAAATAAATTCATCAGATTTATTCTGGCATATAATATTTCCACAAAATAAAACAGTAACTAGAAAATATAGAATAATTATTTTCATATTTATTTCCCAAGCTTTATAACAACGTTACCCCTGTCTACCGGCAGGTAGAGATAAGCCGTCCGCCCAAACTTGCCCGGCTTTTTTTGTCGGGTCTTATTGGCGGATTTACATAAAACACAAAACTTACTCTTATTGCTGTTGCTTGTAAATTAATTTTACACATTTATACTTTATGGAAAAACAACATTGAATATATCCCTAATTACCAACCTTGTTTTTTTAAATAAAACATACGTTCTGTTTCTGTTCTTTGATAATTCTCTAACAATTTATCTTGCTTTTTTACACAGTACCTGGTTAGCTGCAATTATTTTTGAGCCCAGTCAAGAGCTGGTAATACCCATTCCTTCAATGGTAAATATAATATGCCATGACCTAAACCAAGTGTAACTTCAATTTCTTTAAATTCTTTAAGTCCAGCACTCCTTATAATATCAAGATAGTTTTTACAACTTCCAGCTAGTTCATCCTTAGTATCGAATATGTAAAGAACTCTTCCCCATATTTTTATCTCATTTTTTTGCCAGAATTTTGCCATTTTGTCATTGCATATTGCCATGACCACAAATTTCAATTCATCATTTTTAAGAATATTAGAAATCGCTACAGCAATTCCAGCACCTTTAGAAGCACCGATTACGGTAATATTTTTAACTGGAACATTAGACTTTAGTAAAGTATCAATTTGTAAAGCAATTTTATTAGCATACTCAAATACGTTTGTATTTTGGGGTCGAGGTTCACTGAGCACACAAAAATCATTTTTAGCTAAAGAATCTAATATTTTTTCATATTCATAGATTCCATATTTTTCACTCATAGGACGAATTCCTTGATCTTCAATGATTCTACCATGCAAATAAAAAATATATTTTTTTGATGTGTCAATTTTTGACGGTAAGTGATTATAGATATTTTGAGCAAATATATTTGTGACCGAGTAAAATAAAACAATAACTATTATCCATCTTTTCATGATAGTTTATCTCCAGTTGAGTTTGCACTAACAGCATGGTCGATAAGCCGTTAGCTCGAACTTGCCCGCCGCTCGCCCGACTTTTTTTTGTTGGGTCTTTTTGGCGAGTTAAGCAAAACAACAAAACTTACTTTTTATCAATCTATTTTGGTCAAGTAATCTATTACTACTTGACTTTTTACTTATTTAAGATGTTATGTATATTTTTTTCTAATCTGGCTCGTAATAACTATAACCAGAGACTGTATAAACACCTTTGGGTTGATCATCCGCATTATCCAATAGTTCATATTCATCTATTTTTAAACTATTCCTAATATTTTTAGGTTCAAATCTTTTTATAAACTTTAATGCCTCATCAATTGTTTCTGATACAACATCATAACTGGTAAAGAAATTTGGTATAGTTGAATTATATTCAATTGGTTTATCCCATTGTCCTTCTATCAAAATTCTATAATAATTAGAATTTGGGGAATAAAGATTTTCAATTTCTCTAATTAAGTAACTAGCTCTGTGGTCGAATTTATTAATTTTAATTGCTTCCCAAGCATTTTTTTGTGCAATATTTGCATCTTTCTTCAAAAACCAAAAAGCTATGCCTTGTTCAGCGTACATTGAAGATAAATAAGATTCATCTTCATCTTCTTTAATTTTAGAAAAATAATTGTTTGCTAAATTAATAACCTCACCATGATTCCCCATTAAATTTAGCACTTCAAGTCTAATAATTTTGGACAAATTAGTTAATTGATCATTTTCAGATTGAATTTTGTCTAAATATATTAATGATTTATTGTGCTTTTCTTCTCTTTTCAAAGCAATTGCGTAATTTAGATAAATTGAACTTTCTTCAACGTGAGGACAATTAAGTGCTTCGTCATAGGATTTGTACGCTTCAAAATAATTTCCTTCATCAGAGGAGTAATTACCAAGTAGTTGCCAAAGAACCCATACATCTGGAGCAACTTTGATACCTTCACGAAGAATTAATATTGCTTCAGGAATATTATCTTCTTGCGCATAAGCCAAAGCTAAAACTTCAAATGCTGAGGTATGCTTGAGCTTTTTTATTTTATTTCCAATCTTAATTGCACTTTTAGTATCAAATTCATCTAAATATTCGTACGCTTGATCTACTAAAATATCTATTTCTTCATCAATACTCATAATAACTTCTTTTTGTGATACACATAACTATAACTTATATAGAACACTCAATGATGATAATGTTCCTTTTAATATTCTGTTATTCCAGCTCCAACACTTGCAGCATGTGTATAAATCAAAGTTGTTTTATCCCGTGAGATAGTTTTTAATTTAAATTAAGAGATTCTTACGTCGCTTTGCTCCTCAGAATGACAATATTTTTAATTGTTCAGAAACTCATTAGTAATATTATTTATACTTACTATGATTATTTTTTCAACTTAAAAAATATTTTTTTAATATTCAATTATTTTATTTTTGTTTATAAGACTTGGCATCTTATTTGATGAAGTTTAAAAAAGGAGTAATTGTAATAATTATTTATCTAACAAGTATTCTTCTAATTACAATAACTATTATGGCAAAAACGGTATAAGGGGAAATAAAAAATAGAAATGTGTAATTGTGTATATCCAGAACAATAAGAAAAGCAATTATTAACAATTGAAAACCTAATCCCATAAAAGATACAAGGGATAAAAACCAGGTTGGTAGCTCATTCCCTTTTATTGCATTAGAATCTAACTTGTAAATTAGAAAATCCTGCCATCCGTATATTATTAAATAAATTTTATGTAATATTTTAAGAACAACTAGGTTGTCTCTTTTAAACGGTTTTGGTTCATTGAATTCAAGTATTCTGCTAGTTTGATCACCATCTGCCTGGTATCTTTTAACAAGATAGTAATAGTTAAAAATACTTCCCTGCAGTTGAAATAAAACCAGAGCTATCACCATTATTAAAATAGACTGATCAAAATAAAGTGCTATACTTAAAAACAGAAAAACATTCACAATAAAATCAAATATTGAATCCAAATACCTGCCGACCATCGAGGGCTCATCTCTTTGCCTGGCAATTTCACCATCTGCGGCATCCAGCATACTTTTTACAAGTATTAAAATTCCAGTTAAAACCGGGTTCAAACCTTTATAAATAAGAAAAGCTGATATTAATCCCACCATTAAAAAAGAAAAGGTAATTGAGTAGGACCCAATTCTTGTCGGCAGCAAAATTTTTACCAGCATTAAAGCAAACGGGCGGGCGTAATCGGAAAAATCTATAAATCTTTTATTTACAGGTAATTTTGTCATTTATTTGTTCATTTTTCGAAAACAAAGATTATTAATTATTAGAAACTATAGATCAAAACTTTTGTATAATTGCATATTCATTTGGTCAGAATAATTAAGTAAACTAATAATTCTAAATCGTTTAATCAAACAAACTCTTTGAATATTCTTGTAGTAAATTGGCGTTGTATTAAGAATCCGGAGATGGGCGGAGCAGAAATCCATCTGCATGAAATTTTTAGGCGAATAAAAAAAATGGGTCATTCCGTTACTCTAGTTGCCCATAAATTCCGTGGTGCTTTAGATGAAGAAATAATTGATGGCATAAAAATCTTAAGGTACGGTAACAAATATTTATTCGATCATCAATTTAGAAGATTTTATAAATCAGAATTAATAAAACACAACTGCGATTTAATTGTTGACGATATTTCCAAGATTCCTCTTAACACTCCAGCTTATGTTCATAAACCGGTTGTGGGAATATTACATCATATACACGGAAATTCACTTTATAAGGAAATTCCGTTTCCGATTGCGTTTTATATAATTAAAAAGGAAAAACAAATCCCGGATTATTATAAAAACACTCCAATTTTTACAGTATCAGACAGCACAAAAAATGAATTGATAAATTTGGGACATAGCGAGGATAAAACCGGATTATTATATAATGCAATAAATCATAATTTATTTGAGAAAGCGGATATTTCAAAATCGCCAACACCGCTGCTTACTTATGTTGGGAGAATAAAAAACTATAAAAACATAAATAAAATAATTGATGCTGTTTCTCTGCTTAGAAAAGACATACCGAATATTAAATTTATTATTGGCGGGCAAGGTGATTACTCTGACAAGTTGAAAGAGCAAGTTGACAGGCTAAAATTAGAAAATAATGTTGAATTTACAGGATTTTTAACAGAAGAAGAGAAAGTTGAATTGTTAGGCAAAGCATGGTTATTTATTACTATGGCTGAAAAAGAGGGTTGGGGCATTACAGTAATTGAAGCGAACGCTAAAAAAACTCCTGCAATCGGATCCGATGTACCTGGATTAAGAGATTCGATAAAAAATGGTGAAACAGGATATTTAGTACCACTAGGTGATTCTAAAAAATTAGCAGAAAAAATAAAAGTTACTATTGAAACAAAAAAAGAGCTGGATAAATTAAGTAACAACGCATTCGAATGGTCGAAAAAATTTTCATGGGATAAATCTGCTGTTCATTTTATGGAAAAGGTTCAAGAATGGTATCCCGAGCTAAAAACAAAAATTTAGCCTGATTACCAATAATAATATTTATATCTTTTAAGATTGTAAAAAACTGATTTTTTGTATTTACAATATTTAGCTATACACAACAGTGTAAAAAATAAAACTAATTTAGAGTACATGATGCGGTCCACAGATCAGAAAAAATATTTTGAAGTTTTAAAAAGATATGAAAGAAAATTTACAGCCGACGAATTAAAAGATTACAAGATGTTTTTTAAAAAACATAAAGATGACGAAGATTTAGATAATATATCATTTAAAAAGTTAAAAGATCTCTATGAAAAATATTACATAAATAGAGAAAAAATTGATATCAACGATTTTTTTAAGAAAAAATAATAGTTTAGAGGAATTAATGAATACAGATACCCTTCGTAGAGTAATTGGCTTCTTTGTTTTTATGATTACGACAGTAGTGTATTTTCTTACTGTTCAATCAAATGTTTCTTTTTGGGATTGCGGTGAGTTTATAGCTTCGTCACATTTACTACAAGTTCCTCATCCACCGGGAACTCCTTTCTTTTTAATTTTAGGAAGATTCTTTGCGATGATACCGTTTGGTGATAATATAGCATTTAGAGTAAACTCCATTTCTGTTCTCTCAAGTGCATTCACTGTTCTTTTTCTCTATTTAGTTGCTGTAAAGATAATTGAAAACTTTAAAAAATCGGATGAACCAAGCTTTTTAGAATCGTTAGGAACATATTTAGCTGCTGCAATTGGTGCTCTATCATTAGCTTTTAGTGATACTTTCTGGTTTAATTCCATGGAAGCTGAAGTCTACGCTTTGGCAACTTTCTTTATCGCAATAGTAACTTGGTTAATGGTTGTTTGGAATGAAAAAGCTGATAATGAAGATAACGAAAAATATTTATTACTAATCGCATACTTGGTTGGCCTATCCACCGGTGTTCACCTAATGTCCGTATTAGCAATGGTACCAATTGTATTGGTAATCTATTCAAGAAAATATTTACAGGATGAAGAACACTTTAAAAAAACAGCATATATTTTTATAGGACATGTTGCAGTAATTTTAATTATTGCCGCCGGATTGTGGGCATCTGCTCCAGCCGGATCGCCTACTCCGGAAATACAGAAAGCTTTTGATTCAAAATTCCTAATGATTTGTGGATTTGCAAGTGCGATAATAATGGGAATTTTTTACAAAAAAATATTTCACCGAGATTCTTTTTACATTCCAATCATTGTTGGTGGTATTGCACTATTTGCTACTTATCCAGGAATAGTTAAATACATTATAAAATTACTTTCCGTATTTGGTGGAGATACCGCTACCCAGGGTGTAATAGTATTATTCGTCTTTCTAGGAATTTTAGGTTATTTAATTTATTGGTCCGGTAAACAAAATAAACAAACTCTTCACCTGATCTTTAAAAGCATATTGTTTGCTATAGTTGGATTTTCATCTTATGCTATGATTATAATTCGCTCAAATCAAGATACTCCAATAAATCTTAACAGTCCGAAAACGTTCCCGGAATTTGTCAGTTACATGAACAGAGAGCAGTATGGTGATCAACCAATTTTTAAACGAAGATTTACACATGAACCCCATCAGCAAGGGGTTTACTCAAATTATTCTAGCGATTTGGATTTCTTTTGGACATATCAAATGAACCATATGTTCAATAGATATTTATTATGGAATTATGTAGGACGTGATTCTACACTACAAGATGCCGGTATTGATATAAGTCATCTTTACGCAATACCATTTCTGGTTGCTTTGTTTGGCTTGTTCTATCATTATCAGCGTGACTGGAAAATGGCCACGGTTTTTCTTGTCATGTTTATTTTCCTTGGTTACTTAACAGCATTTTACCAAAATCAGCAGCAGCCCCAACCCCGTGAAAGAGATTATTTTTATGTAGGGGCCTTTTTCGTTTTTTCTATTTGGGTTGCACTTGGAGTTAGGGGAATATTAGACCTGGTGAAAAATGCAATAAAAGGTGTTAATTTACATAAACCTGTTTATGCCGGAATAATTGCATTACTGACAATTCTGATTCCAATTAATATGGTTATGGCAAATTATTTTGGAAATGATAGATCAAGAAATTTTGTGCCTTGGGATTACTCTTATAACATTCTCCAAAGTGCTGCCGAAAATGCTATAATTTTTACTAATGGAGATAATGATACATTCCCGCTTTGGTATTTGCAAGATGTTGAAGGAGTAAGAAGAGATGTTAGAATTGCAAACCTAAGTTTATTAAATACCGAATGGTACATTATGCAGCTAAAACATACCGAACCTCATGGGGCGCCAAAAATTAAAATGACTTTATCAGACAAACAAATAGATGAAATTCGTCCTACACAATGGAAAACGAGAAGAATAAATATTGATATTGATGATAAAACATATGCTGATCTCGGAATTACCGATACAGCTATAACAAATATTGGAAAAATTAGCTGGGATATGAAACCAACAGTAAATTTTGGTAAGATTCAGGCAGTCCGCGCACAAGATATTGTTGCAATGGATATTATCAGATCTAATATTAATGATAGACCGGTTTATTTTGCTGTTACAACACCTGATAATAGTAAAATTGGATTAAATGATTATTTAGATATGGAAGGCCTTGCGTTCAGAATTATCCCTAAAAAAAGTAAAGATTTTTATAACGCTATAAACGAAGAAGTAATGTGGCAGCAACTTATGGTTGAACCGGATGGTTATAGTACAGATTATGAGCCAGGATTTAAATATAGAAGCCTTGATGATGGAACAATTTTTATGGATGAAAACCATAAACGATTAACACTTAATTACAGAAATTCTTACATAAGACTATCGCTATATTATTTATACGGAACAAAAGAATTTGATAAAGCCGTTCAGGTTTTAGATAAGATGGAAGAAAAAATACCGAGAAAATTATTGCCTATTGATTATAGATTGCTAAATGATGTAGCAAATACATATTTCGCAGCAGGCAATATCGATAGATACAAAGAATTTGCTAAAGAGGTTGAAGCTGAAGCACTTAAAAGTATTGAAGAAAATCCTAGAAATGCAAGTGGTGATTACAATCCTTATTTTGTGCTAAAGCAAGTTTATGATAATCTGGGAGAATATAGTAAGTTTGTTGAAATTCTTAAAAAACTGAAAACTATTGCACCGAATGACCCAAGTATTGATAAGTTAATCAATGACTATACAAAATTAGCAAATAAAGATAAGTTAGAAGTTCCTGAACAGAATAAATAGTAAAATTTTTAGATTAGTTTTCAAGAACCTCCATATAATGTTGTATGGAGGTTTTCATTTTTAAAATGGTAATATCATAGAATCTTTTTGAGGTTAATCTTCAACCAAAACCATCTCAAATGCTGCTCTTTCTTCTTGTGTGAGCCGATATGGTTTTACAGCTTCTCTATGAATAAATAAACCCTGCTGAGACCCAAAAGCCGCAAGTTCTCCATTAGTATTATAGAAGTTAAATTTCATTATCGCAGATGCATTTTTAAGTTCCGAAACCCATAATTCAATTTTTACTTTTTCTTCAACATAAATTGCTTTTTTGTACCTAATTTCCGTTTGAACCAAAATCGGGGCTATCCCCTTTTTTTCTAAAATATTTAATGGCAGTCCAATTTCCTCAAGTAATTTGGTTCTTCCTATTTCCATCCATTGAATGTACACGATATTACTAACATGCCCTACATAGTCAATCTGAAAAGGATATACATCTAATTCAAAAGCTACTTTACCCATAAAATTTCCTTTATGTTAAATTCGTTATAACAAAGTCTGAAACTTCATCTATGTTATTAAAACATTTTACAAGATTCTGTTTCCTATTTTCATATTTAACTCTTTGTTCCATAATATCAACTATGTTTTTCCACATATCACCAAAACAAGCTACGGGCTTTTTATCTAGAACTTTTTTATTAAATAATTCCCAAACTATTGATAATTCTAAAAGAGTTCCCGTTCCTCCGGGAAGTACTATAAATGCATCTCCGTATGCAACTAGTGTATCTATTCTATGAAAGAGGGTTTCACATTTAACTTCTTTTGTAAGATATTTGCTGGGTGTGGAATTGAATAGCGGTACCGTAATTCCTATAGCTTCTTTACCTGCTTCAGTAACTCCTTTTGAAACAGCATCCATTATCCCCATAAATCCACCGGAACAAACATTAAAACCCTCACTGCCTAAAATTTTTCCTATTTTATAAGCGTCTTCATATTCCGGTTCACCCGGTTTAGGCAATGAGCTACCAAAAATAGTAACGGTTTTTGTTTTCATTATTTACCTATAATTTGAGTAATAATTTTTCTATTTCTACTCCTATTATCAAAATCTACAAGAATTATTTGTTGCCATGTTCCCAATAATAAGTTACCATTCTTAAAAGGTACCTGAAATGAGGCTCCCTGAAGTGCAGCTCTAACATGAGAAAACCCATTTCCATCATGCCATGTCATATCATGATGATAGTTTCTATCTGAAGGAATAATTTTTTCCATAAACTCCGGATAGTCTTTTAATAAACCTGGCTCATATTCAATTGTTGTAATACCGGCTGTGGCCCCGGAGACAAAAACTAATACATTACCTTCTGATAATTCACTCTCAAGGATCTTCTCTTGTACGTTATTTGTAATGTCAATCATATCATTAAAACCATTAGTAGATACTTCAAAAACCTTGGTAGTTATTTCCATTTCCAACTCTTTTTAATATTAAAATAATATGAATACAAATATACTTTTAATAGTTAAAAATTATTCGGATTATTCTATAAAAATTCATTTTGAAATCTCGAAAAATTTGATACCTTTTCACTATTCAATTTTACAAATATGGAGATATTATGACATCTAAAGATTTTATCGAAATGGAGGACAAATTCGGGGCTCATAATTATCACCCATTACCTGTTGTACTATCTAAGGGTGAAGGAGTATATTTATGGGATGTGGAAGGTAAAAAATACTATGATTTCCTATCGGCATATTCTGCTGTTAATCAAGGGCATTGCCACCCTAAAATAATAAATACTCTTATTGAGCAATCGAAAACTTTAACTCTTACATCCAGAGCGTTTTATAATGACGCATTAGGTCCTTATGAAAAATATATTACAGAATATTTTGGTTATGATAAAGTATTACCAATGAACTCTGGTGCCGAAGCTGATGAGACTGCATTAAAAATTTGCAGACGTTGGGCTTATGATAAAAAAGGAATTGCAGAAAATCAGGCTAAAATTATTGTTTGTGAAGGAAATTTTCATGGAAGAACAATTACAATAATTTCAATGTCAACTGATCCTGATTCTTATACAGGATTTGGTCCCTATACACCGGGATTTGAAGTAGTACCATATAATGATTTAGGCGCACTCGAAAAAGCCCTTGAAGATCCTAATGTTGCAGGATTTTTAGTAGAACCAATTCAAGGAGAAGCCGGGGTTTACGTACCGGATGACGGTTATCTAAAAAAAGCGTATGATTTATGTAAAGAAAAAAATGTTTTATTTATAGCCGATGAAGTTCAAACAGGTATTGCAAGAACCGGTAAATTATTGGCTTGTGATCATGAAGGCGTTAGACCTGATGTTTTAATTTTGGGTAAAGCATTATCCGGCGGAGTTCTTCCCGTATCTGCGGTTTTAGCAGATGATGATATTATGATGGTAATTAAACCGGGTGAGCACGGATCAACTTTTGGTGGTAATCCCATTGCATGTAAAGTTGCGGTATCTGCGTTAGAAGTTGTGAAAGAAGAAAAATTGGCAGAAAGAGCAGAAAAACTAGGTGAATTATTCCGCGAAGAGTTAGCTAAAATTGATTCCGATATGATTGAATTAATTAGAGGTAAAGGTTTATTAAATGCTATTGTTATAAAACCGACTAACGGAAAAGAAGCCTGGGATGTTTGTTTAAAGATGAAAGAAAACGGGTTGCTTGCAAAACCGACCCATCAACACATTATTCGTTTTGCTCCTCCATTAGTTATTACCGAGGAAGAAATTCTTGATGCTGTTGCCATAATTAAAAAATCACTAGAAGAAGTTTCGTGTTATGAAATTGTAGTATAATATTATAAAAGATGCTCTTTCGGAAATGTAATTCTAAATAAAGTACCTGATAAAAAATGTCGGGTACTTTTCTTTTTTAATTTACTTTGGCTTCATTTAACCATTGATCAATTGTCATTTTTAGAAAAGTAATATTAATCGGTTTTGAAATATAATCATTCATACCGGCAAGCAAGCACTTTTCCCTATCTTTCATACTTGAGTGAGCAGTAACAGCAATAATTGGGATTTTATTAACTTTATCCGATAATTGTCTTATTTTTTTTGTAACGTCCAGTCCGTTCATATCTTTTAATTCAATATCCATTAACACCAAATCATAACTTCCATATTCCAGATGTTCAATAGCATCTGCACCATTTTCAACACATTCAACGGTATAACCGGCTTCTTGTAATAATTTTTGCTCCACTTTTCTACTAATTGGGTTATCTTCAACTAATAGTAATTTTGGCTTTGAACTGTTTCCAACTTGCACATCTTTGCTAGACAAAGTGCTAACTTCATCTGAATTGTTTACACTGTCTAGATCAACTGAAAAACTTAAACGTGTACCTTTACCAATTTCCGATTCGGCAAAAATTTCTCCGCCCAACAGTAAAACTAATTCCTTGCAAATCATAATATGTAAGATATTAGCAGTAACTTTTGACTCACTATTCTTTGTGTAATCAGAACTATTAATAATATTTTCTAGTTCTTCATTTGGTATTCCCCTGCCTGAATCTTGAACAGAAGTAATTAGTTGTTCAATTCCATCATTATTTTTACGCTTATTAATAGATAAAGAAAGACTTCCATCTTCAGTAGCCGCAATTGCATTTCTTAATAGATTTGTTACAATTTGAGTGTATTTAGATTGATCTAAAATAACCTTTTGCGGAACGTCATCTTCAATTTGTAAAGAAAAGTTAATATTATTTTGGGTAAAATGCGGACCAAGTGAAGAGGTTAACTTTCCAAGCTCTTCATGGAGATTAAACTCAAGTTTTACAATTTCAACCGAGCCTTCCTGAATTTTTGATATTTCTACAACATCGTTAATTAAGCCCAGCAATGATTCCGCAGATAATTTTGCACTGTGCGAAAATTCCTTTAATTCGTTTTCGTTTTCAAATAATCCGTTTTCAATTAATGTTAAAAAACCCAGAACTGAATTCATTGGATTCCTGAGTTCATGTCCCATCTTAGAAATTACATTGGATTTTTTTTCACTTTGAATTGTCAGATTAGGAATAATATTAGACTTTTGTCTCTTACTATGCTGTAAAGTTTCAATTTCTTTTCTAAGAGCTTTATCTGTTTTATACTGTGCCGTAATATTTCTGAGCGATCCTTCAATATAGATTTCTTCGTTTATCATTTTAGATTTACAATCCATAACAAGGACATCTTCCGAACCACTTTTTTGTGTGTATTTAAATCTGTAATTCTCTACCCTTCCCTTATTTTCTATTTTTTTTAGAAAATGCGATTTAATTTTGTCGTTTTTTAAGATATCATCAAAAAAGTTCAATTCATTAAAATTCGTTTCTGAATCAAGAGCAAGGAGTTCCTTAACTGCATTATTTAAGTATTCAAAATTCCCGTTCAGATTGCACTGAAATAAAGGAACTACAGAATTTTCGAAAAAATCTAATGAATTATCATCTGAAGTAACTAAATTATCATTTAGATTTTCATAACTAAAATTTTCCTTTTTTTCGTTAAATGTATTATGTCCGGAAGCAATAACCGAAATTACAAGAATTAAAAATGAGGAAGTTAGCATTAAGTAGAGACTATCACCACCAAATACAAAAAGTTCTGACATAAATGCAGCAATACAGAATAACGCGACAAAATAAAATCCGGCAATTATTTGATTTATTTTACCCCAGCTTAGAAAAATAGATAATGACAGAATAAATAATGATGCTGCGCTTAAGTTATAAATGTAAAGTGATGGTATTCTAAATCCAACAAAGCTTAATGATGCAAGTATTGCAAAAAGAAAAATATGAGTAAGAAGAATATGCTGTTTTTTTCCAAATTTTGTTTGCAGTAATATTAAAACTATTAGTGAGAATAAGGTAGGAAATAATCTTGCAAGATATATATCATACCTATATTGGAAATAAATTTTTACTTCCAGAATTAATGAAATTACTCCTAATATTGCAGTAATTATTGCCGCAGTTCTTAATGGAACAAGATAAGACGCAAATGATGAATTTAAACTTTTTCCAGAGGCTTTATTCTCTTTGTTTTGTTCATCAGAATCGAATTTTATTACTTTCAGGGCTTGTCCCATAAAGAGAAATATATATTAAGTTAAATGAATAAATTTTTGTAATATTATCGTAGCAGTAATTATTAATTTAATCCCAATAACAAATTATTGTGATCTTTATCACATAAAAATTTAATAACATGATTGATTTTCTTTATTCCATCGATTTAACAATATTTTATTTCATAAATCATACAATTTCTAACCCTGTTTTCGATAAATTTTTCCCATTTATTACAAATGTTAAACATTGGTATTTGGCATACATTATACTATGGTTTATTTTATTGCTAAAAGGAGGAAAAATTGGGAAAATTGCTGCTATTGGGATAATTATTGTCATAACCGCTTCTGACCAAATTAGTAGTAATTTACTAAAAAATTTATTTGAAAGAATTAGGCCGTGTAATGCCCTTAGCGATGTTAATATCCTTGTAAATTGTTCAAAGTCTTTTTCGTTCCCCTCATCACATGCTGTAAATAACTTCGCTGTTGCTTTTTTCTTTTACAAACTTTATCCAAAGTTAAAATGGGTATTGTTTATTACGGCAGCCTTGGTTGCCCTTTCCAGACCGTATGTTGGCGTACATTATCCATCGGATATTTTTTTTGGGGCAATTGTAGGGCTAGGCATTGGATATATTTTCGCTATTATTTCGCTAAAACTAAACAACAGATTAAATAACAAAGTAAACAATTGAACAAAAATGAAAACTAAATTAGAAATCGCAAAAAATTGGCTTCCAAGGTATACGGGTACTAAAATTGATGAATTGGGCGATTATTTTTTACTTACAAATTTTGCTAATTATGTCTCCAAATTTGCCGATGAATTTAATTGTAACGTAAATGGAATCGGAAGACCAATGCAAGCTGCTACAAATACTAACGGATTGTCAATCATTAATTTCGGAATGGGCTCCGCTAACGCGGCAACAATAATGGATCTTCTAATAGCTAAAAACCCCAAGGGGATTCTGTTTTTGGGGAAATGCGGAGGATTAAAAAAATCTACGGATTTAGGCCATTTTATACTTCCTACTGCAGCAATTAGAGGAGAAGGAACCAGCAATGATTATATGCCTCCTGAAGTTCCGGCCTTGCCCTCCTTTAAACTTCATAAATTTGTTTCCGATAAAGTAATACAGCATAATTTGGAATATCGGACCGGTGTAGTTTATACTTCAAATAGAAGGGTATGGGAATGGGATGATAATTTTAAGAACTATTTAGATACTCTTGGTACAATTGGTATAGATATGGAAACTGCCACAATATTTATTGCCGGATATGCAAATCAAATTGCGAGAGGTGCATTTCTATTAGTTTCGGACCTGCCAATGGTTCCTGAAGGCGTAAAAACTGAGGAATCAGATCAAATGATTACCAAAAATTTTGTTGATTTACACTTAAAAATTGGAATTGAAGCAATGACGGAAATTGAGGCAAATGGGGAAAAAATAAAACATTTTACGTTTTAATAATAAAGATTTTGCTTGACTGATAATGATTTTGAAACTATTTTGCATAGGTATTGTAACAATTATATTAGTTTTGGAGCTAAAATGAAAAAGGTAATAGCAATACAATTGATCTTAGTATTATTTTTAGTAAGCAGCATTAATGCACAGAATAATTTATCAGAGGCTAATGTAAAATCAGCTCTCACCAAAATTTTTGATTTGAGCAAAAATCAAAATTATGAATCATTAGCTTCATTAATGCTCTACAGCAAAAAAGATGAACTGCGGAAGTTTAATTACAAAAGTAAATCTGAAGCTAAGATAGTAAAAAGGATGTCGAAAAAAATTAAAGCCTATTTAGATTTAAGTGATTCTTATGAATATGAGAGTTTAACCACGGGAAAAGAATTTAACTTACCAAGTACAAATTTGAAAGTGAATTTTAAAAGTGGTGATCAGGAATTAACTATTTCATTTTTATTTGTAGATCATTCTGGAAATATTCTATTATCCAAATTTAAATAAGTGATTATTTAGCATATTTACTAAGATAATCAATACCTTTTTGGGCAATTTCCCAATTTTTGTTTGATGACTCATTAGCAAGAAGGCCTTCATCAATCATTGTAGCTGTTTCAAAATAAAGATTGCTTAACCATCTTTCTTTTTCCTCACCCTCAGGAATTTCCAGGTCTTTTTCCGTAAACTTTTTCTTCATTTCTTTTTTTACAAAGTCGGTAACTTCAATTTCTTCTGAACTTCCACCAAGAAAAATTAGAGCTTTTAACACCGGTATTCTAAAATTTATTTGCGAAGTTATATCGGATTCTTCATTGGCTTCTTCAACTTCCTTTTCAATTTCTTCTTGATCAAGAGCTTCTATTTTTTCTTTTGCTAATTCAATTTCTTCTTGAGGCACTTTATTTATATCATCAAAAACTTTCTTGGCACCTATAAGTTTATCATAAAATTTCTGATAAGGTAAAATTTGTGATACTAGTTTTTGAGCTTCAACCACACTTCCATTTAAAATTTCCTCAGAACTATGAAGCTTCATATCCGATATTAAATTATCAACATTTTCAAATAATGACGAGAAAGATGATACTATTTCCTCTTTATTCTTATTTAACTTTTCATTATCCACTTTTTATCTCTATTTTATTTTATTCAATTGTATAATCGAAGAAAAAATGGTAGAATTAATATCAATATTGGTCTGAAATTATTTTTTAACCTTTATGGGGTTTAGTATGAAAAAAAATATGGGAAGTATTGATAAAAATTTAAGATTGATTTTGGGTCTTATTATTCTTTTGGTTGGATATTTAAACGAATCTTGGTGGGGTTTGATTGGAATAATTCCAATATTAACAAGTTTTGTAAGTTTTTGCCCGTTTTATGTTCCGTTAAAACTATCAACAATTAAAAAAGAAAAGAATTAGTTCTTAAATTGCAAAGCCTCGGATTTATTATTTTATATCGATCCTTTGACTGATTATTCTTTTTTACTTTTTATTTTACTTTTAGCAATTCCTCCTTACTGTATTTTTTTAATATATGTTTTTGCATGCCTTTTATTGGGTATAAATCTTCCATAAAAAGTAAATGCATCTGCATACCATCTAAAATCGCAGCAAATTCATAGGCTTGGAATTTTGGGTCATTAACCCCAATTTTTTTAAATATCTTTGCGAAATCAGAAAAAAACTTGTTGAAAAATTTAGGGGTGAAAACTTGCTCAAAAGATAATGGTGCCGGTTGCAAAATAAAATTTAGGTAAAGTCTCCAGTAACTTCTATTTTCAACTGTATATTTTATAGTATCAATAATTATTTTTTGAAGTTTATTAAACGGATCCTTCATCTCGTTAATTGGACTCATTATCTTTTCAAATTCATTTATTAAGTTTGCATATAGTGCGTCAACAATTGCTATTTTGCTTTCAAAATAATTATAGATTAATCCTTTAGATATTTTTGCCTCTTTTGCAATACTGCTAATTGACGTTCCGTAATAGCCCTTTTCAGCGAATAATTTTAAAGAAACATCTAAAATTTCTTTCTTCGTGCTCTCTCTAATTTCTTCAAACTGTTTTTTTGTTCTTGGCATATACTTTTTTGATTGATTAAATGGTCAGTCATAAATATAGTTGATTTTCAACTTTTTATCAATCTTTTTAAGAGAAGATTCTTTTTTTATCGTATTGCCTTGACAAATGGTTGCAATTGTATTAGTTTTGACTGAACGTTTAGTCAATTATAAATGAGAGTTAAGTTTTGAAAAAAAAAATAATAACATTGGTGCTTTTTTCAGCATCTCTTTTCGGACAAACAGGTAAAGAGGTAGTACAAAAAGCAAACGATTTGGTTCTAGGTAAAACATCTCAAGGTATTAATACTATGATCTTGGTACGACCGGATTGGCAAAGAGAAGTTTCAATGAAAGTTTGGTCAAGAGGAATTGATTACTACATGATTCTTATAACAGCACCTGCCAGAGAGAAAGGTCAGGTTTTTATGAAACGGAAAAACGAAATGTGGAATTGGGTACCCTCTATTAATAAAATGATAAAAATACCACCATCAATGATGGCGCAATCCTGGATGGGATCAGATTTTACAAATGATGATTTATTAAAAGAGTCATCAATTGTTGTGGATTATAATCATAAACTAATTGGCAGGGATTCAATTGAGGCCCATGAATGTTATAAAGTTGAATTAATACCAAAACCGGAAGCAGCAGTTGTATGGGGAAAAGTTATTCTATGGATTGCAAAAGATAATTATTATCAACTTAAAGCAGAATACTATGATGAAATTGGAGAACTTATTAACACCCAATTTGGGTCCGAAATCAAAAAACTTGGGGATAGAACTCTACCTAGTAAATTGACAATGATTCCTGCTGATAAGGAAGGTAATAAAACAATATTAAGGTTAATTGATATGGAATATGATAAGAATATTCCAATGAGTTTCTTTTCTCAACAAAACATGAAAAGAATTAAATAGATTATGAATACTTTAATAAAAATGGCATGGCGAAATATTTGGCGCAATAAAAAACGAACCTTCCTAACAATGTTCTCTATTTTCTTGGCAGTGTTTTTATCACTATTTACAAGGTCTATGCAAGTTGGATCTTATGCTAATATGATTTCAAACGCAGTTAAATTTTCAACCGGTTATATTCAAATTCATGCTGAAGGATTTTGGGAAAACAAATCAATCAACGAAACTTTTACCGAATCAGAATCTCTCAATACTCTTTTGGATAAGAATCTTAATATTACTCATAGAATTCCAAGACTAGAATCATTTGCTTTGGCTTCTTCAGGACCTCATACAAAAGGAACATTGGTAATCGGAACTATTCCTGAACTTGAAAATGATCTCAATAAATATTCTGAGAAAATTATAGCTGGTGAGTATCTAACCTCTTCGGATAAATCTATTTTAGTAGCTGAGAAATTAGCCGAGTTTCTAAATGTTAGTGTGGGAGACTCTCTGGTATTACTTGGACAAGGTTATCGTGGTGTAACTGCCGCATCACAATATCTTGTAAAGGGAATTTTTAAAATACCGGTTCCGCAATTAAACAACCAATTAGTAATACTGCCGTTAAAAGAGAGTCAATATTTTTATGCAGCCGAAAATAGATTAACCTCTATATCACTAATGCTGGAAGATGCGGAGATGCTGGAAGAAGATATTGAATATGTAAGATCCGGACTCGGTGACAATTATGAAGTGATGCCCTGGCAGGAAATGAATAGAGAAATGGTACAATCAATTGAGGCGGATAATGTGGGAGGAGTTATCATGCTTGGAATTTTGTACATAGTTATTGGTTTTGGAGTATTCGGAACTGTAATGATGATGACAATGGAACGAAGAAAAGAATTTGCGGTTATGATTTCTGTGGGTATGCAAAAAATTAGACTTCTCCAAGTTGTAGCTTGGGAAACCATATTTATTGGTGCCGTTGCAATATTAATAGGAGTAATTGTTTCGTACCCTTTATTGTATTATTTATCTCTAAATCCCATTCCGCTAACGGGTGAAATTGCTGTTTCGATGGAAGCATTTGGTGCCGAACCAATACTGCCCTTTTCAATAAAACCAATAATTTTTGTAAATCAAACACTCTCTGTTATGGCTATAGCTGTTGCTGCAGTACTATATCCTCTTTCTGTAATACTAAAATTTGATATGCTCAAAGCAATGAGGAGCTAAGTGAAATAAATTACAAATGACAACTAACAAAAAACAAATAATGCAGAATGGATAATTCAAAACCAGTATACAACCTTGAAGAAAGAACCTTTCAATTTGCTAAAGATTGTAGGATATTTATAAAACCCTTGCCTTCAAATATCACAAATAAAGAAGATTCTAAACAATTAGTTAGATCGTCAGGCTCAATCGGTGCAAATTATATTGAAGCGAATGAATCGTTAAGCAAGAAAGATTTTCTGATGCGAATTAAAATCAGCAGAAAAGAAGCCAAAGAATCAATTTATTGGCTTAGACTTTTAAACGAAATAAATGAAAAACAAATAAATGATCCTAAAAGATTAATCCAAGAAGCAACTGAGTTAAAAAAGATGCTCTCAGCAATAATAGAAAAATCAAAATAATCCTTTTGCTATTTGGGTTTTTGTATTTGCGGTTTATTTGTTTTTTGATTTTTGTGATTTATTATTTTTTTATAAATGTTGATTAATAGTAAAATTATAAGGATGCAATAAAATGATATTTCAAATTGCATGGAAAAATGTCTGGCGAAATAAATTAAGAAGTTTAATTGTAATATTATCAATTGTCGTTGGATTATTAGGTGGTTTATTCTATTTGGCTTTCTCTAACGGAATGGTACAACACCAAATTGGTTCGGCAATTCAAACCGAGATATCCAATATTCAATTGCATAATCCAAAATATCTTGTAAATAATGAAATGAAATATTCAATTGATTCGCCCAAGGAAAAACTAAATACTATAAGATCATTAGATAATGTAATGGCAGCGAGTTCACGTATTAAAAGCATGGTTATGATAAGTTCTGCTGCCACCGGAACCGGAATTACCTTAAATGGAATAAATGCCGAAGATGAAATGAAACTTTCGGATCTTCATACTAAAATCATTGAAGGAACTTATTTTCAATCGAAAATTAGAAATCCAATTGTAATAGGTGAAAAACTTGCTAGGAAACTTAAGGTTAGAATAAAATCAAAGGTTGTTATTACCATGCAGGATATGGCTGATAACATTACATACGGATCATTTAGGGTTGTGGGAATATATAGAACCCACAATACAATGTTTGACCTAGCCAACGCATTCGTATTAAAAGAAAACATTACTAATTTAATTCAATTTGATAGTAGCAAAGCAACAGAAATTTCTATCTTACTAAAACACAATGATTTTACTAATCCAACACAAGAAAAACTTAAATCAATATTTTTCGATGAAATTAATTCGGAACAACTCACTGTTCGTTCATGGAGCGAGATTAATCCAATTTTAAAAATGCTTAATGAAATGACCATGCAGTTTACAATGATTTTTGTTATCATAATTCTTGTGGCCTTAAGCTTCGGTATAATAAATACAATGCTTATGGCAATAATGGAAAGAGTTAGAGAGATAGGAATGTTGATGGCAATTGGGATGAGTAAGTTGAACGTATTTTTAATGATTATGATGGAAACCGTTTTTCTCTCTATGACCGGCGGAATTTTGGGGCTATCCTTAAGTTGGATTATTGTAAAAATTACCAATACAACCGGTATTGATTTATCTTCAGTCGCTGAAGGACTAAACGCCATTGGCTATAGTTCGTTTGTTAGACCTGAACTGGGAATTTTCTTTTATTTCTTTATAGGAACACTTGTGGTTGCAACAGCAATATTTGCATCAATCTTCCCTGCAAGAAAAGCGTTAAAATTAAAGCCTTCAGAGGCAATTAGACAGGATGTATAAGGTATTTTAAAATATGTATACTTTGATTAAAATAGCATGGCGTAATATCTGGAGAAATAAAAAGAGAACCATTCTTACGATGCTCTCAATTATTCTTGCCATTTTTCTATCTCTTTTTACCCGTTCAATGCAACTGGGAACATTCGGTAGTATGATAAATAACGCTGTTAAATTATCGACCGGTTATATTCAAATCCATAAAAAAGGATATTGGGAAAACAAATCAATAAATGAAACATTCAGTCAAACATCAAAAATCAATAGAACGATTGAAGCCAATAATAATGTTACTATTTATCTGCCCCGACTAGAATCTTTTGCCTTAGCTTCATCCGGAGAACAAACTAAAGGTACAATGGTAACCGGAACTATCCCCTACCATGAAGATAAGTTAAACGAATATTCAGATAAAATTATTCGCGGCAAATATTTACAATCTGATGATAAAGCTATTTTAATTGGAGATGAGTTAGCAGGATTTTTAAAAGTAGATGTGGGTGATACACTAGTTTTGCTTGGACAAGGACATCACGGTGTTACTGCAGCTGCGCAATATCCAATTAAGGGTATTTTGCATCTGCCGTTGCCGCAATTAAATAAACAATTGGTAATGATGCCGCTAAAGGAATGTCAATATTTCTTTGCTGCAGAAAATCGGTTAACTTCAATATCAATTATGTTGGATGATCCGGAATTACTTGATATAACATCAAATGAAATTATAAGTGGTTTGAGTAATGAATATGAAGTAATGACCTGGCAAGAAATGAATAAGGAGTTAGTACAATTCATCGATACAAAATTGGTCGGTGGTATAATAATGCTTTCAATTCTCTATATAGTAATTGGATTCGGAGTTTTTGGAACCGTAATGATGATGACAATGGAACGTAGAAAAGAATTTGCAATTATGGTTTCAATTGGGATGCGAAAGTATAAACTTCTTAGCGTTGTTTTTTGGGAAACCCTATTGATTGGTTTTGTTGCCATTGGTATTGGACTTATTATTGCCTACCCCTTGATTTTATATCTTTCTCAAAACCCTATTCCACTTACCGGTGAATTTGCTGAATCAATGAAATCGGTAGGCTCTGAACCGGTAATGCCATTTGTATCAAAACCGGCAATTTTTATAAATCAAACAATTTCTGTAATTCTTTTAGCTTTAATCGCTGTCACATATCCATTATTTTTTATTCTAAAATTTGATGTTAAAAAAGCTATGAGAAGTTAAGGAATGTAACAATGAATAATATGGGAAACTAAAATGAGTATCATTAGAACAGAACAATTAAACAAAATTTATGATGAGGAAAATATTCCAGTGCATGCAGTAAATGATGTATCCTTGGAGTTTGAAGAAGGCGAATTTACCGCAATTATCGGACCTTCGGGTTGCGGAAAAACTACGCTCTTAAATTTACTTGGTGGCTTAGATTCACCTACTAGCGGAGAAGTAATTATAAATAGTACAAATATTACAAACTTAAATTCGAGAGAGATCATAGATTTTAGACTCAGAAATATTGGTTTTGTATTTCAAGCATATAACCTTGTACCTGTTTTAACAGCTAAGGAAAACGTAGAATTTATTATGCAGCTTCAGGGTATATCGAAAGATAAGCGCGAGGCAAGGGTATTACAGTTATTTGAACAAATAGGATTAAAAGATAGATTAAATAATCGTCCGGGGAAATTATCCGGCGGTCAGCAACAAAGAGTGGCAGTTGCAAGAGCTTTGGCTTCAAAACCAAAATTTATTTTAGCAGACGAGCCAACAGCAAATCTGGATTCTAAATCAACAAATAATTTATTAGATATAATGTTAAAACTGAACGAAGCAGAAAATACAACTTTTATTTTTTCAACACATGATTCAAGAGTAATAGAAAGAGCCCGAAGATTAATTACGCTTGACGATGGGAAAGTGATAAGTGATAAGAAGTAGAATTAACCTCACTTGTTCCCGGTTTTTGTTACATAATTTTAATAGGATAGATTCAATTTGAAAAATACTCTCTTCGCCGGAGCGGCCGGACATTTAATCAATTGTTTTCTCTTTATTTTTCTTATTTCACCATCTCTTTCATATACACAATCTCAAATTGAAGTCAATGGTTTTTTGCAAAACATGCAAACAGTATGGAATCCAAAAAATATTGAAAATTTGATCTTTTCAAATTCCATAATGAACAGAATAAACCTTAGCTGGTATAAAAATAATCTGGAAGTTAATGCAAGTTTAAGAAATATATTCGATTATGGTGAATTTGTATCTCTTATTCCCTTTTATGATAAACTTGCTGTAAGTGATGACGGTTTTTTTGATTTGACATCTAAAATTTATTCCGGAAATTCATACATTTTGTATTCCAATATTGATAGAGCAAATATTAAGTATACGTTGGAAAATCTTGAAATTCAGATTGGCAGACAACGAGTAAATTGGGGAATTAATTCTGTCTGGACACCAAATGATATTTTTAATTCATCTGCATTCATAAATTTTGATTACGTAGAAAAACCTGGAAGTGATGCAGTGCGGATTCAATATTATTTAGATTTTGCATCATCTATAGAAATAGTAAGCAAGCTGGATTATAAAGAAGATTTAACGTTGGCCGGAAAGCTTCAATTTAATAAATGGGATTATGATTTCCAGGTTATCTCCGGCTTTTCTAAAGATGATTATATCTTTGGAGGCGGTTGGGCAGGCAGTTTATTTGATGCCGGATTTACAGGTGAATTTACCTATTTTAATGAAAAAAGCAGCAACTTAACTAACTCCTATCTTTTTGTTTCAAGTGTAGGAGCTAACTACACATTTTCCAATAGCTTATTCATTTCATGTGAATTCTTATACAATAGTATTGGTAAAGTTGGTAAGCTATCTGCTTCTTCCGACTTATTTAATTTAGATTATTCCGCCAAAAATTTATCCTTAGCCAGGTATTCAATTTTTGCCCAGGTTTCCTATCCATTCACTCCTTTAATAAATTCATCACTATCTGCAATCATTAATCCTACGGATGGTTCTTTATTTTTAAGTCCAACTACTGAATTCTCGCTAAATGAAGATGTTTATCTATTAATTTCTTCTCAATTTTTTGCAGGGGAAAGAAAAACCGAATGGGGTGATTTTGGACAGTTTTATTATTTGCGAATAAAATGGAATTTTTAATCAATTCCCATTTATATTATTAAAAAATTGATAAAAGAACAATTTTGTCCTTGATTTTCTGATAAAATATTGGTATTAATAAAGTGCCGTTTACTTAAACTAAATGCTATAACGTATTAACTCAGAAAGGGTTACAATGTTAAAAAAAGAAGTAAATATCAGCTCTTTTCAAAAAAATTTGCCGGAGTTAATTGATATAGTGATGAAAGGTGACGAAATCATTATCACTAAATCTAATATTCCTATTGCTAAAGTTACGCCAATAGAAAGTCCTAAGAACATTAAAAGTAACTTCCTAGCAGCAAAAGTGATTGAAGCCAAAAGAGCATTTACAAATGAGGCGCCGGAAAACTGGTTCGGTTAATAAAATCAGTAACTTTGTATTATTAAACAAACTAAAAAGAACTTATAAATAGGTTTGTTTAGTAATTCTTTATTACTATTCTTTAATTATTTTATTCGACCTACTAGTAATAACATCGTTATCTCAAATATATTCATAGGCACCATTTTATTGTCCCACACAATTTTGACTCCAGAATTTTAATCAAATTTTTGTAGTTTTCACTAATCAATAATTTAATTGAACTGTATAAATATGAATCAACTTTTAATAGAAAAAGCAACAATATACGATGCTGCAACAATTTTAGAATTTATTAAAAAGTTGGCGGATTATGAAAATTTATCACATGAAGTTATTGCTACCGAAGAAGATATTAAAACATCAATGTTTTCAGAAGATGGTAATGTTGAAGCAATTATTGGTTATTTAAATTTCGTACCTATCGCATTTGCTATATTTCATCATAATTATTCAACATTTTTAGGTAAAAAGGGTCTTTATCTTGAAGATTTATTTGTTCTTCCTGACTACAGAAATGATGGAGTTGGTAAAAAAATGTTAGCACATTTGGCCAAAATTGCAGTTGATAGGGACTGTGGCAGATTTGAATGGTCGGTTCTTGATTGGAACGAACCTGCCATTAAATTTTACGAAAACTTGGGTGCCGAATTAAAAAAAGAATGGATTACGACAAGGTTAAGCGGTGATGCTCTTATTAAACTTGCTAAAACATAAAAAGGAGAGAATAAATTAAATGGAAGCTATAAAAAATTGGTTAGTTGATTACCCAATTGTTCTTGCAATAATTCAGGTTGTTGGTGTAATTTTTCTTGCATACCTAGCTTACATAATTGTAAAGAAATTATTGATATCAGGTGTTCAAAAAATTGTGCAAAAAACAAAAACAGAAGTTGATGATATTTTGCTGAATGAATCAATTTTAAAGAGGATAGCTTATGTTGCCCCGATTTTGGTTATATCTCAGTTTCTTTACCTCCTGCCGGACATTGAAGATATTTTACAGAAATTTACCGAATCCTTAATTGTATTATTATTTCTTTTAATTATTGGTTCGCTAATTAATGCAGGAAATGAGCTCTACGAAAAATCAAGAAATTACGAGAGAAGACCAATAAAAGGTTATTTACAAATTGCAAAAATAATAATCTATATTTTAGGCGGAATAGCAATTATTGGATTATTGACCGGTCAAGAACCATGGGCGGTTTTAACAGGTGTCGGCGCTTTTACAGCAATACTTATATTAGTTTTTAAAGATACCATTCTTTCTTTTGTAGCCAGTATACATATTTCTGCTTACGATTTGGTTAGAGTGGGAGATTGGATTGAAGTTCCGCAATATAAGGTTGATGGCGATGTACTGGATGTTGCATTACACACAATCAAGGTTCAAAATTTTGATAAAACAATTGTTGTATTCCCAACTAATAAATTATTGGAAGGATCTTTTAAAAACTGGCGGGGTATGCAGAAAGCTGGTGGAAGAAGAATAAAACGTTCTATCCATATCGATCTGGCAAGTGTGAAATTCTGTACTCAAGATCTTCTTGCAAAATTTAAGCGAATTGAATTATTGAAGGACTACATCCTATTAAAAGAAGAAGAAATAGATAAAGATAATAAAAAGAAAAATATTGATACTTCAGAAACCGTAAATGGAAGAAGACTTACAAATATTGGAACTTTCCGGGAATATTTAAAAGCCTATCTTAAAAATAGAGAAGATATTAACAGTGGATTTACATTTTTAGTTAGACAATTAACTCCCGGCCCTAGTGGAATTCCAATAGAAATTTATGTGTTTGCCGATACAATTAACTGGGTAAAATATGAAGAAATTCAGTCAGATGTATTTGATCACATTTTTGCTGTAATATCAGAGTTTGAATTAAATATTTTTCAGAATCCAACTGGTAAAGATTTTAGGTTTATATCTGATGAAACTCACAACTAATTTGTTAATTTAATTGCGGAAATACTAATGGGAAAGTCTAACAAATTATGAAAAAATTTCTAAAAGTATTCAAGATACCAAAACCAATAATCGGTATGGTTCATATTGAACCTTTACCAGGTACGCCAAATTATAAAGGTAGGGTTAAAGATATAATAGACAAAGCTTGCACGGAAGCCAAACTATATTTAAATGCGGGAGTTGATGCCATCGGGATTGAAAATATGCATGACGTCCCCTATCTGAATAAAACTGCCGGACCGGAAATATCTTCTTTGATGAGTATTATTGGGTACGAGTTAAAATCCCGAATTAAACTTCCTGTAGGTATTCAAATTCTTGCAGGTGCAAATAAACAAGCTTTAGCTGCGGCAAACTCGGCCGGTTTAGATTTTATTAGGGCGGAAGGTTTTGTGTTTAGCCATATAGCTGATGAAGGAACCATTCAATCCGATGCGGCCGAATTACTACGGTATAGAAAAAATATTGGTGCCGAAAGTATTTTAATTTTTACTGATATTAAGAAAAAACATAGTTCACATAATATCACTTCCGATGTATCTATTGAAGAAACTGCAGAAGCCGCAGAATTTTTTCAAAGTGATGGGGTAATAATTACCGGCACATCAACAGGCAAGGAAGCTAATATAAATGAAATTAAATCGGTAAAGAAAACTGTTAAGATACCTGTTATTATCGGTTCAGGAGTTAATGAAAAAAATGCAGATAAATATTTACCCTCATGTGATGCAATGATTGTCGGTTCTTTTTTCAAAAAAAATGGGAATTGGAAAAACACAGTTGATAGGTCAAGAGTAATTTCTTTTATGAAGAAAGTAAATAAGTTAAGATAAAACCGTAGTTTTTTGTTTATTCCAAAATGTAAATATTAAATACCTTTTAAATTGATTTCCAATTGAGTAATTCTTCAAAGAAATTATTCAAGTTAACTTTTGATTTATAAATATGAGAATTCTTTTTATAATATTTTTACTATTCTCAACATTCTGCACGTTGGCACAGAATAACGACAATTCAATTGGTGCCGGACTTGGCATCGGTTCATTCACAGGGGATTTTCCAGCTCAAACTGTTTTTGGTGCTAAACTATTCTATGAAACCCGCTCACCTGTTTCCATATTCAATAAATTACAATTTCATACTACTCTTGCACAAAAAATTGAAAAGTTTTTACCAGATTCATTTAATTCTAATCATTACTCTTATTTTATAAATCTTGGATTATCAGGAATTTTTGAACAGCCGCTTAACCAAGCAATAACTATTAGAGAAGGGATCGGCCTAATCTATCTAAATGATAGATCGTTTGATGACATTAATACTTGGAATATTGGAACGCTGTTAAGTTTAGGTTTTTTGACAAACCTTAATCGAGAATTTATAATAACTTTGAATATAGATTATGGAATTACATTTAATAATACTAACTCAAGGTATTTTTTATTGCTGGTAGGAATAAGTCACGGAATTTAGGAATTTCCAAATAACAAATGATTATTCAGAATAATAATTGTGAAAGAATTATAATATTTTAGAAAATCTTGTATTCAAACTTCTAATGCTGATCTTAATGGGGAAGTAAAATAAAATTTATTCTGTTTTTGGGAACTTCACCAAAATTTATTTTGTATAGTAATTGCAATTAGAATTATTTTAATATATTTACTAATGTAAATTATAGAGTTGATCGGAAGACAACTACTTTTATTCTACTAAAAATGTTTGGACTTGATCATTTGACAGGTACCATGAAAGCATTAAAAAATAATTAAATGATAATAAGAATTTCACTATAGTTTAAATATTATATAGTGAGAATTGGAAGAAAAACAAATTTTTCATGATTCCTTTTTCTATATGGAGATAAAGATTGAAAACGATAGATAATTTTTTAACCTATAAGGAAGAAAACAAAAAGATTACAATGATCACTTGTTATGATTACTGGTCGGCACAAATTATTGATAAAAGTAATATTGATGCTGTTTTAGTCGGTGATAGCACTGCAATGGTTATGCATGGTTTCGAAAATACAATTAATGCAGATATTGAAATGATGGCGTTTCACACGGCTGCGGTAAGTAAAGGGATTAAACAAAAAGTATTAATTACTGATCTGCCATTTCTTTCTCATTTAAAAGGAAGAAACCGGCTGGTTGATAATGTTGACAAAATATTCAAAGCAGGCGCCGGAGCTGTTAAAATTGAAGGAACACAAAATACTTTAGAGGATATCGGTTATTTAGTTAAAAGTGGAATTCCTGTTATGGGGCATTTAGGAATGACCCCGCAATCATACCATCAGTTTGGTGGATTTAAACTTCAAGGAAATGATGATGTTAAATCTAATATAATTTCTGATGAAGCAAAAAAATTAGAAGACGCAGGATGTTTTGCAATTGTATTGGAAATGATTCCATCGGAGCTGGCAAAAAAAATAACAGCTTCTATAAAAATACCAACAATTGGAATTGGGGCCGGGAAATATACATCAGGACAAATACTGGTTTTACAAGACCTATTGGGAATGAACGAAACATTTAATCCAAAGTTTCTTAAAAAATACATGGATGGATTTAAGTTAATTGAGAATGCATTAAATAATTATGATAAGGATGTTAAAGAAAGTGTTTTCCCATCTGAAAATGAGAGCTATTGATGAACGTGATATCCATACCAAAAGAGTTAACAAAAATATTAAACAAACATGGCAGAAGCATAGGATTCGTACCGACAATGGGAGCTTTGCATAAGGGTCATATCAGCTTAATAGAAAAATCAAAAGAGGAAAACGAAATTACAGTTGTAAGTATTTTTGTTAATCCAACCCAATTTAATGATCCAAAAGACTTTAAAAACTATCCTAATAGATTGGATAAAGATATTTCCATACTTAGTTCCCTTAGTGTTGATTATGTTTTTACACCTGAGAATGATGAAATTTATAACGATAACTATGCTTATACCGTTACGGAAAAAAAACTTAGCAAAAAACTTTGTGGAGCTACAAGAGAAGGGCACTTTGAAGGCGTTTTAACCATTGTAATGAAACTTCTAAATATTGTTAATCCCACTAAAGCTTACTTTGGAGAAAAAGACTATCAACAATATTTATTGATTAAAGGCATGGCAGATAGCTTTTATATGAAGACAGAAATCGTTTCTCTTCCAACAATAAGAGAAAATGACGGGTTGGCATTAAGTTCTAGAAATCTACAGTTAAAGGATAGAGATCGTGAAAAAGCTAATAAATTTTATGAGCTATTAGTTTCGGATTTTGAGGATAAAGAACTTATTGAACAATTAAATAAAGAAGGATTTAAAGTAGATTATGTTGAATCTATTGATAACAGAAGGTTTGGTGCAGTATTTTTAGGAAATGTAAGGTTAATAGATAATGTTAAAAAATAAAATATTAATAAAAGTCACCGGCTCTATAGCCGCATATAAAGTAGCATATTTAATTTCAAAATTAGTTCAAAATGGTTTTGAAGTAAAAACAGTTGTTACGAAATCTGCTTTAAAATTTATTGGCGAAGCTACGTTAGAAGGTTTAACCGGCTATCCGGTTTATTCGGATTCATTTGAGTCTGGGAAAATGATGAGTCATATAAATTTAACAAAATGGGCGGATCTTACTATTCTTGTTCCGGCAGATGCTAATACAATTAACAAGTATGCAAATGGTATAGCTGATAATTTGGTTACTTCATTATTCCTTGCGCACGATTTTGAAAAACCCTATTTAATCGCACCGGCTATGAATGTTGCGATGTATAATCATCCTTCCACACAAAATTCTTTGTCGGTTTTAAAAAAATGGGGAATGAAAGTTCTGCCAACTGAAGATGGATACCTGGCATGCGGTGATGAAGGGAAAGGAAAACTTTTAAACCCTGATAAAATATATTCGCAAATACTGAATTCATTAAGAATAAAAAAAAATAGCAAAAAAATTCTAATAACATCGGGCGGAACTAAAGAAAAGATTGATAATGCAAGATATTTAACTAATCTCTCAACCGGTAGAACAGGTGCAGATTTAGCCGATGATTTTTTTCTACAAGGATTAGATGTCACATTTTTAAAATCAAAAGATTCAGCCAGCCCTGATTCTAATGTAAATATACTGGAATACAATGATTTCGCTGAACTTAGTGATTTACTGAAAAAAGAATTATCCGGTAATAATTATCACTATGTAATTCATTTAGCAGCTGTTAGCGACTATTCCCCGGCAAATATTAAAATTGGAGAAAATAATTTTGATTTACCATCTGATAATAAATTGAAATCATCTCATGAAACTGTAATATTAACTTTAAATAGAAATCCAAAACTCATAAATTCCTTAAAGACCTGGTCTGTTAACAAGGAAATAAAAATTATTGGTTTTAAATTTTCCGATACTGATTCAACAAAAACTAAAGATGACATTGTTAATAAGTTATTCTCAGATTCAAATTCTGATTATATAGTTTATAATTCACATAAAGATAGAATTAATAATAGGCAGATGAATTTTGAATTGATTGAGAAAAATGGAAAACAACATAATGCAGCTGATTCTTATAGTTTGAGCGAAAAATTAATTAAAATAATTAAGGGTCAATAAATGATACTTTGTTTGGATGTGGGGAATACACAAATTTATGGAGGTTTATTCAGTAATGGTGAATTGGTTCTCCAATTCAGAAAAACTTCTAGAGAAAATTATTCATCCGATGAAATTGGTGTCTTTTTGAAAAATGTTATACGAGAAAATAATTTTGATACTGAAGAAATTAATGCTATATCCATTTGTAGTGTGGTACCAGATAGGGATTATTCCATAAGGAGTGGTTGTTATAAATATTTTAATATCGTACCATTTTTTCTGCAGCCTGGTGTAAAAACGGGACTACAAATTAAATATAAAAATCCTCTTGAGGTTGGTTCAGATAGAATAGCAAATGCGGTGGCTGCTGTAAAAATGTATCAGAATCAAAATATAATTATTGTCGATTTTGGCACTGCAAATACTTTTTGCATAATTTCTAAGCAGAAAGAATATTTGGGCGGAATAATAATGCCGGGAATACGAATTTCGATGGAGTCTCTGGAAAAGCATACAGCTAAACTGCCAAGAGTAGAAATAAAAGAAACAAAAAGTGTTTATGGAAAAACTACTATTGAAAGTATACAAGCAGGTCTTTACCATGGACAAATAGCCATAGTTAGTGAAATTTCAAAAAAAATAACATCCGAAGTTTTTCAAGGGGAAAAACCGGTAATCATCGGTACGGGAGGATTCTCTTCCCTTTTTCAAAATGACCATCTCTTTGATATAATATCCCAAACATTAGTATTAAAAGGACTATTAGAAGCATACAAAATGAACGAGAAAAATATATGAAACGAATTTTATTAAAATCGAAAATACATAAAGCAACGGTTACAGATGCAGATCTTAACTACGAAGGTTCAATTTCAATTGATGAGGCACTTTGCAAAAAAGCCGACTTACTTGAATTTGAAAAGGTTGATATTTATAATATTACAAATGGAGAAAGATTTTCTACATATGTAATTTTTGGAAATCCCAATGAAATATGTCTAAACGGTGCAGCTGCTAGAAAAGTTCATAGGGGAGATTCGGTAATAATCGCCAGCTTTGCGGAATATTCAGAAGAAGAAGCATTGCAACACAAACCTATCATTCTCTTACTGAATTCTAAAAACAAAATTAAAAAATCAAATAATGTTAAATAAAAAATTAAATACTGATTATTTAATTGTAGGTGGTGGACTTGCTGGATTATATGCTGCATACAATGCTTCAAAATTTGGCAAGGTTTTACTAATCACAAAAACTAATTCTGAAGATAGCAATTCTTGGTTAGCTCAAGGTGGTATTGCGGTTACTATTGATAAAAATGATTCTGCTGATCTTCATATTTCAGACACAAAGGTTGCCGGACGAGAATTATGCGACGAAGAAGTCGTTAAAATTCTTGTTGAAGAAGGAAAATACAGAGTTGAAGAATTAATTGATTTAGGGATGAAGTTTGACAAAGAGGGTTTAAATTTCTCACTTGGAATGGAAGGTGGCCATTCTGCAAGAAGAATTCTTCATGCCAATGGTTCAGCA